>Ga0114996_10004442_pt1 | contig 16842 bp, 29 predicted proteins | sample ArcticOcean_MG_C_4_FD_87039 | JGI IMG/M metagenome (GOLD analysis project Ga0114996, IMG submission 87039) | Marine microbial communities from western Arctic Ocean - ArcticOcean_MG_CB4_134 | ecosystem: Environmental > Aquatic > Marine > Oceanic | place: Arctic Ocean: Canada Basin | collected...
GATCTAAAGTAATAAAATCAAGGATAAGATCCGTTAAATAGGATCTAAAGTAACGAATATCTATTACTTATCTATTACTTATCTATTACTCCTCTATTAAAAAAACTGTGTCGAATTGTCACATAAAAACTTGCATATAAGTCTTGACTTTCTGGTTTAATTGGTTTATATTAATAGTATAAAGATTATGAAAAACCTAGTTATTTACACGCAATATAAAGAAAATTACGGGGCCCATGCTTGGGATGGTGAGGGCAAAGCACCCCAACACTGGAAAAACAAGGGAGGTTCTACCTATGTTTACGAGGATGTAACACCTTATCGTGAGAAGAAAATTCGCGAGAATGGAATTCCCGCACTTTCCATCTTCTTAAGTCATGAAGACGACTATTCATCTGAAAGTATTATTGGTTACAAGATTATGCCCAAGGATGAAAAGTATGCCGAAGACTGGGAAACGGTTTACAAACTGACGTTATCCAACCACCGTTGGCTCTATCGTCGAAGAAAGGCCGGTTCACTAATGGCCAAAGAGTTGCTTCCCTTCACAACTCTGTGACAAATTGTCACATAAAAACTTGCATATAAGTCTTGACTTTTCCTCAATATAGTCTATAGTAGTAGTATAAAGGATAAAGATTATGAAAATACCAACAACATTCGATTATATGAGATCAACGCATATCGCCACTATCTTACTACTCGCCAAAAAGGTAGGTAGAATATTAGATGAGAATTACCTAAACCAAATCCTGATCTCGGAGCTGGAACAACTTCGGGACAATCTTATTGAAACTTATAACCATAAATTAAATAAATAAATTATGATTGCACAGACTGAAATATCTTATGCCACATATTGTAGGTTCGGGGCATCTCGAAATCCCCAACTTTATCGAAAAGATCTCTACTCAGCCATGAACGGGAGTTTTCGAAAAACTCGCTATTATGCAAAGGAGAATTCAGGAGTTCTCATTTATCCCTCGAACGGCGAATAAAATTAAATAAATTAAATAAATAAAATTATGAAAGAAATGAAAAAAATGTCCAATAGAGCAGCCAAGACTGCGCTGAAAATGCATCAAAATAAATACGGTGTGGAATTTTCCAAGAATGTACAACGAATCCAGACTCATCCCGGCCATCTGCTTGTCCGCCGACGGAGATTAATACTAGCATATGAATCCTTAGTTCGGAATATTGATAAGTTGAACTGGGTTGTAGATATGGACTTTGCCGAAGATATTGATAATGGTAATTTAGAGTTTAAGAAAGACCGTTACTCTGATTTTTATAATAGAATAGAAAATCTGAAAGAACATATCTCGGAGTTAAATTGTTACACGACGGAAGAAACCCGAGAAAGAATATCGAAGGCGGGCCTCGGAAGAAAATGGGCCAACGATGGTAAAACTGAAACGACGTATCGTAACGAATTGCCAGACGGATTTGTGAATGGAAGACTTCCAAAGAGAAGCCAAACAACATTAGCATCCAGAGAACTGGCAAAAATTAAGGGTGATCTGGCCAGAGCACAATCAGACTCCGATGCGCTAAATTTATTATCTCCGGTAGGAATAACTTTTCCAAAGCACTTGTTCGATCAGCATCATTATTCCAAAGGGCAGAGTTTGCTTCACTTTTGGCAATCAAACAAACTCGATAATAACTCTAGTGAAGGGTTCGCATCTCCAACAACTAATGCACAGAAACACTATCGGCGATTAAGCAAACTCGATGACGGCAACACTCGGCAGGAGTCGCTCCGAGCTCGGGAACGGGATGCATGGGAGAAGTTCGATGAAGAACTGACCAAAACGATTCATCTTCAAGAACTGACCCGCCGCTAATAAGATGGAAAAATTCTTCACTTGTTTAATTGTAGTTCTCCTATTCATTCCCCTGTTTGGTTTAGAATGGGTTATAAATGCAGTCAAAGCAGTAATTAATTGGTTAAAAAAAATAAGATAAATAAACTTTATGAAAAAATTCATTATTGATAGTGGTGTTTCACTCATCATCATAGGTCTATTCATACCATTATTGCTTTTTAGCATAGGTATTACCATATGGGAATTTACAACCACTTGGCCTAAAAAGATGATTTCTGGTGTTAATGATTTATATGAAAAATATGCAGAGGAAGATACTTAAATCTAAATTTAGTGACACAAAACTCTGGGATCAGTATCAGGTTAAAGTTCTTCCAATAAAGGACATCTATATCTCTTGTCCAAAGACCATTAAACTCAGAGGAAAACCATTCTTTGAAAATCTTAAAGAAGACATTTCCCGAGATGGATTACACTTTCCTATCCTTGTAGCAGATCCAACTCGATCAGAGTTGAGACAAAAAAAGAAGAGATATAAGGCGCGTATGGACCCATTGCCAGAGTGGAATGGTGAAGTTGATGAAGACACTATAAGACACTGGACGGTATGGGGTGGATCACAAAGGATTCGTGTTGCAATTGAGTTGGAATATACTCACATCGATTGCGCCATAATACCAAGCTTAGATGAATGTAGAAAATTACAGGGTAAAATGAGAGCACCATTTACAAAGAGATATTACTAATATGAGTCATATATCAGGCAAGATCTGGGGACAAAGTGAACTTATTCATGCAAATGGAGTCCTAGAGTTTCATCGTATTGAGTTCAAACAAGGATACAAATGTTCTGAACACGAACACGCTCATAAGTGGAATGGATTTTTTGTGGAATCAGGAGAGATGTTGATTCGTGTCTGGCAAGATGATGATCAGGAAGGTTTGATTGATGAGACTATTTTAAAGGCCGGGGACTTTACTCAGGTGAAACCCGGCAAGATTCACCAGTTCGAAGGACTCGAAGATGGAGTGGCGTTTGAACTTTACTGGGCAGAATTTTCACATTCGGATATAATGAGAAGAACAATAGGAAGTAAATCAGATGAGAGTTAGAATAGGTCCATTCAGGAAAAACCGTTCGCTCAAGATAGAAATTGAACCGTTCGATACTTGGAGTATGGATTATACCCTTTCTCATATAATACATCCTATGTTAATACAACTAAAGGAAACTACTCATAGTGCTCCTTATGTTGATGAAGAAGATGTGCCCGAAACATTACAATTATCGATAGAAGAGTTTGAAATGAAGAACAAAGTGAAGAAGTTAAGTGCAATCAGCAATGATGAAATTTTTGACCGATGGAATTATGTGTTAGATGAAATGATATATGCTTTTGATTGCAAAGCAAACAAAGATGAAGTATACATTCGTTTCGATATCACAAAAGAAAGCGGAGCAGTAGATGCCGATGCGGAACAAGAGCGGATTTCAAACGGTTTCCGACTGTTTGGAAAGTATTATGAGTGTTTGTGGGATGGATTTAACAAAGGATAAACGATGGGTAAAAAAATATTAAATAATAGAATAAAGACACACGGAGTCGGTAAGACTAATGGACGATCTCGAGGGCCACTTGTGTGGTGTGAAGAATTGAATCGAAAAACTACAATTAAAATTATTGAGGCTATCCAAAAAAACAAAAGGGATAAATAAACATATGGAAAAAGAAGAAGTTTTTGATTTTGGGTTTACAGCAGTAACCGAGGAAGAGTTGGATGTAGTTCAGAAGGCTCATAAAACGGAAGCAAGTGCTCAAAACACACAAGAAAAGATTGATCGTTTATATAACGCAATACAACCATTGTTGAATAATCTCAAAGCAGATCCGTCAAAGGAATATATCTTTTGGCCGAAACGAATGGAGAAAGTTGAGCAATTTGAAACATACCTACAAAACATATACAAATCATGATTATTGAAATACTAGTATTCTTCGCCGGAGTTATTGCCGGTGTTTTGATTACATTAAACAACACTCGGCGCCTTCGAGCGGTTGCCAAAAAGTTGGAAGCAGAAGCAAAAGGAGCTCGCAGAAAGATTTACACCAAAAAGTCAAAGGGTCGCAACACTCCACCAATTGTGGATTAAATCTTGTTATTCTCTCAACTCCCGTTTAGTTTCCCCTGAACGGGAGTTTTTTTATAAATACTTCATAGATTGTTATGGATTTTTTAACATTAGTATCTGAAGTTGGATTTCCTATTGCTGGGGCGATGGCGGCCGGCAGTTTTGTGTTTCTTACATTGAAATTTATTCTAGCCGGAGTTACTGGAAGTGTGACAACCCTGAAAAATATAATCGGACAATTGGATAATCGTGTTCAAACAATGAATAATGACCTTATTAAAATCGATGCGCTTCTTAGTTATGTACTTGGGGTGAAGGCAAACATTGATCGTATTGCGGCCAATGAAGGAAAGGAAGACGCGAGGAGAGATTGATGAATATAGGAGAGATGATTAAAGACTTTGGTTTCCCCATTGTTGCAGCAACGGGCCTTGGATATTTCGTTTTCTATATCTGGAAATGGGTAACACAAACGATTAATCCAGTGGTAGGACAAACAATGAAGACTCTTATCAAATTGGTTGATCGTATAAGAATGTTAGATAATGATATGATTCGAATAAATATGAAATTGTCAATGGTTCTCGAACATAAGGGAGTTTTAGACAAAACTTTGAATAAAGAACAAAAAGACGCTCTAAACGATATGATAAATCGCTATCAATCACACAATAACACATTTGACTCTACAGGAAAGGAAAAAAATAAATGAAAATTTTATCAATACTATTATTATCATTAATTACCATTGGAATAACTGGATATGGGAATGAGTTTTCCCATCGCTTTAAGAATCCCGCTTTCTCAGGAGTGGGATATGCTCAACATGTTATTACTATTGAAAATCAGGAATTTACTCGAATGGAATCGAAGAGAAAGGCCGCAGAGTCTGCTTTGGCAAAGGCAGTAAGAGACGCAAAAAACACAAACCTCTCAAAGTTTATGAACAACCTTGAGTCTCGGGTTTATGCAACACTTTCTGCTAAGTTAGTTGAAACTATGTTTGGATCTGATTCCGCCACTGCACAAAATTCTGGAATGATTTCCTTTGAAGGTAACACTATATCATATCAAAAACTGCTTGATACAATAAAATTGACTATTGTAAATGTTGATGGAACAACTACGGTTGTAGATATTCCAATTGCGGGTATCGTTATTCCAACTTCTGGCGGAGGATAATGAAGAGTTTCTGCATATTATTATCAATAATACTTACATCATGCAGCACAATTGAAAAAAGAACCTTTCCAAGCGGAAAACCAAATGAGTTTCTGGAAGAAAGGGCTCAACATGAGTTGAAATCTGTCGATCCACCGGCCAGAGGTGAACCCTTAGTTGTGGCGGTTTATTCGTTTCGTGATCTTACAGGACAGAAGAAGAGCAGTGATATGGGAATGTCACTATCATCGATTGTCACTCAGGGAGCCGAAGCATATTTGATCAAATCTTTACAAGAAACCGGAAATGGAACATGGTTTCGTGTAGTAGAACGAATAGGAATAGACAATCTCATAAGAGAACGTCAAATTATTTTATCTGAACGACAAAAGGCAAACGCTCCAGATATTCTTGCCCCCATGCTCTTTGCGGGTGTGATTATAGAAGGGGGCATAGTTGGTTATGAGACAAACTATGAATCGGGAGGTGAAGGTGCCAGATATCTTGGGATTGGTGCGAGTGCTGAGTATCGACGAGACAAAGTGATCATTTCTTTGAGAATGGTATCGGTTTCAACAGGTGAAATATTGATAAGTGTTCTGGTAGAAAAGGATATTCTTTCGGTTCGAAGAGGAATAGATTCATTTCTCATTTTTGATATATCATCAAGAGCGTTTGAAACCGAAATAGGTATGGCGAAAAATGAATCAATAAACAAAGCACTAAAATGGGCGATAAATGAGGGTATATTAATACTTATTAAAGACGGTAAAAAATTAAAATATTTCCAATAACACATGTCTAAATAACACTTATATATAAATAACACATATATAAACAATACATGTATAACTAACACAAAAAAGGTAAACTATGAAAAAGGTCATAACAATACTGACTTTTATTATGTTTTTTCTTCATGCGAACGCGAATGAGATATATATAAAACAATTAAGTGGAACAAGTAGTACTGTCACAATAGACCAAACAGGAACAGGAAACACTATTGGAGATTCAAGTGCAGTGGACCCAAATGTAGTTTTTGATGGAGCCAGTCAAACAATTGTAATAGATCAGGACGGGAGTAGTAATGCTCTTACTGGTAATCTGAAGGGTGCCAATTCTGACTATACGATTAATCTCGCAGGTTCATCCAACACTCAAACATTTGATCTCGAAGCAACAGGATCTATATTCGATTTTGATGTTACTGGTAGTTCAAATGAACTCGTTTTTAATGCGGGTGCAGTATCAACAATCGATAATTTAGATTTTAATGCATTAGTTGTTGGAGATACTAACACATTTGATATCGATATTCTTGGTGATGATGTGGTTGATGATATTGATATTGATGGAGATTCTAATGATATAATCATAGATCAGGCCGCTTTCACATCAGGGGTAACCAATGGTCATATGATCACACTAGATGTAACCGGAGATTCGAATGATATAACACTTGATCAACAAGCAACGGGAGCTCAGAATGTCATTGAGTTGGAGATCATTGGAAGTTCCGGTACGTGGAACGTCACACAACAATAATTAGTGGTATTGTAATTGCAATACCACTCTTATTATTTCTATTCTTTACCCCTACATTTATTTCTGCTAAAGAAATAGGCGAAGTAACCTATCTGAAAGGACATGGTATGCTTGGTAGGTTAAAGGACAGGTATGAACTAGCCGAGAAGTTATCCGTAGAGTCAAATGATTTAATCGAAACTGGAAGGGGACTTACCAGAATCACCTTTGAGGATGACACTCAGGTAAGGATCAAGGATAACTCCAAACTAATCATCGATGATTTTGTCTATGATAGTAAACCGAAATCGGTTAATCGTCTAGCATTGAGAGTTGTCATTGGAACTGTTCGTTATGCAAGTGGAGGAATTGCAAAGAATAATAATAAACATGTTGATATTCAAACTCTGGTCGCAACTATTGCTGTTCGCGGAACAGAATTTTCGATGGTTGTTAATGAGATTGGAGGTTCAACAGTGATACTCTTGCCCAACTTTGATGGAACTGTTGGAGAGATTGAGGTTATCACATTGGCCGGATCAGTGATAATGAATAAACCATTTATGGCAACCCATGTAGACACCATGAATAGTTTACCGACTAAACCTGTCATCTTGGACATTACCGAAAATTTAATATCAAATCAATTGATTGTTTCTACTCCACCGGAGTTAGAGATGGTAGAAGAAGATCTCCAAAAGGCCGCCAGTAATATTCTCGATGTTGATTTTTTAGAATACAACGAACTTGAGGTCAACCAACTTGACGAAGATGAACTAGAGTTTAACGCTTTAGATATTAATCTATTAGAGATGGATTTTCTTATCAATCTTCTGGATCAGATACAACTTGTTGGAGATGTTATGGTGGAGTATGATGCGGTTGAAAGGATTGGATTTGATAAAACTACACAGACCTTTGGGACAGTAGATCGTAACGAAGGAATGCAGATTATTCAACGGTTTGTTGGAGGTGATATATCCATAGCATACCCGCTCGGTTTAGCGCCAACAATAGAGATTAATCAATATGGTCAAGAAGCAACACTAAAACTAGGCACCGATAATGAGTTCTTTATTTCACAAAATTAAATCTCCAATTACATCACTTATATTAGTGACTGTGATTGGTTTGATCAATTTCGATGCAATTGAATCCTTTCGTCTTCGATTTTTCGATCTTATTATAACCGAAATTCCACGAGAAGTAGAACCGAGTCAAATCGTATCAGTCAATATTGGAGATGATACTATTGCTCGCTTGGGTCAATTTCCATTTCCGAGAAATGAATATTCTCAGATAATTGAAACTCTTTATCGGGGCGGAGCAGGTTTAGTTGTATTTAATATCGCAATGACAGAACCAGATCGTTATGGCCAAGATAGTGTTCTTGCCGAGACGATGCTTTCAAGACCTGTGGTTCTACCATATCTTGTTGGAAACTCAGACTATACTCCTGATCCAATCGGAGTTTCTATGATTGGTGATGTAGATCCAAACGATGTGGTACCAACCTTTTCCGGTATCATACCTAATGTTGAACCAATACAAAGTGCGGCGTTTGGTAAGGGAATATCAGTCACTATACCAGAACTTGATGGAGTTGTTCGGCGATTGCCAATGGTTATATCAGTTAATGGAGAACTCTACCCTTCGATTGTTCTTGAGACCCTTCGGGTGGCCGTGGGTGATCCTTCATTTCAAATTAAAACAAATAGTGGAGGAGTGGAAGCAGTTCGTGTACCAACTTTTGCCACAATCTCTACTGATCCTCTGAGTCGTGTCTGGATTGACTGGCAACAAAACGTTGAATCAATTGATTTTGAGGATGTAACTGACGGATCTTTGGATGGTCGTATTGTTATTGTTGGAATGACTGCGGGCGGAATCACAAATCCGGTGGCAAGTGCCCTTGGAGAAGTTTTCCCCCATCATGTTCAGTCTATGGCCCTTTCTACTGCCATTAGTGGAACAAACATATCGAGACCCGACTGGATTTATATTACAGAAATCGCCGCAATGATTATAGTGTCTATTCTTTTATTGATTATTAGTCATTACTTTATTCATGGTTACTTCTTTATGATAATTGCAGTAATCGTATCGGGTTTTGGAGTTGTTTATATTTTTCTGGATAAACAGATACTTGTAGATGTGATATTTCCCCTACTAGGTCTTTCTGTTGTGGCCGGACACAACTATATTTTAAAGTTTCTAACAGAACTGAAACTTAAACTCCAGATTAAAAAACAGTTTGGGACATACCTTTCTCCAGAACTTGTTGAAAAACTTCAGAAAAATCCCGAACTTCTTCGTCTTGGCGGAGAAACAAGAGATCTTTCAATACTCTTTACTGACGTAAGAGGATTCACCGAAATCTCAGAACACTATGGTGAAGATGTGCAGGGTCTCACAAAGATCATGAATCGTTACATGACAGCAATGACCCAACCGATATTAGACAACAATGGAACTCTTGACAAGTATATCGGAGATGCACAGATGGCGTTCTGGAATGCTCCATTAGATCAATGGGATCACGCAATGCGGTCTATTATTACTGCTCAGACGATGTTGGAGACCCTAGATGTTTTCAATGATGAAATCACGGCCGAAGATATACCTGCCTTTGGTATGGGAATCGGAATCAATACCGGAACGGTGGTAGTTGGAAACATGGGATCTGATCAAAGGTTTGATTATACATGTCTTGGGGACAGTGTTAATCTAGCAGCACGACTAGAAGGCCAATCAAAGAATTATGGGGTTCGTTTGATAATAGGTGAAAATACTGCCAAAGAAATCATGCACTCTGTCAATATATTAGAACTCGATTGTATTGCAGTTAAGGGCAAAACAAAGGGTGTGAAGGTATATACAATCGGAAAGACGACTGAACCTCATCACAAGTTTCTTAAATATTACTATGCTGGTGAGTGGGAAGAGGCTCTGGAAATGCTTGATTGGTGTATCAAGGAGACCGAACATTATGAGGCCTACTATAAAATTATGCAGAAGAGATTAAAGGAAGGCCTGCCAGATAATTGGGAGGGTGTAAATAGATTGACTTCAAAATAATTTGAAAAACCTATGTTCACTATCGAGTGAGAATTCTCCTGAATAATTCTCTGATACAGATATATCCACCAAGTGCGACAAGGAAAGTTACTAGAAAACCAGAATCAGTCCTTATCAAGTTGAAGATTGTAACAGCGGCTGCTGCTCCTAATGGACCAGATATTGCTAGTAATACTTTTCTTCCACCAGTCATTTCTTTTTTCAACATATGTCTCAACATATGTTTATTTATAGAGGAAATAGACAACTAAACTCTAACTATCCCACAAAGCATAGGTATCCCAGAGGGAAGTTTTATTTTCCCCCAGCAGACGGCGTAAAATAGAACCCAACGATTGCGGCGAGGGTGGTGACTGAGACGAGGGCGATGTGTCCAGTTGTGATTGTGCTTGTGATGGCACTTTGGGCTGGGATGTCGATGAGTCCCCAGATGAATTTATATCCGGTTTTGGATTCTGGGGGAGTGAAGGTGACCAAGGCGACTCCTGGCCAGAGGGTGCAAAGTATCGAGATGATTGCAAAGTTGCACATCCCGATACATGCCAAGAAACGACGAGTAGCCCTAACAAACATAGTGGCCTCTTTATCCGGTTCACCAAATAGTGCTTTTTGTAAGTCTGCATTTGCATTTGTTATTGCAAGTTCCCTTGCTAACTCTCTTTTTTCAGACGCCGCTTTTTTTTCTGCGATACTTGCGACAATTCCCCCGGCCATTTTGAGGAGTGATCCCATTCCGGTAGCACCAAGTGTCGATAGGAGCATTGTAATAAGTCCAAACATAATAACATTTCTTTACTATTTATATTGACACCGTTTCTGAAAAAGTGTATAATTCATTCAATCAAATAAAAAATAGATAGGATTGATTTATCAAGATCTATTTAGTAATTGTATTTATGTCTTGACATTATGTCAAATTGTGATATAGTAGATACTATGAAAATGATAGAAATAGCCGAACAAACAGGTGAGAAAGTGGAAATTCTTGAGAAACATCGTAACTCATGTCCAGAAAGCTTTCAAAAAAAAGTGGTAGAACAATTGGAAAAGTTGCCAAAGATAGACTTTGATAATTTTGTACCCAAGGAAGATTGGGTGACCTTGGATGAACATAGAATGATTTGTAAAGAAGGTTTGATTCTGCAAACTGATAGAAGTCGTGAATGGCAGAAAGAAGTTGGAACAATTTATAGGCCGGGCGTTGTCCTCTTTTGTGATGTTTTTATGACCCCTTCTTCCAGAAAAATCTGGTACAATGGGAAGGCATGTAAATTTTCCAGAGTTTTGTGGGAAGTATTCAATGGTAAAATAGATAAGAATAAGGTAATTGATCACATCAACAACAATTCAATTGATGATCGTTTAGATAATTATCAAGAAATGTCTTGACTTTTCCAAAACAATCCTGTATATTAAAGGTATGAAAATAGAAGAAATATCCGAACAAACGGGTGTGAAAGTAAAAACTCTTGAGAAACATCGTAAGGAACATCCAGAAAGCTTTCAAAAAATAGTGGTAGAACAATTGGAACAATTGGAAAAATTACCGAAGATAGACTTTGATAATTTTGTACCCAAAGGCCTTTGGGTGAAATTAGATGAACATAGAATGATTTGTGAAGAAGGTTTGCTTTTACAAACTGAGAATCCCCATCCAATGCAAAAAGAAGTTGGAACAATTTATAGGCCGAGGGCGGCCATAATGGGTAGTAATCGTTTACAAATATACAGAAAAATCTGGTACAATGGGAAGTGGTGCAGATTTTCCAGAGTTTTGTGGGAAGTATTCAATGATAAAATAGGGAAGAATAAGGTAATTGATCACATCAATGAGAATTCAATTGATGATCGTTTGGATAATTATCAAGAATTTTCCCATCGGCGCAATGTTGCCAAGTGTGTTAAATACAGAGGCAATGCTAGTAGTGAGTATACTGGTGTTTATTGGGACAAAAGTGCAAAGAAATGGAGGGCCCAGATTTACATAAACGGTAGACAAGATTACATCGGACTCTTCACTGACGAGCGCGAAGCCGCAAAGGCATACGATAAGAGAGCGAGAAAGGAAGACCTTCCCGAGAATGAGATGAATTTTCCAAAACAATCCACATTTCCTGAAAAAATGTGTCAAATTGTCACATAAAAACTTGAAAAAACTTGCATATAAGTCTTGACAAATCCAAAACTATCCTCTATAATACTCGTATAAAATGATTAATAAAACTACTATATGAGACGAAGCACAATATCCAACGAATCAGCCACCTCCGACTTCTCGGTATTTCAGGGGTGTAAACCCTTCGATAAAGAGGAACTTCACACAATAGAAAATCGATCCACGGCCTCGCGAAAAGGGACTAGATTCAAGCACGAGGATGTGTATGGATCAATCGCGCCTACCGATGATGACATCGATGAGGAACTTAATCTAATGGGAACCTATCTTTAATTTTTCATACATCCTGTAGAAGAGGAGAGGGATTTTTTTCATATTATGTTTCCCCTTTCCTCTTCTCCCACTTTAAATAATAATAATAATCTAATGATCAAGAATACAACTATATTAACCATTGTTCTCATTTCCCTAATAACTGCAATTACAGGAGAAGGTGTTCAACTCCCTATTCATAAAATTGAAGAATATCTTGAATCTCATTATTCCGATAAGATCGTTGCCGCAACTCTCATTCTTGAGGCCGGTGGAGAATATGCCGATGGTTCAATGGAATCTGTCAATGAGGTTATTGTCAATCGGTCTTTAAAACGCAATATACCTGAGACTCAGGTTTGTCTTCAGAAGTATCAGTTTTCTTGTTGGAACGATAAGACAATTCAAGAAGGAATTCTTAAGGCGATGAAACATCCTAGATGGAATACGGCGTTGGATATCGTAAAAAGACAAACTACCAATTTGACCAAAGGGGCAGATCATTACCATGCCGACTATATTAAGAATCCTTACTGGGCGAAAAGTATGATAAAAACTGTCAAGATTGGAAGACACATATTCTACAGATCCTCATTATCATGGAGGAACGGACCCCAAACAGATTCTATGAGTTTTATACGATGAGTGGATACACACAACTTAGTCTCCCGTTGATTTGCCCCCAAGTTTTATCACAAAGTATACTCCCCTTGATTTGGCCTCAAGATTTATATCCACCCAATCCTGACCTTGTAGATAGATTGGAAGGTAATAAAAACTCAGAGCCATGTCTTTCCGCAGAATTTTATGTAACTTTTCGTACAGGGGATACCACTATATCGGGTAAGATCATAGGAGAGGCTTATGGAGGTCTTGGAGGTAAAAGAGACGGAATTTATATAGTAGATCCGGACGAGAGTGGTTGCAACCTTTTTTATGCATCTTATTCAAATATTTGTAAAATAGAAACCCATTCAGCAACTTATTAATAACGATGAAAACCAAAAGGCGACTACCGACTAGTAAAAAATTTCAACGGAATGGCATGGTTTCCGCGCCGGAATCTCCATTTACTGGAGAAGAACCGACATGGGAAGGTGCGGATGAATGGTCAAAAGATAAGATTAATTATATGTTTGGTCATGCATTGAATTTTTATAACTACTATCTGGACACTGAGGATTATATCCCTATCATCGAAAAGTATGTCAACAATGATAAGAAAACTTCATCCATTTTAAGAAGGGCCCCCAAGTGTGTCGAGATATCCATTTGTGGGAAGATTGCTCGAATGTTGAATCTTGGTATGCCGAGGTATCATAATAAAGTAGATTATGGTATAGAGGTTGAACGATATATTCAAACCATTTCTAAGATGGTTCCTGTTAAAACCAAGAAGGTTTTATCTAAAAGAATATCGGTCTTTGAACTCATGCAGAAAAAACTTCGGAAAGAGGTTTTGGTTTATCTTGATAAAATGTTAGACGAGTGGATAGTTTCTCCTACCACAAAAATTTACAAGATCAATCTATCCTCTTTATTGAGTGGAGTAAATGCTCCCATCAGTTCTCTGGGGATTGTAGTAAAGTGGTTAGAGGGACAACGGGATGAACTGATTGAGGCCCGAGATAAAACAAGTTCCTATTCAGTAGAGGGATATTCTTATCTCTCAAAACCTGCCATTAAAAAAAGAATCTCTCTCTTGAATGAAATGTTGAACGATGTAGACCTTTACAAGTCTGCAAAGAAGGCAACAAGAAAACCACGAATAAAGAAAGAAAAAAGTGCCGACAAGATAGTATCAAAGTTGAAATATCAGAATTCATCAGGTAATTTTGGAGTTATTTCTATCAATCCAATCAAGATTGTTGGATCAAGTAAGGTTTATCTCTTCAATGAAAAGTATCGAAAATTGACAGTTCTTTATACATCCAGTCTTTCGGGCCTGACAGTAAAAGGAACTACTATTCGCAACTTTGAAGATAATACATCATATGCAATCAAACTAAGAAAACCAAAGGATATTCTCTCAATCATTGTATCGAAAACCGAGAGACAAATCATAAACGCATTAAAAAAACTTACCACAAAGAAAATCTCCGCCAACGGCCGAGTCAACGAAAACACCATTATTCTTAAAGCATGACAAAAAAAGAGGAAGAAATACCAATCATACCAGTCATCACCTTTGATGAACTACGAATAAAAGTAGAAAAATATGTTCAAAATGGAGAGATGGGATACGCTGAATCGATCTGTGACATATGCAAGGATAAGGATATCGATCCTGTGGACATCGCAAAACTTATAAAGGGGCCATTGAAAGATAAACTCGAGGCCGAGGCGATGGAATTGAACATTATTAAGAGAACAACGACCTATCTAATGTGAATGGTTATACCGCATATCGGATTTACCTTTCTCTTAAACTACATTTTGATAGTGACACCTATGATGCAAGTAAGTATGGTTTCAAGACAAATTCCAAAGAATCCACATTTAATCGAAGAAAAGATCGATTCTTTTTTGAACGAATAGCTCGCAAATATAAAGAACCTGAAATTCTCATTGATTATTTTACTGCAAATTTCATTTCAGAAGTGAAATGGGTTGGCGACATGAAAGAAGAAAATTATACAAAACATACTCGAAAGATGCAATCTCTGGCGTATGAATTTGAAAAGGATTTAAAAACTCTTCATGAGGAATGTGATTCCTTTGATAAGATATGTTCATCGACCATTGCATTAGATTGTCTTTTAAGTCAAGCTATTGCAATAGAATCAATTACTGTAATTGACATTCTTGTGGATTGTATGAAACGATTGAAAGAAAATATTAGAGATCCTCTTGGAATCTATGGCGAACAAATCGAAAACATTTTGAAGTATAAACTACTTCTCTCTCGTAGAAATATACCAATTGAAAAACTGAAAAAAACTGTAAAAAAAGTCTTTACAAAGTGACTCAAATATGTTATATTACTACTTAACACATACATAAAATACACTGTAATACATTGTAAAACACTAAAAATACTAAATAATAATAATATTATGTCATTCGAAAAACTAAAATCAAATCGTCTTGCGGCGATTGAACAGTTAGTAAACGCTGCCGAATCTGTTTCGGAAAAAAAGAACTATGGAGATGATCGGGAATGGAAACCGACTATCGACAAAGCAGGAAACGGATATGCTGTAATTCGTTTTCTACCATCAGCAAATACAGAAGAGCTTCCTTGGGTCCGATTTTGGGATCATGGGTTCAAAGGCCCAACTGGTAGATGGTATATCGAAAAATCACTCACTTCAATTGGTCAAAATGATCCATTAGGAGAAATGAACTCTCAACTCTGGAATTCAGGGAGAGAAGAAGACAAGGATCTTGTTCGTCAACGTAAACGCCGTTTACATTATGTATCAAATATTCTTGTTATTTCAGACTCCGCAAATCCATCCAATGAAGGTAAAGTCTTTCTTTACAAGTATGGAAAGAAGATCTTTGACAAGATCATGGATGTAATGCAACCTCAATTCGAAGATGAGAAACCAATGAATTCGTTTGATTTCTGGGGTGGAGCTAACTTCAAGTTGAAGATTCGTAATGTCGAAGGTTATCGCAACTACGACAAATCTGAATTCGATTCTGTTACCCCACTCTTTGATGGTGATGAAGAAAAGTTAGAAGGAATTTATGACATTCTTTATGAATTGAATGAGTTCATCGATCCTGAAAACTACAAGTCATACACTAGTCTTAAGAAGAAATTATATGAAGTTCTTGGTGAAGAAGATATCGCCAATACCTTTTCGGTAGAACAGACTACCGAACTCAACGAGACTCGTGAAGAACGAGTAGATGCACCTGCACCGAAGAGCGAGGATCAACCTGTTAGTTCATCAAATAATAATGATGATGAAAATGAAGAGGACACCTTGGCATATTTCGCCAAGTTGGCTCAGAGCTAACTGAGTTGATAAACAAATACATAGGGGGTGGCTACTGAATATCGGTGGTCACCCTTTTTGGTTTTTACCAAGCACCGGCCGCGGCAATCAAAGGTAACGACTCATCTTGATGGGCACTTCCAGATACGTTAGTAGTAGTTGAATTGTTCACCGTTGTGGATTGTGGTGAAGATGCGTCGGAAACAACAACCGTAGTAGGTTGAGACTTTGAATCGGCGATTTCTCCCATCCCTCTTTCCATTTGAGCGCCAGTATTATTCCTGTTTTCACTAAAGAGTCTTGCTTGTTCCTTTTTAAATTCATCGGAGAACAATCCCTCTGTTCCCATTTCATTTTCTTGTATTTTGTAGTCCTGAAATAATTTTGCTATTCTTAATTTATCTTCATCAGTCTTCGCATCAGCCAAGGCATCTTTAAGAGCTCCAAGGACGGCCTGTTGATCTTCATTGAAACCAGTAGTATCTGTTGTACGCAACTCTTTCAACCTAGCCACCGCGACCGCTGGAGCTAGATCAGTACTTGGATCACCTTGTTTTTCATTATACTCATCCTCCTTTTTAGCAAAGAAACCTGTTACACCTGCAATGAATCCAGAACCCTTGTCTACAATATTGGTGGCGGCACTTTTCAAGGTTTTAATCGGATGTAATATCATGTCCTTAATCTTTGCAATTAAATCCGTAAAAATTCCAGCTATTGCTGTGCCCACATTCC
>Ga0114996_10004443_pt1 | contig 16842 bp, 15 predicted proteins | sample ArcticOcean_MG_C_4_FD_87039 | JGI IMG/M metagenome (GOLD analysis project Ga0114996, IMG submission 87039) | Marine microbial communities from western Arctic Ocean - ArcticOcean_MG_CB4_134 | ecosystem: Environmental > Aquatic > Marine > Oceanic | place: Arctic Ocean: Canada Basin | collected...
CACAATAATAGCTCCAACCCATCCACCAACCAATCCAGACCAAGTCTTATTCGGACTTAAAACCTGACTTACTTTAGGGCCACCCAGAAATTTTCCGACAAAGTAACCACAAATATCCGTAACCATCACGACTGCTAACAGAAAAATCAGAAAGAGTTTATCTTGGTTGAAAAGATCCCATAGTGAAAAAGAAGAAAAACATAAGCTGACAACGCAAACCAGAAATATAAGTCTATTAGTCTTGAAAACAACTAACCGATTAAGCTCAATGATAAAAATTACGCACGTAATACACAGCCCCAGAGCAAAATAAACACCGCCCAAGTAAAATAAAACCCCATAAACTAAAATTAGAACCACTGCTGTTTTAAATCGCAAAAATAAATCGTCATAGTTTCCGCCCATAAAGAGTGCCTTCACTTAAATTTAAAACCTATAAGGGCTAATTATATTTTAACTTACTTCACATACAAAACACAAATCTTTATTATACTTGCATTATTTCTTCTTGCTTTTGGATAAGGGCTTCATCGATCCTCTTAATTTGATGGTTGGTCATATCTTGAACCTCAGATTCCCAAAGTGTCTGATCATCCTCTGACATTCCATCTATCTTAGCTTTTTTAATCTGATCCATTCCGTCTCTACGAACGTTTCGGACGGAAATTCGGGCACTCTCAGCATACTGAGCCGCCACTTTCGTCAGCTCACGGCGTCGTTCTTCGTTAAGCTCTGGTATCGGCAACATAATAATTGTTCCATTTAGCTGAGGGTTTATACCTAAACCACTTTCACGTAACGCTTTTTCCACTTTATCAACTAAACTCTTATCCCAAACATTAATAGTCAACATACGTGACTCGGGGACGTTTACAGTTCCGACTTGGTTGATCGGCGTCAAGGACCCATAGGCATCAACCATAATAGGGTCTAACATTGAAGAGGACGCCCTTCCTGTACGCAAAGAACCAAACTCTACCCTTAAAGATTTAAGCGCTCCATCCATCCGGCGTTGTAAATCATCCGTATCAATCATAATTTCTTCCATCTTAATTCCTTACCCAATTTACCTTAATGATCTACCACTGTGCATACACCCGTCCCAGCCAAAATTCCTTTAAATCCCCCCTCTTCATCCAACGAAAAAACAATGACTGGTAGATTGTTATCTCGTGCAAGAGCAATGGCTGAAGCATCCATGACTTCTAATTTTTTTTGTAAAACCTCATCATAGCTGATATTAGTATATCTAACAGCATCCGAAAATTTCTTTGGGTCCTTATCATAAACACCATTAACTTTTGTTCCCTTAAAGATCGCCTCACATTTCATTTCTGTAGCTCTTAGCGTTGCTGCCGTATCAGTAGTAAAATATGGATTACCTGTCCCAGCGGCAAAAATACACACTCTACCCTTTTCGAGGTGTCGTACCGCTCGCCTTCTTATATATGGCTCACAAACTTGATCCATAGGAATAGCAGAAATGACACGTGTGTGAACACCAACAGCCTCCAGTGCTCCCTGCATCGCTAAGGCATTCATAACGGTGGCCAGCATGCCCATATAGTCTGCCGTAGTTCTCTCCATACCTTGTGCACTTCCCTGTAGCCCCCTAAAGATATTTCCACCCCCTATGACCATACATATCTCAATACCCAAATCATGTACCGAACGAACCTCTCGAGCAATTCGTTCAACAGTCGGTGGATTTAGACCATATCCTAATTCGCCCATTAAGGCCTCTCCGGAGATCTTTAACATCACTCGCTTGTATGGTTTTTCTTTCGAAATATGATTACTCATGAGTAAGCCCTAACTTTTTAATGAACTGTTTGACAGGTATTAGTATTAAAAGCTAACAAGTTTCAACGCCTCAAACCAGTAGACACACAAACTTTTTTAATTTTATAAGAAAAAATGACCGCTAGTTATAAAAACAACTTGAAAAATCAGATGCCCGTGCTGATTGCAGGTCCCACTGCTTCTGGTAAATCTAAGCTTGCCCTATCAATTGCAAATAAATCGGGTGGGGTAATTGTAAATGCTGACTCAATGCAGGTATATGACTGTTGGCAATTATTGTCGGCAAGACCTTCTGAAAATGACCTAAGAACCGCTACCCACGAGCTATACGGCCACGTAAGCTTCCAGAATAAATATTCTACAGGTCATTGGCTCCGCGACATAAAGAAAATTTTAATAAAAAGACAACGCCCCATTATTGTGGGCGGAACCGGCCTATACTTTAGCGCTCTTCTGAACGGTTTATCCGAGATTCCAATGATAAGCGAACTTACCCGTACTGAAGCGAATACTTTACCAATTGATAGATTGCTCGAAGAACTCGACGACGCGACCAAGTCTAAATTAGATTCAAAAAATAGACCTAGAATTCAACGAGCTTGGGAAGTCCTAAAAGAGACGGGTACCCCGCTCATAGAATGGCAATCTAGTACGCCTCCGCCATTGTTTAACTTAAACGAAGTAAATACCATTTTGATACACGTTGATAAAAATGTGTTGGAACGAAACATCACAAATAGGTTCGACAAAATGTTAAAAAATGGAGTACTAGAGGAAGTTAATGCTATGAAAAACGGGTGGGATGTTAATAAGGCATACACAAAAGTAATAGGTGGATCTCAATTGATTTCGTATTTGGAGGGAGCGGCCTCACTTGAGGAAGCGCGTGAGAAAACAATAATTGCCTCGAGGCAATACGCCAAAAAACAAAGAACTTGGTTTAGGTCAAATATGTCAAGCTGGAAACCCTTTTTGGCTTAAACCACTTTTGTAATCTTAGAGTTAATGTTAATCTCAATCCCCTCACCCAAGTCTACGTACTTGCCCGATAGATAACGCGCTATAAGCTATAAAAAGTTGACTCTTAAAATAATTCCATTGTAAAACTTCAAGAGCAAGTGTCGGTAATCTTTTGCATTACGTCTTTTTTCTCCATGACCAGCATTCCTCTTACAAGTTAGTTTGGTTGCACAAAAAGGATTAAGTTGATAGAAAGAGGTACTGAGCTCTATGCTCTAGACCAATAACAAGTAAATTGTAAAACGGGGAAGTTTATAAAATGAATAAAAAAACATTAAACGGAAAACCAATTCACAAAGCTGTACACATGTACGCAAAAGAGTTTTCTGAAGGAAAACTTGACAGAAGAGAATTTATGGCTCGTGCAACTGCTCTGGGCGTAACTGCTTCAGCAGCTTACGGAATGATCGGTGTGTCTGCACCAGCTATTGCCGGCGCTCACGCCAAACAAGGCGGCACTCTACGTTTTCAAATGGACATAATGGCCCTTAAAGATCCCAGAACTTACGACTGGACACAGCTCGCGACTTACTCTGCCGGTTGGTTAGAGTACTTAGTTGAGTACAATAGTGATGGTTCAGTTAACCCAATGCTATTATCTGGCTGGAGTGCTAATTTAGATGCAACACAATATACGCTTAATGTACGAAAAGGTGTTAAGTGGAATAATGGTGAAGACTTCACTGCTGATGACGTAGCAAGAAATATAATCGGCTGGTGCGATAAATCTGTTGAAGGCAATTCAATGGCCGGTCGTATGGCTTCTTTGGTCGATGCGGATACTGGAAAAGCTGCAGCTGGTGCGGTTGTGGTAGTAGACAGCCATACAGTACAGCTTAACCCTTCCACACCTGACATCAGCCTAATATTCGGCATGGCCGACTACCCAGCTGCGATTGTTCATGGCAGCATTAATTACGATGACATGGTCGGAACACCTGTCGGTACAGGTCCATACTTACCAAGTGGCCCGTTGGAAGTCGGTGTTAAAGCGGCAATCGCAAGAAATGAAGGCCATGACTGGTGGGGATATGCTGAAGGAAAAGGTGCTTATCTAGATCGTATCGAATTTACTGATTACGGAACTGATGCTTCTGCTTTTGTTGCCGCAGCTGAAGGTGATGAGGTCGACGCATTTTGGGAAATCACTGGAGAATATGTTGCGATAATGGAGGGCCTAGGATTAGTAAAATCTGAAGTTGCCTCTGGTGCAACTATTGTGATTAGACCAAACCAAGCAGCTGAAGATGCAAATGGTAATAAACCATATGCTGATAAGCGTGTACGTCAAGCGATGGCGATGGCAGTTGATAATAACGTTTGTCTTGAACTCGGTGTGTCTGGTTACGGCATTCCTGCAAACAATCATCACTCCGGCCCTATGCACCCTGAGCACGATCCAAGTGTACTTCGTCTTCCATATGACCCAGTAAAAGCGAAAGCTCTTATGGCCGAAGCTGGAATGCTGGACTACGAACATGAAGTTCACTCAATCGATGATGACTGGCGAAGAAATACTACTGACGCAGTGGCGGCTCAACTTCGAGATGCTGGATTCAAAATCAAGCGCACCATTCTTCCTGGTTCTACATTCTGGAATGATTGGACAAAATACGCATACAGCTCAACGAACTGGAACCATAGGCCACTTGCGACACAAGTATGGGGTTTAGCTTATCGTTCTGGCGAGGCTTGGAACGAATTCGCTTGGTCAAATGCGGAATTCGACGCATTGTTAAGCGAAGCAAATTCAATCGCTGATGCTGGTGCGCGTAGTAAAGTTGCAGGTAAAATTCAGACTATAATTGCTGAAGAAGGTGTTACCGTTCAACCTTATTTCCGATCATTATATCGCTTCCATAATGACAAGGTAGCAGTGTGTGACATGCACATTGCTTATCTACCACAAATATACAAATGGGCCTTAAAAGCTTAGATAAGACCATTTTTAAAGGCCGTAGTTCATCTAGAACTACGGCCTTTATTTTTTTACCCTACGTATTTTTTGAATTCTACGAATTTTACAAAAGCAGTAAGCGGAACTATTAATGGGACCATTTATACTAAAACGAATTGCGGTTATGATTTTTACCGCACTGTGTCTCACCTTTGTCGTTTTTTTTCTTACTAACTTACATCCAAACCTAGAAAAATTAGCTAAGACGCAAGGAAACTTTCGTATGGATGATCAAGCTGTAAATAGCTGGTTATCTAATCGGGGTTATCTACGACCTCTTCATATTAAATATGGGGAATGGTTGGGCGTACTGCCCGGTTATGTTATTGAGGGTAAGGACAAGAAAACCCGTGGCAAATGTATTAACCCAAAAAATGTAGAGCAAAAAGTAATCCCCATTTTTTGTGGCATTATCCAAGGAAATTGGGGAACCTCTACGGTTTTCAGAACAGATGTGGATAGCATTTTATTAACAAGACTAAGCTTAACAGGAAAACTTATGTTTGCTGTTATGCTCGTTATGGTCCCCTCGGCATTAATTTTTGGTATTTTAGCTGGAATGCGCGAAGGCTCAAGGACTGATCGTGCACTTTCTACAGTCTCAATTGTTACCACCGCAACGCCAGAGTACGTTTCTGGCGTCATTTTAATTTCTATTTTTGCATCTTCAGCTTTTGGATTGAAGTGGTTTAAGGGAACGGCAACCCAGGCAATGGAAAATGCCACAATAGAAAACTTTCTACTACCTGTTATGACAATAGCTCTTTATGGGATGGGGTATATAGCTAGAATGACTCGAGCTTCAATGACCGAGGTTATGACATCCCAATACATTAGAACAGCTCGCCTTAAAGGCTTAGGTTTTGGGAATATTGTAATCAAACACGCTCTCAGAAACGCTTTAATTGCACCATTTACTGTTATAATGTTGCAATTCCCGTGGCTATTGAATGGAGTGGTAATAGTTGAAACATTGTTCAATTTCAAAGGCTTTGGCTGGGTCCTAGTGCAAGCGGCTGGCAATAATGATATCGACTTACTCTTGGGCGTCTCCGTTGTCTCGGTATTTGTGGTGTTGGTAACACAACTAATTTCGGATATCGGTTACGTTTATCTCAACCCACGAATTAAAGTTTCATAGAGAGGGTTAAAACATGGAACTTCTAAGCTGGGGAGAAATTATACTAAAAATTTTATCACGTCTAATGCCAGTGTGGATCGCACTCGTTGTGACCTTTAGTTTTTCAATTTATTTTAAGCGAAATTTAGGTTTATATGGAAAACTTTTTGATTCAAGAATTGGTGTGATTGGCTTTGCTATATTAATGTTTTGGGTTTTTACTGGTTTTTTCGCAGGAGCCCTGGATTGGATTGTTACTAGCGACCCTCTGTCTCAAGTATCCGGAATGAAAAACAAGGTTCCTGGCACTCCGGTTCGGGGAGCTGACCCGGGTGATTACCCCTTCTTCTTATTAGGCGGAGACAATATGGCCAGAGACGTATTTACTCGGGTAATATATGGTAGCTCTCTCATTATAGTCATAGCACCCTTAGCAACTCTTTTCGCTTTCATGATGGGTATTACACTTGGCCTTCCGGCAGGTTACTACGGGGGGAAATTAGACACGATTCTATCGTTTTTAGCAAACCTCATTTTGGCATTCCCAGTAATTTTACTTTTTTATCTCTTGGTTACACCGGAGATAGTTGACACAGGGGTGCCTCAATTTATGGCAGTGGTTTTGTTTTTTTTCCCATTAGTCTTTTTTACGGTTTTGCTTAATACTCGATTTCACACAACTCCAAGAAAGAGAACCACCATATTGTTCTTTGTAGTCGGTATCTTAGGTGTTTTATATCTTTCAGTTATAAATGAAGCGGGAAGCAAAATTTCTATTTTCAACTCAGTAGATCTATTTAATATAGACGCGGGGCTATTAACTGTTTTTGTATCTGTTGTTTTTGTTAACTCACCTACGACTTTTAGAATAGTTCGAGGTTTAACAATGGACATAAAAACTCGAGATTACGTTTCAGCAGCACAAACTAGGGGCGAGGGCCCGTGGTATATAATGTTATGGGAGATTTTACCAAATGCGCGTGGTCCCTTAATCGTCGATTTTTGCCTTCGTATAGGTGATACTACAATTCTACTGGGAACTCTGGGTTTCTTTGGACTTGGACTGGAGTCAGAAAGCCCTAACTGGGGCGCTACAATAAACGACGGACGAAAGCTTCTATCTATCTATCCTCACGCTGCCTTGGCACCAGCCCTATCACTTCTAAGTTTAGTTCTAGGATTAAACCTTTTGGCAGATGGTCTCCGAGAGGAGTCCCTAAGGGATTAATAAAGAAAATTATGACGGAAATTAAATCAAACGAACCAGAACCTATCCTTGAAATAGAAAACCTTTCTATAAGTTTTTTTACACGGCTTCGTGAGATTCCTGCTGTAATGGAATTTTCTTGCTCAATGTTACCAGGGGAAGCTCTCGGCTTAGTCGGGGAAAGCGGGTGCGGTAAATCAACAGTTGCATTGGGAATTATGCAAGACTTAGGTGTTAATGGAAAAATAGTAAACGGCTCAATAAAATTCAAAGGCCAGAACCTTAATGAAATGACTCAGGCTGAACTCCAGTCCATACGTGGCTCTCAAATTGCTATGATTTATCAGGAGCCGATGGCTTCATTAAACCCCTCGATGAAGGTTGCTCAACAACTTATGGAAGTGCCGTTGAAACACGAAAATATAAGTAAGTCAGAAGCTTATGATCGGGCGCTAGAAGTAGTTTATGATGTAAAATTACCCGACCCAGAACGAATTCTAGATAGTTACCCACATCAATTATCTGGAGGGCAACAGCAAAGAATCGTCATTGCTATGGCATTGATGTCAAACCCTTCTCTATTAATACTTGATGAACCTACGACTGCCCTTGACGTAACAGTCGAAGCTGCAGTTATTGATTTAGTAAAAAATTTAGGAAAAAAATATGGCACTTCCATGCTATTTATTTCTCATAATCTTGGACTAGTATTAGAAACTTGTGACCGTATATGCGTAATGTATTCTGGTGAAGCCGTGGAAACAGGCTCTATTGGAGAAGTTTTCAACCATATGCGACACCCCTATACAGAGGCCCTATTCCGTTCAATACCTCTGCCAGGTGTGGATAAAAATACTCGCCCATTAATATCTATACCAGGAAACTTTCCATTACCCGATGAGCGTCCCAAAGGTTGTAATTTTGGACCGAGATGTAATTACTTTAAGGATGGTGAGTGCGATGCTAACGACGTAAAAATGTTTAGAATTAAGGGAGACAAGCAACACAACTCCAGATGTATGCTAATTGATCAGATAGATTGGGACGCTCCACCCCCAGGTAAGGCTGACCAAGTATCAAATAAAATAGGTGAGAAGGTATTAGAAGTAAAAAACCTAAAGAAATATTATGAGGTAAGTGCTAATGCGCTTTTCTCTGGAGGCAACAAGAAAGTTGTTAAGGCTAATGAAACTCTTTCTTTTTCAGCTCATGAAAGCGAAACACTAGCCATCGTAGGAGAGTCAGGATGTGGTAAGTCTACTCTAGCAAAAGTTTTGCTGGGATTGGAAACCGCAACCTCTGGAGAGGTTAACTTTAAAGGCAGCCCTATCCAGAACATCAAAATAGAGCATCGTGATACAAAAACAATTTCGAACATACAGATGATTTTTCAAAACCCTTTTGATACTCTGAATCCTTCGACATCCGTTGGTCGACAAATCATAAGAGCACTAGAAGTTTTTAGATATGGTAATAGTGACCAAGAGAGGCACGAGCGGATGCTCGAACTTCTAGACCTTGTGAAACTTCCCAGAGAATTTGCAACACGCATGCCCCGGCAACTTTCAGGAGGCCAAAAACAGCGTGTTGGGATAGCGAGGGCATTTTCTGGTGGTGCAGATTTAGTGGTTGCAGATGAACCGGTATCGAGTCTTGACGTTTCCGTACAGGCAGCCGTGACAGACCTGTTGATGGAAATTCAACGCGTAAATAAAACCACCTTACTGTTCATTTCTCACGACCTAAGCATTGTTCGCTATCTTTCTGACCGCGTTATGGTTATGTATCTTGGTCATGTTGTTGAAATAGGGACCACAGATGAGGTTTTTTCTCCACCTTATCATCCATACACACAAGCTCTAATTAGCGCTGTGCCTATAGCCGACACCCATGTCATTAAGGAACACATTGTCTTAGAAGGCGACGTGCCATCTGCAATTAACCCACCCACTGGGTGTCCATTCCAAACTAGATGCGGATGGAAAGAATTAGCGGGTAAAGATCTATGTGAAACTGAGTTACCGAGTTACAAACAAATTTCGAAAGAGCATCAAATTAAATGCCACCTAGATATGAAAACTCTCAGTAGTATGCAGCCAGTCATTAAATTCTCATAAAAAACTAAAACTAAAGATTATATAAATCTTTATACTTAGCTTCTAAATAATTCAAAAGAGGCTCCTCTGTGGGAGATTTTCCACAGGTCTTTTCAATTAATTCTTCAGGTTCATACAGACTACCGTGAACCTGAACATTATTCTTCAACCATTGGGTTGCTGATGCGGTATTCCCGATTGCCAACTCAGAGTCTAAATTTCTTTCAGACTTTCGCAATTCTTCATAAAGACAACCAGCGTAAATATTTCCAAGAGTATAAGTGGGGAAATACCCAAACTCCCCATATGACCAGTGAACATCTTGTAACACTCCATTCGAACTCTTCTTCACTTTTACGTTAAAATCCTGATAAAACCTCTGGTTCCAAGCCTCCTCCAAGTCATCAACTTCTAACTCTCCAGAAATAATACTCTTTTCCAAGTCAAACCTTAGCATTATGTGAAGGTTATAATTAACTTCATCCGCTTCAGTTCTGATGAAACTCTGACTAACTCTGTTAACCAATCGATAAAACTGATCTTCATCACTTATGCCAAAGTCTCCAAACTCCTGGCGCATTACATTAAACAACCACGATGTGAACCCTTTAGATCTACCAATTTGGTTTTCATAGATACGTGATTGACTCTCGTGAATACCGAGAGAAACCCCATTACCTAGAGCAGTTAGAAAATATTCTTCCGAAATATTTTGCTCATACATTGCGTGGCCAATTTCATGAATAGTAGAGTAAAAACAATTAAAAGGATCTCCCACATTCGTTCTAGTGGTAATTCTCACATCGGAACCAGATCCTGAGCTAAAAGGGTGAACGGATTTATCTATTCTACCCTTATGAAAGTCAAATTGGAATTTTTTTGCAATAAGATTGGCAACCTTCATTTGTTTACCCTCGTCGAACTCGAAATTTAACTTTACTTGAGGGACACTTGAACCAGAAATTTTATTCCGCAGTGAAACTAGTCTCTTTCTCATTGCGTTAAATTTGATCTCTAAATCATTTGATTTAAGATCCCACTCGTATGAACTCAGAAGAGCGTTATAAAGCTCCCCATCATTACTAAGAGCTGCAGCCTCTTGCCTTTTTAAATTAACAACCTCTTTTAAAATAGGCGCAAATTTAGAAAAATTATCTTCTGACCTCGCTTCAACCCAAATCCAATTAGCTTCCGATGTCACTCGAGCGATCTCAGTAGCAAGATCCGTGGGTATCAATTTATATCTCTCATACTCTCGTTTTATAATTTTAAGTTTGGCTTTTTCTTTTATATTTTCTGCTACTGCTTTCTCTAATAATTCTCCAATTCTGGGGTTTATTCGTCTTTCATGAAGAACTTCCTGCAGTGCTGCCGTTTCTTCAGACCGTTGATTGGCTGCTCCACTAGGCATCATAGTTTCTTGATCCCAAGAAGATCTTTCCGAAATATTGGCAAGCCCCCGATTCGTCTTATCTATTTTTACTAATTCATTATAAGTACTAGTCATGTTGCTTTCACACTCTGATTGAACGGATACATTATCTTAAATCTACAATTCAATATAACTAATAACGTAATGATAGCACCAAATTGATGCAAAATTGCCAAATACCAGGGAGCAGCATACAAAAGAGTTGTAATACCTAATATCATCTGAAAAATTATTGCCGTACTTACTAAATTACACGAATATTTTAACGAAATATTTCCAGATTTTCTCGATTTAATCCAGAGAACAAAAGACGCAACAAACAAAAGATACCCTATAATTCTATGGTTAAACTGAACAAGGGCTTGCGATTCAAAAAAGTTACTCCAAGTCGGAGACAACTCAAAGGCTAAAGATGGGAAAATTTCTCCAGCCATTAAAGGCCAGTCAGTATAAGTACTTCCAGCATCGGTCCCTGCAACCAAAGCGCCTAAAAATATCTGCAAAAATGTCAAATGTAGTATTCCCGAAATAAAGGTTTTTAATTTTTTATCGGAGTTTCTTTTTGAATGGATTAAGTGGGAGTCTTGAACACTCAACCTAAGAATGTTCCAAAATATAAAACCTAAAATAATAAAAGCTAAGGTCAAATGTATGCCCAGCCGATAAGAAAATACATCTAAAACTCGGCCACTCAAACCGGACGAAACCATCCACCACCCAATTGTGCCCTGCACTATTAACAAAATTCCAATCGCCAATGATTTATTTTGAAGTGACTTTGAAAAAATACTCCGACTAAAAAACCATAAAAATCCTAACAACCAGACCAATCCTATTACTCGTCCTAATTGCCGATGCCCCCACTCCCAATAGTAAATCACCTTAAAATCTTGTAAGGTCATCTCTATATTTTGAAATCTGTACTCAGGAATTTGTTTGTATTTACTAAACGCTAATTCCCACATTTCTGTTGAGATCGGAGGAAACACACCCGTTATCGGTTTCCATTCAGTTATTGATAAGCCTGAATCCGTAAGCCGGGTTAACCCTCCGACTATTATCATTATGATAATCAAAACTAGCAGCACCGACAGCCAAATTTGAATAGACTGGTTATGTTCAGCCCTGAAAGGTTTATCAATTACACCTACTCTAATTTTGCTTTTTTCTTGAAGATCAACTTCCTCAAAAACAAATTCTTTTTTATCCATCACGACACTTTCATAAATTTATATCGATGTTTAGTACTTTTAAAGGTTATTAAGATCCATCCTTCCATCTGACAAATTGTCTCAAAATACCATGAAAAATTTTCACATCAGCACTTGTCATAGCCATCCGACTTAACATATTTCTAAAATTAAGTCGCATTGATTTTGCCTTAGAAGCCGGATAAAAAAATCCAGCCTCATCTAGATTTTCTGAAAAATGCTCATATAAACTTTCCATTTCCTTTTGACTCGCTGTAACTAATTCCGGTATTAAATCATTGTTTACAGGAATCGATAAACTTGACCTACGCCATTCGTAAGCAATTAGCATGACAGTTTGAGCCAGATTAAGTGAAGTAAATTCAGAATTAACCGGAATGGAAATAAGACTATTAGCGATCACAACATGATTGTTTTCTAACCCAGAGCGTTCAGCCCCAAATAAAATTCCAACTTTTAATCCAGATTCAATAAGTTTACGAACATACTTCATAGCCTCTTCAATATTCATGACTTCCTTAGTTAAATCCCTGTTTCGTGCCGAAGTTGCGAATACATAGTTTAAATCAGATACTGAGCTTTCTAAGTCTGAAAAAACGTTTATCTCGTCAAGAACAGTCGCTGCCCCAGATGCCGTAGCAACTGCCTTCTCATTTGGCCATCCATCTCTCGGATTTACAAGCCTCATGTTTTCAAGCCCAAAATTTAACATACCGCGAGCCGCAAACCCGATATTCTCGCCCATCTGAGGGTCTACTAGTACAATTATCGGTTGAGGGTTTTCATGTTTTATATAAATTGGGCGATCCCCTCTAGACATTTACATCCTTTAATTGATTATCCGTACTGGAAAAATACCTTATCAATATACTTGCGGTTTAAATTTGCCCTAGTTATTAACTAGAGAAGGCACAGGAGCAAGTACATGTCAGACTTTAATTTACCCAAACTCTATATTATTTCTCCGCCAATCGTGGACCCTTTAAACTTTCCCAACCAACTTTCAGAAATATTAGAGTCTAACGAAATATCATGTTTTAGATTAAGCCTTGCATCAAAAGATGAAGATGCAATAATTAGAATCGCAGATACACTTAGAGAGTTACTTCACGCAAGAAATATTCCGCTGATTATTGAAGACCATTATAAACTAGTAAAAAAAATCGGTTTAGACGGTGTACACCTAACTGATGGAGCCAGGTCTGTTAAATATGTAAGAAAAGAATTAGGGGCTGATTATATCATCGGATCATACTGTTCAACTTCCAAACATAACGGTCTTTTGGCCGCTGAAAACGGTGCTGATTATATATCCTTTGGTCCCTTAGAAAATGACGGTTTAGGAAACAGTAAATCTGTTCCTAAAGAAATTTTCGAGTGGTGGTCCGAAATAATCGAAGTTCCAGTCGTGGTTGAAGGAAACCTTAAAGCTTTTGGACTAAGAGAAATCAGTAAGTTTACTGATTTTATAGCATTTGGCGAAGAGCTGTGGGGATCGAAGAACCCCAACGATTCGCTTCAGAAACTCCAAGAAGCTTTTATTCAACCTTAAGTGATAAATCAATAATCTCATAACACGCATACGCTAGTTCTTTTCTACCATTATACAAAGAAATCTTTATGGGATCATGAATTGTTACGCTAACTTTTCCACCTTTTTTTGTTGACAAAACTAAAAGGAAGTGAGTTGCAAAAGACATATCTCCCCACCATGCATAAAATCTTCCATCCAAACTTGAAGGTACCAAATAGTTCAAAGTAACAGGTTGGACCCATAGAAGATTTTTAAGTTTGTCTCTAAAAAGTGCCTCAAAAAGTGTCGGTTTAAAATGTAAAATTTGAAGCCCATCCGTACTGGTTCCCTCGGGGAAAAACAAAAGCCGTTGTCCTTTAAGTAATCTCTCTTCAAACTCTTTAATTTGGTTCAAGGAGTCTGATTTTTTTCGCTTAATAAAAAGAGCCCCTGTCATCCTTGCCAACCAACCAATGAGTGGCCAGCGAGCCACTTCGGACTTCGCCACAAAGTAGACTTTTTCCACAGAGTTTAAAACAAATACATCCAACCAAGATACGTGGTTTGAAACAATCGGACCTTTATGTTTCATCGGAATGCCGATTATCTCCACACGAATTCCTAGGACATACAAACACAGGCCGCAAACTATGCGAGTTACGTATCCAGAAATAACTCTGTTTTGACCTATTAAGGGAAATTCGATAATTCTAATTCCAGAAAAAATAATAGATCCTGAGCATATTATCAGGATAATAATCGGAAGCCTTATCAAAATTCTAAAAATAGAAATTACCGATAATTTATACGGTCCGGGTTTAGGTTCTAAGCTGTCCCATGTGTTCATTTAACGAGCTTTAGAGTAAATTTCTTTATGCCGATCGGACATACGAGATAACTCCATAACTAAACAAACGTCTATTGTATTAAATTTAGAATCTATATAAGCCCCATCTCCAACCATTCCTCCCAACCTCAGATAGGATTTAATTAACGGGGGGGTGTTCTTAAGCGCGATTTTCTTATCAACTTTATCTGGAGTTATTATATTCATATCCTCATGAGCAAGAGACCTTGGGAGTAACTCCACTGGAGCAGTATGAAAATGATACAGATTAGATAAAGCCTGTGAATAAGAATTCAGTGACGTGCCATGAAAACTTGCAACACCAAATAAAATATCAATTTTGTGCTCATTGATATAGTCCGAGAGCCCCTGCCAAAGCTGATACATAGCGGTGCCACCTCTGTAATCCGGATGAACACAGGATCTACCTAGTTCTAAGAGCCGTAACCCCGACTTGCGGAGCGCTGAGAGATCGTATTCAGTTTCACTATAAAACCGCCCAATCTCTGACATTTTTTCATCCCTTAACACTCGATAAACTCCGATAACTTCCTCAGCATTTCTAGCTTTATCAATTAGAATCAAATGGTCAAAGAAGGGATCAAACTCATCTACTTCAAGCTTATTAGAATGATCGACAAGGGTTCCATTACCCCCAAGTTCCTCTACAAATACCTTATAACGTAATCGTTGAGACGCTATAATTTCTTCAGAAGAAGACGCAATCCTAATCTCAAAATTTGATTCTTTACAGCTCACAATATCCGCCATTTCAACAAGTGGTTGCAATAAAACTAGTAGATCTGGTTTAATACATTTAAGTAGACACCAACACAATACTTCACAAACACTTAACGGTTTAGGTATGTCTTTTCTCTATCTGTATTTGATAAAATCATACTTCAACTCTTACACAAAAAACAGTCCCTATATAATTTAACTAACCATCTAACTTTTTTAGATTATCTCGATAAAAAATACTATTTCGAATATAATGCTCATAAAAACTAGATAGATTAAGTCTTTCCATTTCAGATAAACTCCGAACAACTTTTCCTGGAACGCCCAAAACCATAGATCCATCTGGAATGACTTTCCCTTCTGTAACCAAACTTCCGGCTCCTATAAGGCAATTTTGTCCAATTACAGCCCCATTTAAAATAATTGCTCCCATTCCGACTAAGGAGCCATCACCGATTGTGCATCCATGAAGAATAGCTTTATGGCCAATCGTGCATCTTTCTCCGACAGTTAGTGGAAAACCCGGGTCAGTATGAAGAACGCAGTTCTCTTGGATGTTACTAGAGCTTCCAATCGTGATTAAGTCGTTGTCCCCACGTAATGTCGACCCAAACCATATTGATGAATTCAAACCAAGAGTTACATTTCCGATTACATTTGCATCAGGAGCAATCCAAAAATCTCCAGAATCTGGGAGGCTAGGGTTTATATCTCCTAAAGTATAAATTGGCATTAAACTTCTCGCTCAAATTCTCTACTGAGTTTTCTAACCAAATCAATAAGGAAAGGCGAGCGAGATCTCTTTAAGCGCTCCGCTTCTAAAATATATTGCAATTTTTTTTCTGTATTATCAATGTCATCATTGACCAAGCAGTAGTCATACTCAGCCCAGTGACTGATCTCATCCAAAGATTTTTTCATCCGACTCTCAATGACAGTTTCAGTATCCTTACCTCTATGTTTTAATCGATTTTGAAGCTCCAAAATAGAAGGCGGAAGTATAAAGATTGAGACGGCGTCCTCCGATAATCCCGAATTTCTTAATTGTTGACCACCCTGCCAATCTATATCAAAGATGACATCTTTCCCTTCATTAATAGCAACATCTACGGGCTCTCGCGGTGACCCGTAAAGGTTTCCAAAAACTGAAGCGTGTTCAAGCATTTCACCGTTTGAAATCATTTCTTCAAATTTTTCTTTCGAATAAAAAAAATACTCTCTCCCGTTTAATTCTCCAACTCTAGGACTTCTTGTTGTGGCAGAAATTGAAAAAGAAATATTCTTGTCCCATGCCATTAACCTACGCGCTAACGTCGACTTTCCTGCTCCAGAAGGAGAACTAAGAATAAATAAAATACCTCGTCGCACTTTTTATAACCTTTAATGCCAGCTCTTAACCTGCGCTTACTCCTATATCCAAAACAATTTAGCTTATTGAACGAGAAATACCGGTAATATAAGTCGGCGGATAAAATTATCTTGAGCTAAACTCTAGATCCTCCCTAGTTAAACAGCAAGATTTGTTTCAAGTAATCTTCCGGATAATTCCTCTGAAACCAGAAAAGCGAGCTCTAATGCCTGTGACGCATTTAACCTCGGGTCACACGCTGTGTGATAACGGTCTGATAAGTCTTCATCGGTCACTGCTCTGACGCCACCAGTACACTCTGTTACATCTTGTCCAGTCATCTCGAAATGGACGCCTCCTGGAAAAGATTTTTCTGAACGGTGGATATCAAAAAACTCTTTTACTTCTCTTAAAATGCTATCAAATGGTCTCGTTTTATAGCCCGAATTTGACTTAATAGTATTCCCATGCATCGGATCACAACTCCAAACAACATTAGATCCTTCTTCTTTAACAGCACGTATGAGATTTGGAAGGTGATCACCAA
>Ga0114996_10004447_pt1 | contig 16831 bp, 10 predicted proteins | sample ArcticOcean_MG_C_4_FD_87039 | JGI IMG/M metagenome (GOLD analysis project Ga0114996, IMG submission 87039) | Marine microbial communities from western Arctic Ocean - ArcticOcean_MG_CB4_134 | ecosystem: Environmental > Aquatic > Marine > Oceanic | place: Arctic Ocean: Canada Basin | collected...
CCGAGCCGAGACGACGGCTCCCTGAGTGGTTTGATCGAGGTGAAGCTCGAACGGTGTGTCCGGAGCCAGGCCCCCGGCTACTGTGACGAGGCCGCCGACCACAAGTCGTTCCCACACTGCGTCGCACGCGAGATCAGTCGTGACTCGCTTCCCTGCCATCCCGCGAGGTTTGCCGCGATGTCGCGTGAGGTAGAAGACGAGGTTGAACATGAAGTACGTCCACCCGTCCAGGAGCGCGTCGTACATTTCGTCCTAATCGGACGAGGCGCTCAGCCCCGACTGGGCCAGACGGACCACGGTTACACCGTCCTTACTCTCGACGTGAAAGTCGATGGCCACTTGGATTGGCTTACTGTTTTCGTCCTCGCCGTAGTTTTCGGTCCATCCGAACCGGGTCGGAGCGTCGAAGATGTGAATTGGAGCCTTGCCCTCACATCCCGGCCCCGTGACAGCCAGATTGCGCCCCCCCCACCACGTGGGTTGATTGTCGCTTCCAGCGGCGACCAGAGCTCCACTTCGGTGGGATCGGTCAGGACTGGGAAGACTTCGTCAAGGCGTTCCCTAGTTGTTGCCCCCGCCGCCCGAGCGTCCCCGAGCAAGCGCGCGGTAGTACTCCTCCACGAGCTTCCGGTATCCGTCGGGCACTTCGTCTGACCCGGAAAGCGTCGCACCTCGATCCGCATCGCCCTCCACATCACGGCGGAGGCCGAACTCGAGCCGTTTCAGCATGTCTAGGATTTCTTGTTGCAGCATTCGGAGCTGCGCGGGGTCCGAGTATGTGCCTTCTCGTTCCAGCCGGTTCATCGCAGCAACGACGGCTTGGAGATCCTCCGCGCTATACCCTGCTTGGCTGAGCTGGTTTTGCAGGTCGCGGGCCTGGTCCGATCTCTGCCCTGCTTCGTTGCGGAACTGGCGAATCTCCTCATCCGTGAGCGGCCGAGGGTTCGAACGGACTGCGCCTCCCCCACGATTCTGGCCGCCGGCTGGATTCATCGCTCTGCCTCCGCCCTGACCGCCCTGCTGCTGTCCACCTTCCTGTCCTTGGCCTTCGCCGCCCTGTCCTTGTTGGCCTTCGCCGCCCTGTCCTTGTTGGCCTTCGCCGCCCTGTCCTTGTTGGCCTTCGCTGCCCTGTCCTTGTTGGCCTTCCTGGCCCTGTCCTTGTTGGCCTTCCTGGCCCTGTTGGCTCTGCTGAGTCTCTTGAAGCCGCCGATCCATCGACTCCATGCCGCGAACCAGCTCGCGGGCCGCGTCGAGGGCCTCTTCAAGGGGGTTGTTTTCGTTCTGGCTGGAAATGCTCGCAGCCTGTTCGAGGCGGTCTCGGAGTGCCTGAAGGTCGGCTTCGATGTTCAACTCGAGGGTCACGGCTGACTGCGGGTCCCACTGTTCGATGGTACCGCGGGAGTATTGCAATTTCTCCTTGAGCTTCGATTCTCGGATCTGCTCTGCCGCGTCCTGAAGCGCTCGCGCTGCTTCGGGGTTGTCGGCACGGCTCCCTGCGGCGGACTGATCCAGCTCGCGTTCGAGATCCTGGACCGCTTGGGTCATCTGGTCCTTTCGCTCGCGCAGTTGGTTGATCGTCTCAGTGCGCTCCTCGCCGCTCGTCGGCAGTTCCCGGACGCGGCGCTGCACCTCCCGCTGCTGCTGCTGTAGCTCGTCGACGCGTTGGATCGCGTCTTCTGCGTCACGGCGGGCGCGTTCGGAACGGGCGTCCTCCAGCTCTCGCCTCGCGTCCTCCAGGCGACGAAGGGCCGAGTTCGCTTCGCTTGTACCCGACGCACCACCCTGCGACGCGGCCTGACGCATCGACTCGGCCGCTTGTTCCAGTTGGCGAGCTGTTTCCTCCAGCTGCGGGTCGTTGTTTTCTCGGGCCAGCCGCTGCAGTTGCCGCGCTGCCTCTTCAGTCTGGTCGGCGAGATCACGCTGAGACTCTGCAGCAGAAGCGGAGCCGCCCTGCTGGCCCTGCTGAGCCCGCCTGCGTTGGCGTTCAGCTTCTTGTTCCTGTCGGCGCGCGAGTTCCTGGAGCTCTTCCATGAGTGCGTCGACCTGATCATCCGACTGCTGCTGTTCTCCTCGGCGAACGGTTTCGTACTGGTTCTTGAGCTTGTCGAGTTCCAGCTCGAACAGATCAGCGAGGTCTTCGGCCGCGGCCTGGCTTCCGCCACCACGGCCACCGCCGCCCTGTTGCTGCTCCTGCACGTAGCGCTCGTACGTCTCTTCCGCCTGCTGTAGGTAGCGCAGTGCGGTTTGCTCGTCCGGCAGCGCCTCACGGAGCTCCTCGGTGTCGAGATCGGTCTGCGCCAGCGTCATGGCTTCGACGGCCAAGGGCAGGATCGCGGAGACATCTCGGAAGCCCGGATCGGTTTCGGTCAGGCCCCTGTTCTGCATGCGCTCCAGCAGTGTCCCCACTTGCTCCATCAGCCGACCCTGCGCGAGCGACACCGAGACCACGTTCTCGCTGAACTCATGCTCGCCGTAGCTGTCTCGCTGGCGGATCAGATTGAAGGTGGCGGAGATGATTTGGCGCTGAAGCTCGGAGAGCGCGGCTTCAGGTTCGCCGCCACCACCGCCGCCTCCGCCACCGCCTTGTTCTTCACCCTGGCGGAATGCGATGTCGAAGGGGCGCACATTCAGGAAGAACATGGCGCTCTCGATGGACTTCGCACTGCCGCGGTTGTCGCGAACGACCGCGTAGTACGAGATCAGGTCGCCGGGCTCGAGCTCCCACTCTTCCAAGAAGAGGGTGTGCCCGGTCGAGACCTCGGGAAGCGGGGTTCCGCTGTTTCTGAAGACGCTTGTTGTGTCCTCGGCTCCACCGTTCACAGAATAGACCAGTCGCACATCACCGATCCCATAGTCGTCCGTTGCTCGGACTTCGAGATAGACCTCCTCGATTGGGGAGGCGGGGACGTCCCGGCCTGGAGTCGTGAACTGAATCGACGGCTGGTTGTCGGTGAGGACGTCGATGGTGTACTCGGGAGACGCCGGCACGAGTTCGCCGTTTTCACGTGCGAGTTTGATCGAGTAGAAGCCTCGCCCGGAAACCGTGAAGCGGGCGACGAGCGAGCCATCTTCCGCCGTTGTGAGTTCCTCGGCAGGGTCCCCGTCCAAAAGAAGCTGACCACCCGGCGTGATCATTGTGGGGTGGATCTTCAGCTCGACTACGGTCCCAGGAAGCGCTGCAACGTCACCGCCGTCTTCTCGAGTCCGAGGCTGTAGGCCGGTGTAGCTCGGGAAGTAGTAGGTCAGGTCCAACTGGTCGACGTACGGAAGGTCCGCCACGTCGATTGTATACGTGGGCGATCGAATGCCGGTGGATTCCACGAAGTACTCGGTCCGGTCGTCCACACCCAGCAACAACGCTTCGAATCCTCCCGCGTCATCCGAGAGCATACTCAAGCGCTGGAAGCTCTGATCCGGTCTGGTGCGCGTGAAGATCGAGACATCACCTGCTTCGAATCCACTGAGGGCGGCTGTGACAACCTGATCGGTGCCGCGCGCGATCGTCGTGTCGCCAGGAAACACGGCCACGGCATATGGGTTCACCGCGGCGGCGTCGGTCATGGGCAGCAAGAGTGCCGAGAGGCCGTTCTTGAGGTGCGAGGGCCCCGCCAGCGTCAACAGGACCGCCGTTACGGCGACTGCCGTGAGAGCGCCGCCGAAGCGGTATAAGGCAGACTGCTCGACGCGACGACCGTAGTGGACCTTCTTCGCGCGTTCGAGCGCGCTCGCTACGAGTTCATGTCCGAGGGTAGGAGACGCGCTGTCTCCTGCCTCGAGGGCTGTCACTACAGCGTGCTCGAGAGATGGTTCGTGCTCTTCCAAATAGAGGGCGACTTGTTGGTCGCTGGGGCTGCGGAGCAGTGGACGGAGAACGAACCAGAATGATGTAAGTGCGAAGGTTCCCCAGGTCAGCGATCGGAGCCAAACCACGGCACCCGCTGAGAAGCGCATCTGCTCCAGCCCGACTGCAGAGAGGAAGAGTACCGCACCAGTGATGGCTCCCACCCACGTGAGGCCGCTCAGAAATATCCGGGCGCGCCAGCGCCAGCGGACGCTGCGAACAACATCCAAGATCCTGCTCTGTGCCATTCGTCTGTCTGAATTCTTCATGTCCATCTCCTTCATCCGTCCACCCAACGTACGGAGCGTGTTGCCCCGTCACTACACACCCACCTTCCGCTTCTAACCCGCCGCGAGCCCCACACTCCCTTTCCGAGACACCCAATTGGAGATGAGTGTTTCCGTAACGAAGAGTGCGAATGCCGCAATAAGGAGCCAGCGCCACCATGATTGTCTGCGTTCCTGGTCCTCGCGGCGGAGATCTGTGCCGTCCGCGAACTCTGGACCCGCCTGGGGCCCGACGCTCGGGGAGGTGATCTGCGCCACAAGTTCTTCGGGGTCCAGTCGGGCGAGGCCCGACTCTTCCAATTCGACATTCACTGCGATCACGAACGGCCGGTCCGGGTCAGATCCCGGCGGGCGCACGGTGTAGAATCCCGCCTCATCCAGTGACAAGTAGCGCGGACCGAGTTCGGTGGGAAGCGCGATGGACGAGCCTGACGGTGTCAGGGCCACTTGCTCCACTCCGTTCACGAATCCCGCGGCCTCTGCTGAGACCAAGCCAGCGGCCTCGAGTGCGTCCGGGTCCGCGAGGTCCACGACTTGGCCCACGTTGAACCAGGGGAGGGCCTCTGAGCGTCCGGTGACGTACTCGGACAGCCGGTGCACGAAGGGCAGGTAGACGGGCTGAAGCGCGAGATCGTTCCAGAACGAATCCAGCGTCGACGTCCAAACGAGAATCGTTCCCCGCCCGTGCTTGAGCTCCGCGAGTGCGATCGAACCGTCGTCGAAGCGCGCGAGCACGGTAGCGGAGTCACTCGGCGTGAAGCCACGAGCCCGGAAGAAACGCGCACCCGTGAAGTCGCCACTGCGGGGGCCCGAGAAGGCTTCGAAAATCGGGTGGCCGTACTCCAAGAAACCGAGCCGGCCGCCGCGTCCCTGCTGACGGTCCTCTGCATTGTGGATCACGCCTGGAAGGAGGTCCGCCGCGGATGCTGGCCATCCTCCTGACTGTCCTAGAGCGAGAAGGACACCACCGCCGTTCTCGACGAAGGTGCGGAGTCGTTCCGCCGAGCCCCCGTCGATGCTCGCGTCATTTAGGATGACGCCGTCGATGCCGTCCAGATCCTGCGGCCGCACACCGTTCGCTCGCCTGAAGCGGATATCGAATCGGCCGTCCTCAGAGATCTCCAAGGCTCGGCGGAGATAGAGGCTCGCGTCGGCGCTTGTCGACCCGCCTTCGATTACGAGCATCGACATCGCCGTACCCGGCGAGACGACGAAATGGCGGGCATCATCGGCCGGTAGTCTGTCCGTCGGCACGCTTACTGAGCCGCGAGTGTGTGGGCCTGAGAGCGTGAACGGCTGGAACGTCACCGTTGCCGCCCCGTTCGGTTGAATCGTGACGGCTCTGGTCTGGATCTCCTGTCCGTCGAGCTCCAGCGCGACCATGACCTCTCTCGGAGTGTCCCCACCACGGCGAGCCAGGCGCGCCGTGGGTGTGACACGCTCCCGACCTTGGATCGCCTCCTTGCCTAATGCGATGTCGGTGACCTCGATGTTGTCGAGGACCGGCACTGGGCCCAGGGGCACTGTAGTGACCACGGAGCCCGGTGGCAGGTTCACACCCTCGTCACCGGTCCACCCTGTGCGTTGAAAATCGGTGAGCAGGATCACTTCGCCACTGGGGAGCTCCGATTCTTCGATGATCGTCTGGGCCACCTTCAAAGCCGGACCGTAACGAGTGACCGAGGCTCCGACTTGGACGGTGTCCAATGCGCCCTGCAGACGTTGCCGATCCGAGGTCGACCGAGCGATGACGCGGGCGCCCTGACCGAAGGTGACCAGCGAAGCCCGATCCAGTGGGCCGAGGTCATCGAAGACCTGACTGGCTTCTTCAAGCGCTCGCTCGAATTGGTCGCCGACCTGCATGCTGTAGGACTGGTCGAGAAGGACCACGACCTCGCGTGGTCCGTTCGCACCTCCGATTGCAAGCGAGCCCTGTTCGAAGAACGGTCGGGTGAACGCAAATGCAACCAGAGCGAGGGCGAGCGCGCGCATCGACAGCAGGAACCAGTGTTGAATGCGTCGCCGTCTCTGCTCCTGGAACGGGATCTTCTCCAGGAACATGAGTGATGGGAACTCGACCACGTTTCGGCGCTGCCGACGCGTGAGGTGCACCACGATCGGGACCACGACCCCGACCAACCCGAGCAGGAAGAGCGGAACAAGAAGACCGAGGCTCATCGTTTCTTACTCAACCGTTCGCGGGCCAGCAGGTATTTGAACAACGCGATGTCCAACGGCTGGGAAGTGTCGAGCAACTGATAGTCGATGCGGTTGTCGGTGAAGCGTTTCTCGACTGTAGTCAGGTGGGCACCCATCAGTCGCAGGTAGTCTTCCTTCAGGCGCGCTGGAACGACGGGTATCTGCGCGCCGGTCTCTATGTCCTGGAACGCTGATGGATCCTCGAACGGAAAGGTCAGCTCGGCGGGATCCAAGACGTGGAACACGATCACGTCGTGGCCGCGGGCACGCAGAGGACCGATCGCCTCCAGGATGTCATCCGGCTCTTCATATAAGTCCGAAATGACGACCAAGATGCCCTTCCGCTGTAACAACTCGGCGACCTTCAAGAAGGGCGCATTAAGTGAGCCTTTGCGCGCCGGCTGTGCCCGGTCTAGCGAGTGAAGAATCGTGTCCAAATGTTTCATCGACGGTGGCACGTAGTCGACGATGTCATCGTCGAATGTGACCAACCCCACTCGGTCGCGCTGTCGGTTTGAAAAGAACGACAGGCATGCCGCGAGATAGCGAGAGTAGTCGAGCTTCGTGACCGAATGGCTCCCGTACTTCATAGAACTCGACACGTCGAGCAGCACGGCGAAGTTCGCGTTCGTTTCGGCCTCGAACAGCTTGATGTAATGCCGATCGGAGCGAGCGAAGAGTCTCCAGTCGATACGCCGGATGTCGTCCCCCGGCATGTACGGTCGGTGCTCCGCAAAGTCCGTGCTGAACCCGAGGTTTGGGGAGCGGTGCAGGCCGGTGAGGAATCCGTCGACTACTGTGCGCGCGAGCAGTTCCAAGTTGTTGATCCGAGCGAGTACAGCCGGATCGAGGAACTGCGCGCCGCCTGAGGCGGCCGGAGCTTTCGCGTGTGCGGGCAAAGGGGTCGCCTACATCCCTGAAGTGGGGACAGGGACGTGCTCGAGCAACCGGTCGATGATCTCGCCCGTCGTGCGACCCTCGGACTCCGCATGGAAGTTCGTGAGAATACGGTGCCTCAGGACTGGGTGTGCCAGTGACTTGATGTCGTCGAACGACACGTGGTAACGGCCCTGAGTGAGCGCCTTCGCTTTCGAGCCGAGCACCAAGTACTGAGCGGCTCGGACGGACGCGCCGTAGGCGATCCACTTTTTCACGAAGTCTGGTGAGTCTCCGTTCGCGCTGGGACGGCTGGCCCGAACCAGGTTCACGGCGTAACGGAGCACGGACTCCGAAACCGGAACGCGGCGAACGAGTTCTTGGAAGGCGAGAAGGTCTGGCCCGGTAACCGCGTGGCTGAACTCCGGCTTCAAGATGCCCGTCGTGCTGCGAACGACCTCCATCTCTTCTTCTTCCGAAAGGTGCTCTATGACGATCTCGAACATGAAGCGATCGAGTTGTGCCTCAGGGAGCGGATACGTTCCTTCGAGTTCGATGGGGTTCTGCGTCGCAAAGACGTAGAACGGCTCCTCGAGCGTGTACGTGTGGCCCTGGACTGTGACCCGGTGCTCCTGCATAGCCTCGAGCAGCGCTGCCTGGGTCTTTGGCGGAGTCCGGTTGATTTCATCTGCGAGCACGATGTTCGAGAACACCGGGCCGGGGGCAAACACCATCTCACGACGACCCGTCTCGGAGTCTTCCTGAATGATGTCAGTTCCAGTGATGTCCGACGGCATCAGGTCCGGGGTGAACTGAATGCGCGAGAAGTTCAGATCCACGACTTGGGCGATGGTGTGGATGAGAAGCGTCTTCGCGAGGCCCGGCACACCCATGAGCAACGAGTTGCCGCCTACGAAGAGTGTGAGGAGGACCTCCTCGATGACCTGTTCCTGCCCGACGATCAGCTTGCGAAGCTCGCTGATTATCTGCTTGCGGCCATGCTTCATCTTGTCCGCGAGTGCTACGTCGTCGGCATTGTCGAGTTCGACGGTTCCGATCGCGTCGTCAGCCAAAGGTGCTCTCCGTATCAGTATTGGCGCCTAGGCGCTTTTGTGGATCAGTGTGTGAGGGCGTACACGATATAGTTGACACCTAGCTTGTACGCTTCGTTTTCCAAGTCGATCGGGGCGTAGCCCTGACCGCTGTATTCCCAGTACTCAGCGATGTCGTTGTTGAGGTTCAACAACACCATCATGCGCTTCGTAGGGTCGTTGTCCTCGAAGATTGCGTAGTACTGGACGTTTCTGGGCCCGTAGGGCGGAATGACCTTGAGCGGATCGATTCTAAAAAAGGAATCGAAGATTTCGTGATCGTGATCGAGAGACACGAGGAGGAGCCCAGGGAGTGCGCGATCCATGTGGAACGCAAAGTTCTGGAGTTCGTAGCCGCGCTCGTTACGGGTGTCGTCGACGATCAGGAAGCCACCCTTGTTGAGGTAGGCCCCCAGGTTGGTGATTTCCTCGTCAGTCGGATTCCATGATCCGACCTCGACGATATAAGCGATGGGATACTTGAAGAGCTCAGGGTCATCCAGCGTGATGACGTTCGAACCCTCGGTCTGAGAGTCGACGAACGTGGTCTCGTTGAGGATCTGCAAGAAATTTCTTTCGGCCCGGGGGTAGTCGTGCGCCCATGCGGGTTCGCGGCCGCCTCTTCTCCGTCGCCCAAAGCCCGCGAGGCCGCTGTTGCCCACGTCGTAGCGTAGGCGTACGAAGTGGTACTTGGCGTCGTACGGTGCGTTGATGTCCTGATACGACTGCGGGGCAGGCGAAGCCGCGGTCGGAAGGGCCACCAGTTCAGGGCCCGGACGAGCCGACACGTAGTACGTCGCGGCCGATCCCACGACGAGAAGAGCAGCGAGGCTTTTTAGAATCATGATTTAGCCCCATTGCCCGAGCGCAGCAGTAGGAGGAGTTCGAGCGCTGCGTCGTAGTTGGGTGCGATATCGAGCGCCTGGAGAACCGCTCGGCGGGCAGATGGCGTGTCGGATGCACGCTGATGGGCCAGCGCGAGCAGGTAGTACGCTTCGGCCATATCCGTCGGCTTCAGCGCGACCACGGCCGCTCGTTCTCTGACCGCGCCGGTGTAGTCACCGACGTTGTCGTGGAGATTGGCCAGTCGTTCGTGCACTTCGACTTCATACGGCCACACGAGCACGGCTTTGTCGAGCGCTGCAGCTGCTGCGGCAGGCCGCCCGAGCTGTTCGAGCAGATCCGCCTGTAGCGTCAGAGCGTTGTAGTTCGACTCGGAGAGGGAATTCAGTCGGTCGAGTGAAGCCGCTGCGCCTTCAATGTCTCCACGCGAGCGATACACCTGGGCGAGCCACCAGAGCGGACTGTCCGGACCTGAATAGTCAGGGAAGATGCGGAGCGCCTCGTCCAAGTGAGACTCGGCTTCGTCCCACCGTTCTTCGGTGATCAGCGTTACCCCTAAGCGGATCCGTCCGAGTAGGTCGCCCGGGTGGGTTCGAACGAAGGTCTGTAAGGCTTCGACGCCGGCGGACTGATCGGGAGTCTCTCCGAGTTCGACGAGGCCCTGGAGCGGGCTGCGGAACCGCTCCTGTAGGTAACCCTCGAATTCGTTGTCGAAGTCTTCGATCGAGCAGCCGAGGACCGACTGGAACAGATCTGGGGTGGTGGCGCCGTTCTTGTAGCCCTCAAGCATGTCCCGGATGGCTTGGAAACCGTACTGCTCTTCGAGGACCTGAAAGACCAAGGACGCTTGGTAGTAAGAGAAGATGACCTGCTGCGGAAAGTCCGGCCGCATGAAGCCGTCATTCAATTCAGAGACCTTTTTCAGCTCGCCGTCCCGCAGCGCCTGCAGAAACGGGATGTTGGGCTGATGTCCCCAGCCGCTGCGTGCCTGCCGTTGCTCATGGACGGCAAGCCCTTCTGAGAACCAACGAGGCACACGGTTGTCCGTCATGCCCAGGTGGAACGTGTGGGACAATTCGTGCCAAAAGACTGAGGCCCAGTTGTAGTCGCCGACGGCGCGTGCAGCCGGTGAATCCATTACGAGCACCGAGCCAAAGCTGACGCCCAGGGCGCCAAGCCCCGCCTCGCCCAAAGTGCGCACTGAAAAATCTGCGTGACTCGGGAAGAACTCGGCTCTCACAGGGAGTGGCGGCTCCACTCCGTAGCGCCTCGCTAGGGAGTCGTAGGCCTCTTCAGCGATCGGGGCGAGGTAGGTGGCCAGCAGGTCAGCTTCAGTCCCGTGTAAGAAGAGCTCGAAGTGTTCGGTCGGGAGCACTTCAAAGCGCTCGAAGGTGTCGAGCAGATCCAGGGTGTTTTTGAACCAAGGGTTGAACGGATCGCCCGCAAACGCCTTTTCGATGTTGGCGCGGCCTTCCTCTATATCTCCTACCCTGAGCTGGTTCATTCCGAGTAGGCCCCAAGCTTCCCATGCGGCATCGTCTAGGGCGACCGCGGCTTGGGCTCGCTCTACGGCTTGGGCGTACCGGCGGGTCCGCACGGAGATTTCGGCAAGCTCGGTATCCAAGGCGGCATAACGCGGGTTGATACCGAGCGCCCGGGTGCGTGTGACTTGGAATGCTGCCAACTCTCCGGCCACCAGCTGGGATGCGGCGAGGGCTGTCAGCGCCACGAGCGACTGCGGGTTCACAGCCAGTGCGGTCTCGGCCTCTTCCTTCGCCTCTGCGATGCCTTCCCGAGTCAGGTGTTGGGCGGCGATGATCGAGCGCGCCTCGACGTGATTCGGATTGATCTCGAGGATTTGGGTGAGGACGTTGCTGGCACCTGGCGCATTATCGAAAGAAAGCGCCTTCGCCATGCCCAGGAGAGCACCCGGATGACGCGGATTTTGCGCGAGTGCCTTTTCAAACTCGGTTTTGGCCTCAGGGCTCGAGTACTTCTCCAAGAAGAGGTCGCCAGCCCGGACACTCGGCTCTGACCAACTCGTGTCCAAGCCCGCGGCTTCGTCGAAGGCGCGCAGGGCATCGCCGAACATGGCGGACTCATTTCGGCCCAAGTAATGAACGGCCCGACCCACTGCGACGAGATCACTCGCACGCAGACTTCCGTCCGCGTTGTTGTAGATGTCGATGAAGCGGTCGAAGCGCTGCATGGCGTCATCAATCTGGCCACGGTCGAAGAGAAGCTCAGCCAGGTTCATCTCTGCCGTGAGCGCGTCTGGCGCTCCGTCGTCCACCGCTTGCCGGAAGGCGGCCTCTGCTCCGTCCAACTCTCCGCGCAGGACGAGTACTTCCCCTAGGCTGTTGGCCAGGGGTAGGGCGTCCGGTGCACCGCGAGCGAGTTCTTCCGCGAGTTCGTACCGACCTGTCCACGTGAGGAGCTCCACGAAATCTGCTCGAGCCCGCCAGAGTGTTGCGTCCTCGCGCAAGAGCTGCCGGAATGTGTCCTCAGCACCTTCGTAGTCTCCGCTGCGCATGGCCGTGCGGGCATCACTGCCGGACGAGTTAGCCGGCTGAGTGTCTTGGCCCGAGACGGGAACCGCGCATAGCAGTGCGAGCACAGGTAGGAGTCGCGCCGTCTTCAAGCGCCCTCTCCTTCCAGTGCTCGGATCTCTCGGTTTTTGAGCGCCAACTCTACGAGCAGTTCCTCGAACTGCGCGAGGTACATCTCTTCGTCCATCGCGTCACGTACGGTGCGAAGCTCGTCCATGCGTCCTTGGATCTCGCTCCGATCTTCGTAGAGCTGCGCGAGTCCTGGATCGTCGGGCACCTGACCTGCTGTGCCTGAGACTCCGCCTAGCTGGAACGTCGCGGCCAACGGGCCGTCGGGGCCTGAGAGAGCCGCTTCATACGTGCCTTCTCCATCACCATTGTCGTCGAGGACGGCGTGCTCGGTGAGGAGTTCGTTTTCCTCGTCGTAGTACCGCTCCGTCTCGGCGCGCGCGTAGAGGAAGGCCTCGAGCAGGGAAGTACGTTCGTCCTTGTCGAGGTCCGCCTCGTCCGTGGTCATGGCTTCCACGAAGAACTGCGGGAATTCGGTGGCGTTCCGTTCTCGCTCGGTTTTGGTGGCCGTGATGATGATTCGGTTCGGACCGGAGAGTGGTGCGACGAACCCGCCGCTGGCGCTCCCTGTGTGCACGAGCGCCAGGGTCTGCGTCGGGAACGCGATCAGTCCGGTCTGGAAGTCCGTCGGAGTGAGGTCGGGGCCGGAGAGGTTGAATTGAGCCTCGTTGCGGTCCGACGTTCCGTGGCCGATCAGAATCACGAGCAGGCGGTCCATAGGCTGCGCTCGCTGCGAGATCTCGCCGAGTGTCTGGAGCACGTTCGCGCGTGTCGACTTGGCCGCTACAACGTTAGGAGCTTCCTCAGGCTTCTCGCCCAGGTAGGTCACGTTTTCAGCGGGTATCCCGTGCCGAACAGTGAGTGCAGCCTTGAGCGCCAACGCTTGAGTGTGAAAGCGCGTCCGGTATTCCTGGGTCCCGCCCAGTCCCACAACGATCACGGCGTGGGTTCGACCTTGAGCATCAGCCTCGCGAGGTGTCGCGAAGGTTGATGCCGCCGCGAAGATCGCGACACAGGTGCGGAGCGCGCGACGGGTCATCATACCAGCCCCCGCATGCGCCGGAACGCCCATTCTGCACCCATGAGGCTGAGCATGAGGAGGAAGAGAATTGGCATGTCCCACAGATCCATCTCTTCGACCAACGTGACCCCTGCTCCCGTAACTGTGATGTCTTCGGGGAGATTCTCGATGTTGTCAGGCGTGTAGTACTGCCCCCCGGTCTCGTCCGCGATGCGCTGGAGTGTCTGCTGGTGGCGGCTCGCCCCGAAGAACTCTTCGTTGCTGGGAGCGGTGTGTAGGTACGTGACGTCGGTGCCGAGGACCTCCTCACCGCGCATCGCCGTGACTTCCACCTCGTATTCGCCATCCTCGACCGGGCGGAACTGGACTTCGTACTGCCCGTCGCGGTCCACCGTCCAGTCGACTGGAACCTCTTCGACCGAGCCAGAAGGACTCGTAATCTTGGCGGTCACGGAAGCGTCGTTGACCTCGATGTAGGTGGAGTCTCCCACCGATGCGGTGAGCCGGACGCTTTCGCCTGGCTCGACCTGCTCCTGATCTGTGACGACGCTCACGGCCTCCGGCACTCCGTCTACCAGCCAGCGTGTGACCTGCTGCCAGAACGACTCGTGACTCTGATCCTCCAAGGGGACGTCAGCGTGCATCTGCCAAAGCCAAGAGTCCTGCACCGTCAGGGCGATGGACTTTCCGCGGCCGTACCGCTGGAAAGCCAGAACGATCTGGTCAGCAGGCAACGCATCACTCGACCCGAGGAGCAGGGACGTCGCCCCGGGGCGGAGTTCGGAGATCGGATTCACGGTGGTCACGGGCGGAAGTGAATCCCACCGCGCTGCTACGCCCGGACCTTCTTCATTGAGCTGGACCGCGGTGTGCGCCAGCCCTGCCAGCGTAGGTGTGACTTTTACTTCCGCGAAGAAGTTCTCCGGGCCGCCCGTGGACTCCTGCATGATGATGGGCATGACTTCCTCGACGGGGGTCCCTTGCCATCCACCTTCCGCGAAGGCTGAGCCGCCGCCAAGCATGAGAAGGCCGCCGCCCCGTTCGGAGACGAAGTCGGCGATCATCTGGAGTTGATCGTGCGAGAAAAAGGACGCCTCCACGCTCCCCAAGATCAGCGCGCGGTAGCGGTACAATTCCTCGCGAGTCGCTGGGAATCCGAACTCGAGTTCGGTCCCGTCGTCCACGTCCAGCCTTAGGAATTTGGCTTCGGCCGTGCGCTGCAGTGCGACAACCTGAACATTCTCGTCGTCGTCTACGGCTCTGCGGATGAACTTGAGCTCGAAGCGGGGTTCACCCTCGAAGTAGAGGATCTTCTCACGCTCGCCGCGGACTTCGATCTGAACGTCACGAGCGTTGTTCTCTTGGACGCGCTCACCGGGTTGAGTCGGGATCCTGAAGCGGACCTTCCGGGGCCCCGCACGATCGAGTTCAATGCTGATGCGGGCGACTACGGGTTCGCCGTCTGCTCCGAGGTCGACCGTCTCTTCAGCGAGGATGCGTAGCTCGTCCTCCACGATGATCGGTACGCTGGTCCGCCCGAAGCCTCTTTGTGTGATGACCACGTCCACGAGGAGCGACGAACCTTCAAGAACCGCGCGAGGCATCTCGACCCGGCCCAGCTCGATGTCGGGAGTGATGGCGTCCTCGCCCAGCCCGACGGTGAACACCGGCACTCCTGCAGCCTGCAGCGGAACGAGCGCTTCAGTGAGTGGTTCGTTTTCGTTGTCCGCTCCGTCCGACACCATCACGAGGCCCGACAACGGTAGTCCAGCCAGCTCTTGGCGGGCCGCGTCTAGTGCGCCGGCCAGGTCGGTGTGGGTACCGTCGTACGTCAGTTCCCCGGGGCCGTCGATTCGACCGGCGACGTCAGAGAATCGGAAGAAGCGGAGAACGAATCGCTCCGAGAGCTCGTCCAGAAGCTCGCTCTCGCTTGGTGTGAACGCCTGCGTCACGAAATCGGCTCGTGTGGCGCCGTTGGCGTCTTCCAGGCCCATGCTGCGCGAGTCGTCGATCAGCACGCCCAGGAAATTCTGCTGCGGTACGACCGTGGACAGGATCAGGGCTGGCTGCAGGAGCGCGAAGACGAGCACGGCGAGGAGCATCACGCGGAGGGTGGCCATGATGCCGCGATCCATGACGCTGCTCTTCCCGCGCGCGAGCGTGTAGCTCGCAACAGCACCTGCGCCTACGACTGCGCCGACCATGAGCCAGAAGCGGACGGAGCCCGGGGCACCAAACGCGAATTCTCCCTGCTCGAAGACGAGCGGGCGGTACTTGAACAGGAACTCGAAAATCCTGCTCATGCCTGGACTCCTCGGGCGCCGATCTCAGGTCTCATTCGTTCGGCTCCTCAGTGGCTCATGGCGTAGACGATCATGTTCGCACCCATCTCATAGGCGTACGTCGAATACCTGAGTGGATAGTACGGGTCCTCTGCCCACTCCCAGGCGTCTCCGAGGTCCGTATTGAAGTTGATGATCACGCTCAGACGGCCGTCATCGTCCATCATGCCCCGGACCGCGGCGCGACAGCCGTAGCACTCTTCCGTGGGACGGCCGCGAATGCCCCGGCCACGGGCCGGAACCTGCATGACCTCCTCGATCTGGTAGTACGCCGAGTACAACGGATGTCCGATCCCGATATCGATGATGGGCCGATCGGGATAAACCCTACGGATGTTGTACTCGAAGATGTCCCACTCGCGGGAGCCCCAGAAATCATCGACGATCAGGAAACCTCCTGCGTCGAGGTACCCGCGAAGGCCTTCGACTTCGGCGTTCGTCATATCCATGCCGCCGACCTCGACAGCGTAGAGCACCGGGAAACGACGCAGCTGCGGGTCGTCCAGGCGGACCGCGTTGTCCCAGTCGTAGGCATTCAGGCGGACCAGCCGTTTCAGCACGACGAGGAATTGCTGATCACCCTTGGGATAGTCGGTGGCCCAGGACTGTCTCCAGCTACGTCCGCCGCGGTATCCGGAGTAGATCGCCCGGGTCCAGTAGAACGGGTATTTGCCTGGGAGCTCGCCCTCGACCATGCGCGGCTGACGGCCGTCGTAGGCGCCGTTGGGCCGAGCGACCGGGGGTGATTGCTGCGGCGCCTGTTGGGCCATATACGATGACCCGAAGGCGATCTCTTCTACACGTTTTTCTCCCTCGTATGTGCAAGCGCCGCTCAATAGCGACACCGCTACAACGGCCAGCGTGGTGCTGGCTTGGGAGGAAAGTCTCATATGCAGCATTTGTCCTGGATTCGTCAGGCGGCGGGTTTCTTTCGTACGGTCCCTTGGAAGGGAAGGTTCCTGCCGCCATCTGTCGACACGTGTAGACGGGTTCTCGCTGAGCTTTGTTAGGTGAATCTCCTTACGACTACTGACGTAAGGGGGTATCCCGAGACGCGCAAACGTGCTCCTACTTATAGATATGTCTCGTAACAAACCCCTTACCGTCGCTTCTCGTAACTTCATGCTCCGTGACTTCGCGATCTTCCAGATCAAAACTGGTCCTGGATGGAGGCAAGGATTTCTTTGCGTTCTGGGCTTCCATTGTCGCCGTGACGCTCGACTTCATCGCTGGCAGGGGAAAACGCCCGAGGCTCTTCTATTCAGTGGTTCGCATGAGCGAACGCTTCGACAAGTGGATCAACCTCCATGGTGTCCTAGCGCAGATGGACGAAGGCGAGACCGACGACGGGATGTTCGGCGGCAGTACGGCGGGGGACGACACGCTGATTGGTCAGATTGAGCAGCTCGTGCGTGGTGGGGATGAGCCGAAGGGGAGCGTGAAGCCGCCGGAGCCGCCGCTCTAGGTAGTGAGCCGCCGGTCTACAGGGCCAGTACCAACTTCAGCCCAGCGTCGACTCGTACCATGAGCTTCCGCGGAATGCGGCCTGCCCGCTCCGCCAAGTAGCTCTCATCGAGCGTCACGAGCTGCGTCACGTTCGCGACGGCATCCGTCGGTAGGCCGGTCTTGCTGGTGGGAAGCAGGACGTTGCCCGGCGCCGCGACGAGTCGAGTGTTCGAGGTAAGAGCGATGCCCAGGGTCGTCTTCAATCGA
>Ga0114996_10004448_pt1 | contig 16827 bp, 6 predicted proteins | sample ArcticOcean_MG_C_4_FD_87039 | JGI IMG/M metagenome (GOLD analysis project Ga0114996, IMG submission 87039) | Marine microbial communities from western Arctic Ocean - ArcticOcean_MG_CB4_134 | ecosystem: Environmental > Aquatic > Marine > Oceanic | place: Arctic Ocean: Canada Basin | collected...
AGCCATGCGAATTGCTTCCAACTTGAAATCTCGATCAAATCCCTTTTGTGCCATCAGTACACCTCCTGAGAGTAACATAAATAGACTCTTAGGGGTGTCCACCATAATGGGGGAGATTCAGTTTCGAGTTTCTCTGAAAGTATCATCGCTCGTTGGTGATATTGATCTTTGACTGATGAAAGTGCAACCGCGTAAGATGCATCCAGAAAAACTTCTATCATTGACTCTTTTTATCCTCATAAAGATAATCTTCCAATCGAGCGGACCAATCAGAAGGACCTTCAAGTTGGAGTGAACGAGCGGTTTGAAGAAAAGATTTTCGTTTTGTCTTTGGTTTCTCTTCAGTTTCAATTGTTATCTTTACGCGTGTGTTTGGCTCCAATTCAATCAATCCATCAGGACGTAACACACGGCCATCAAAAGTCGCATACATGGTTTTGCCCATCATATTCCTCCAGTGGATCTGGTAGGTAAGGTTACATAAAATATGTAGCAAATATACGCTGAATGAGATCGAATATCAAGAAAACCAAACGTTTATGACATATGCATTTCACGGCGTACTGGGAGTATATGACTTATCAAAACAACGGTTGAGGAACATGAATTTGAGACCTGATCGGATAGTGTCTGACAGGTGAGATTATAGCAAGTCTTATTTTATTTCTATCGCCGCAAGAGTAAACTGGCCAGGGTGCCGGTTGCCAGGTTGACCAGCAGCGCCGTCGGGCCGATCCACATAAAGCTGACCGGGTCCAAGCCAGTAGTCGGATCCATGCCGAAGATGGGTCCCGAGAAGGCGATGAGCGCAGCGGTGGTCGTGCCGCAGACGGCGCCGACGATCACGCCGGCTGGGCGGGCAAAGGGCACGAAGAGGGCAAAGAAGAAGAGCGCGAAGAGGGGCGTGACTAGGAGGTTGGTGGTCTTGGCGGTGATCGCGGTGATATTGCCCGGCACATTTCCCATAAATGAACTGCCGATCACGGCCACGGTGCCAATGCCAAAAGCTAGCAGGCGCGCCAGGCGGACCTGATTTTGTTCGGTGGCTGGTCGCCGGCCAAAACGATCGAGGAAATCGCTGATGACCACGGCGCTGATCGAATTAACGCCTGAGTCGATGCTCGACATGGCGGCGGCGAACATCGCTGCTACCACCAGGCCTGAGACGCCGGGGGGCAGGTGGAAGGCGATGAAATGGGGGAATATTTTGTCGGCGTTGGTTCTCAGGTCGATGCCGCTGGGCAGGGATTGGGCGTGTGTTTCGAAATAGCTCAGCAGGGCGAAACCGACCAGAGTGAGTGCGGTGCCGATACAAGCGCCGACGAGCAATTGGGTGCGCAGTGCCCGGCGGGCGGCAGCGGCGTCGGCAGTGGCCATGAAACGCTGTACTACGGTCTGGTCGCCGCCGCTAGTGCAGATGTACCAGGTTAGGCTGTTGATGATCAGGCCAACGACGGTCATGCGGGTACCTGGATCGAAGCTGAAGAAGGGCTGGCGGTCCCAATTGGCGTGCCAGGTGGTGGGGACCCAGCTGAAATTTCCGTAGTCGAGTGTGACCAGGAGAATGACGAAGAGGGCGCCGCACAACATGAGCACGGTTTGTAGAGCATCGGTGATGACCACGGCGCGTAGACCGCCCAGCGAGGTGTAGACTACGGCGACCAGGCCGGTGCACAGGGCGATGGCCGGAATCCACTTGGCGTCCAGTCCCAGCATTACGGCCATGGCCTGGGCTGAGAGATAGACCAGTAAAGACATCCATACCAGGCGCAAAACGATGAACATGCAGGCGCCCAACAGGCGAATACCGAGACCTAGGCGCTCTTCGAGTAATTCGTAGGTGCTGGTGACGCGGCGGCGCATGTAAACCGGGATGAGCAGGTGGCCGACAACGAGGTAGATGATGGGCAGGGCAAAAAGGCTGTAGAGGCCGGTGGGGCCTTTACCTATGGCTTCGCCCGGCATGGAGAGGTAGGAGATGGTGCTTAGCAGGGTGGCGAAGAGCGAGAACCCGATTAGGGTCGAATTCATGTGGCCGCCGCCGGTGAAGTACTCCTCGGTGCTGGACTGTTTGCGGCTGTAATAATACCCCAGGCCGAGGGTGCCCAAGGCGTAGAGGGCGATGAGGGCCCAATCGATGAAAGCGAGTCCTTGCATGGACTGATAAGGTGGGGAAATCGGTGAGACTTATCAAGGGGGTGCCTTGCCGGTATGGGCGAGGACGGGTATTTTGTAGCCTGTAGTAGCTATCAACGAAATTTGTCTTCTGGTAAAAATGAAAACACAATCGTCGGATACACACCCCGAAGCCGAACGCCGCCATATCGAATTGCTGCGGCAGGCCGGTCCTGCAAAACGTCTGGCTCTGACCTTTTCTCTTTGCCAGAGCACGCTAGATATATCGCGTCAGGGGCTACGTCGACGCCACCCCGACCTCTCGGAGCAGGAACGCGACTTATTGTTACTCGAACTTTGCCATGGGAAGGAGTTGGCTCGTCGGGTGCGCGCTTATCTGGACGGCAGAAAAACGGTATGAACGCATCCGGAATTTTCGGAGCTACGCAGATTTTGGTGGAAATCCTCGAAGATATGGGGGTGAGCTACTTTATTGGAGGCTCGGTAGCCAGTTCGGTACACGGTTTGCCCAGATCTACTCTGGACGTAGATCTGGTGGCGGATCTTTCTCTCGACCATGTCCAACCTCTGGTCGAATGCTCACAGGCTACTTTCTACATTGATGATGAGATGGTGGAGGATGCCGTCAAGCGCGAGGCGTCCTTCAATGTGATCCATCTTAGAGACTATGACCAAGCTGGATGTTTTGGGTGTGCTCAAAGTGCAGGCCGAGACGTTGGATATGATCTATATGAAGCAGTGGGCAAAGGAACTGCAAGTCGATACTTTGCTGCAGCGCGCTTTGGCAGAAACAGACCTGGCAGGATTGTGACAAGCGGACTGTTCTTAAAATAATTTAGGTTTCGACACAACCATATAAATCAAATGGAGTAAAACATGGCGAAGAAGAGCAAGAAGTTGCGTATGGCTATTATCGGCGCTGGCGGCATTGCCGGTACCCATATGCAATATTTGAGCAAGATGGACGATGTAGAGTTGGTGGCAGCGGCCGATATCGTTGCCGAGAGTGTGCAGCGGCGCTGTGAGGAATTTGGCATTGCCGAGGCTTTTACCGATTACAAAAAGATGCTGCGACAAGTCAAACCCGATGCGGTCAGTGTGTGTACGCCCAATGGCATGCATGCGCCATGTACTATTGCCGCGCATGCCGCCGGGGCACACGCCATCGTCGAAAAACCCATGGCGATGAATGCGCGCGAAGCGCAGGCCATGATCAATGCAGCCAAGAAACACCGGCGCAAATTGGTCATTGGTTTCCAGAATCGTTTTGATCCCAAAACGCAATTTATTAAAAATGAAGTGGACGCCGGGCGCTTGGGCAAAGTGGTCTTTGGCAGGGTGCAGGCGTTGCGCAGGCGCGGTATTCCCAGTTGGGGGGTATTCGGCCGCAAGGAGTTGCAGGGCGGCGGGCCGTTGATCGATATCGGCGTCCACGCGCTGGAGATGACCCACTACGTCATGGGCTCGCCCAAGCCGGTGGCGGCCAGCGGCAGTATCTTTACTTATTTGGGGGATCGCAAGTCGGAGGTTATCGGGTCCAATTGGGACTATAAGACGTACACGGTAGAGGATTTGGCGGCCGGACAGATCCGTTTTGAAAACGGTGCGGTGTTACACATAGAATCGAGTTTTGCGGCGCATATCCAAGAGAACGTTTTCAATTTTGAGATCATGGGTGAGAAGGGCGGCGCCACCTGGTCCCCGGTCAAGATTGCCCGCGACGACAACGGTTATATGATCACCACTGAGCCAAACTCGTTGCCGAGCGATTCCTTTGGCGATGCTTTCGGTGCCAAGCTGCGCAATTTTGTCGATCACGTGCTCTACGGCAAGGAGACGCTAGCGCCGGCTGAGGACGGCTTGATGGTGCAGAAGATGCTGGACGGGATCTATGCCTCGGCGGAGAAGGGCAAGGAAGTGCGGATTAATTAAGCCGCCTCGGCGCTATAAAGTCAACGCATCAGGGTCATCTTATGTGTTTTTATGGTGCTTCCCATTTGTAAGCGATAAAAATAAAGGCCGGAGGAAACGGGTTGTCCCGCCTCATCGTGTGCATCCCACACCAACTTGTGAGCACCCGGGGAGAGGGCGCGGTCGACGAGTTGGCGTATGCGCTGGCCAGTGGCATTAAAGATGTCCAATTGGACGTGGGGTGAAGCACCGGTCGGCACAAAAAGTGGGATGATGGTTGAAGGGTTAAAAGGGTTGGGGTAGTTCTGCCCCAGCAGGGATGTGGCAGGGGCGGAACCGGCCACCACGGTTTTGCTCAGGCTTGTTACATTGCCCGCCCGATCTTTTACTTCGATTGCGAGTTGACCGGAGGGCAGGGCATGGGTCGAAAGATGCAAGTGAGTCCCGTCCCAAGTGTAGGACGAAACGGGCAGGGGCTCTTGGTCTAGTGTAAGCTCGATAGCTCCCACCCCGCTGCCTTGGTCGCTCCAGGAAAATAACCACTCGGCGCCATTCTCTTCGACCTCTTCTAAGTGTGGTGGAGTTGCGTCGGCGAGCACGGCGTAGGTGCCCATAGCGCGCAGTGGCGCCTGGAGCTGATTGTTCTGTAGGGTCGCACCGGCGAAGTCCCATTTATTTTTAGCTGCATTCCAACGATACAAAGCCGCGTGGTCTGTCGTTTGCAGCGTGGTCAAGTCGGCACTGATGTGTCCGCCTTGGCCCTGGTAGGGCAGCGCGGAGTGCAGTATATAGGCCGATGACAGCGGCACCAATTCGGGACCGGTCGCAGACAGGCGGGTGGGAATGAGCGCCACTACGGCTGCAGCGGCAAAGGAGTGTGCCGGCAAGAAGGCGGATAGGGTTGCGGTGCCGATGCGCTTGGCGCTGGTCGGTTGCGCGGTGCCGACGCCCAGGGTAAAAATGCTCTTGAGCACGGTCTGGTCCGGGGCCATGGTCAGAGCGAGAAAATCGATTTCACCTTCCATGCCCATTTGCAATACGTGATTGGCGTGCCAGATACCGGGCGCGCTTTCTTGCAGCGTCAGATCGCTCCATTCCCCTTCCTGTAGGCGCAGCAGGGGAGGGTGGGTGGCGCTCGAGTCGGCGAGCACAAAAAGATCTAGATAGTCGGGCTGGATGGCGTTGGGCATGATCGCCAGGCGAAAATCCGGCGATACGACACCGACGCTGCCGTCGATGGCGTGGACCTGGGCGAAGATATGGCCCGAAGCCTCGTTGCCCTCCTGGTCGTGCACGGTCAAGGTGATGAAGCCGCTGCTGGTAAGCGGTGAGTCGGTGCTCAGCACCAGGCTTTCTTCTGCGTTGTTGTACACTACTGAGATCACCTGCGCTCCTTCAACATCCCAGGTCAGGGTAGACGGATCGTCCGCTCCTTCTACCAGGCCATCGAGTGGCACGTGGATTTCGTTCTGGCCACTGAAGAGTGCTACTTCGGTGACATCGCGCAGAGTGAGGACGGGTGCCGGGGCGACGATCTGCAGGATCAACTCGCCCTGCAATATATTGCCCAGGGCGTCACGACCGGTGAATTGCAGTATTTCGATGCCACTCCAATCGGCGTCGGCGACGATGAAAATGCGATGTTCCCCGTCGACGGCCACTTGGGAGTGCTCGGCGCCGCTCCATTCCCAGTTTAGAGTGGTCGGATCAATGCCTTCGACAAAATCGTCCAGGACGATACTGCGATCAAAAGCGCCGGCTGCCAATTGCAGGGAGGGCAGCGGTTCGAGTCTGCCCAATGGGGTGGGGTCTGCGGTGGCGGATAGGACTTCGATACGCACAGTTTGGCGCAGAACCTGATCGCCGAAAACGGCGACAAAGGTGATTTCTTCGCTGCCCGTCCAATCTGGGTTGGCGGTGATGGTGGCCTGGCGTGTCGCCGGGTCGATGAAGACGAATAGATTCTGTAGTCCTTCAACCAGCCATTGGACTTGGTCGGGAGCTACTTCGCCGCGCACATAGGCGTCTAGCGCCAGGAGGTGATTCACGTCGTTGGTGAAGCTGAAGGGCGGAATGGCTTCCAAAGCGATGGATGGGGTCAGGCCTGTGCCGACAATACGAATCAGCAAAGTCTGGGAAGCTTCGTTGGCGTCGAAGTCGAAAACGCGCAATTGGATCTCGACCGGGCCGGCGATGGCCGTCGGTGTAGGGGCGACGGTGAGGATGTGGGTCGTTGGATCGATGCGCAGGGCCAGGTCGTCGCGTTCGGGCGGAAACCAGTCTAGGCTTTCGGGGGCGTGATCTAGATCAAAGACGTAGTCGTCCAGATCGATGGAGGTGTTAATGCCATCGATGGGTACTTCGATAGTGGGTAGGGGGGCGATAATGGGTACGCCTGATGTTAGGGCCGAAAATACCATAAGCTCAAAGGATGCCGTTTCGCCGCTGGGATCGGAGACGGTAAGCGTCAAGATTTCGACCCCGACGAAGTCGACCGGTGACTCGATGAGGATGGAGTGTCCACTGGCCTGGGCGTTCAGGTTTTGCTGGCCATCGATATGCCAGCTCAGCTCGTCGTCGACGTTGTCGGGGTCGACGACCAGACCGATCAGGTCGACAATGGATTTGCTGCCGGTAGCCAGGCCGTGGCGCGTGGGCATGATCTGCAATACTGGCGCTAGGGAGGGCACTATTGTCACGGTCAGTGGAGAAGTGGCGCTCAGGCCTTCGCTGTCGGTGACGCGCAATTCAATCTCTTCGGTGCCCAACCAGCCGTCCAGGGAGTTGAGCACTAGGCGGCCGTGGCGCAATTCGATAGAGATATGGTCGCTGGTGCTCCAGGACAGGTCCAATTGCTCAATGCTTTCTTCGGCGTCGCTGAATAGAGTGGCCAGGGTCAGACTGCTGTCTAGTTTGCTGCGCGTCAGGCGGATATTGGGTGCTATGAGCAGGCGCGGCGCATCGTTGCTCGGCGCTACCTCGACGGTTACCAGCGTGGTGTCGGCAAAATCGTAATTGTCGCTGACCATTAGGCGCACTTGGGCGCTGCCGTACCAGTCCTTTGCCGGTGTGAAGCGCGCTACGTGGGGCGGGCCGGTAAGGGTGACGGCTAGATTGGTATCGCTGTCGGCGTGCCACTGCAACTGTCCGACGGGTGTGTCTGGATCGTCGACCAAGGCGTCGAGCACCAGCTCGTAGACGTTGTCTTCGCTCAAGGCGATTGCCGGTAAAACGTCGGGCAGGACAGGAGGGGCGTTGACAAAGACGTCGGTAGAGGCGGTGACGGATTGACCGTCCGGATTGGTGGCGGTAAAGACGAGGCGTTCCCAGGGTGAGGCGTCGGTGGGCGCGATGATGTGCACCATGCCGCCGCTCGGATCGCCAGCCAATAACAATTCTTTGGGGGACGAGACAGTCCATTCAATATCGTCCGGGCCGTAGACCGGATCGAAGATATAGTCGCCCAGATGAAAGCTGGTACTGTCGATTTGGCCGCGGGCCAGGACCAATTGCTCGGGCAGGCCGTTGATAGTGATGCCCTGGACGGTGAGGTGCATGGGCGTGATAAAGTGGAAGGCTCGGTGACCGCCGTCGGGCAAAAAGATTCGGGTTTCGCGGATGCCGCTCTCGTCGATGCGGATTTCGCTGGAGCGCACCGGGGTTATGGCCCGCAGGCGGAAAGAAGCGACGACGCCGGCGCCCTGGTCCAGGGCGCGCACTATGCTGTAGTCGAGTTGGGTGCCGGAAACGCTGGCGGCCGGATCGGTTGGGTCGAGCAGGTCGTTGCGGAAGATCTCGCCGTTGCGCAGGAACGATCCCACGGCAAAGGGTTGGTAACCGCCCGTGGCCGGATCGCGGTCCTGATCGACTAGGGCAAATACATTCTCGTCGAAACTGAGGAAAATAGTGGCACCAGAGATCTCCTCGTTTTCCGAGTCGACCCAGAGCTCAATATCGACCTCATCACCGACCATAATGGCTAGGTCACTGAGTTGAGTAGCAGTTTGGCGCAATTCTAGACGCGCTGCCCACGGGGATGTGGGCAGAGTGCAGAGAAAGAGCACCAGCAGCGAGATTTTTTTTAAGCGTCTTGCCATAATTAACCTCATCCTCCCTGGATGGGGCGGTTGGATTCGCATAGACACAGGCAAAACTTATGCCAGGGCTTTTAAGGGGGAGATGAGTCCATTTTTGCCGCAAATTGCGGAAACGATATCCAGGTACTGGAATAAACTTCCTCTACTTGGGTGGAAAATTGGGGCAGAGGAGGGGCACAGAAGTGCTCTTCTATGGACTTAATAGGGAGAAATGGGGAGATAAGAAAGGGATTTATGTAGAAATGGCATTGATCTTGCTTTATTTGAGACCGTTGAATGGAGTCGCCTGTTTTGTGTTAGCAGAACAGAATCGTTCTAAGGAATGGAATGGTGAAAGAACAATCTCTATATAGCGGTTTTCAACCGAGCTCTGGCCGGGTCTACGCGGCTTTACCCATGCGCTTTTCCATCCCCTGGATTGCCGTCGGGTTGCTGCTATTGGCGTGGTTGGTTCCAGCTGCGTACGGGGCCGTGCCTCTTTTTGAAAACCGCACCCCAGTGGGTTTTTCCGCCCAGGATAGCACTACCCAGGGCGACTTTGTAGAGTCCGCCCAAATCAGTGTGCGGGTGGATCTCAATCAGGCCGCTACCCCTACCTATCCTGTCATCGGCAATTTCCACAACGTCGAGATCAGCAAGATCATCGAGAGTAGCGATGTCGACGGTTTGCGCAGCGATATCGCCATTACCGACGACGGTGTGCTGCATGTGGCGTGGATCTCGCAGGAAGTGGTAGCGCCGGTAACCACACCAGTTTACTACGTGCGCTACGCGCGCAGCGCCGACAACGGCAAAACTTTTGCTAGCGCCGGCAGTGTTTCGGGCACGCTGCGTTTTGATATTCTGACGCTCGACGGCTCGGGCACGTCCTTTTCGACCGTGGATATCGAGGTCGACAGCCGCGGCAACCCGCGCGTCGCCTATGCCTTTGACCACTCGCCGGATGGGCACGTTGTCAAGTTTGCCGGCAATAACAACAACGTCTATTTCAATTATTCCGAAGATGGCGGCTCCAACTGGTCTCCCGGCAACAGCGCCGTCATTGTCAATGATGTAATAACCACGGGCAATACCCAGGGGCTCAGCAGCGCCTTTCCACGCCTAACCATTGACCAGCGCGACAATGTCTTTATCACTTATGTGCGCGGCAACTCGCAGGCCACCGGCGCTGACGACGTCATGCTGGCTCGAGTCAACCGCAACACCTCGCCCTTTACTATGAATAAAGTGGGATCGCTGGGTACGGCCGGCAGCACGGGCGGAGTGCGTCTGGCCCCTGAGGCCAATCGCCAGACCGGCCCCGACATCGACATTGGCAGCGGCGACGTACTGCATATCGTCTATTTCAATGACAGCGGTAACAATATTGAACACAAGACGCTCTTAGCCGATTCGTGGAGTACGGTCGGTACTACTGGCTGGAACCAGGATGCAGTTGGCGCTACCGTGGACGGCTTTACCAATGAGGCGGCCAATAATGTAGAGACCGACGCCATTTATTATTTCCCGACCGTGGTGGTGGATCAGCAGAGTTCGCCAGACAAGATTTACGCGCTCTATAAATACGCCGACGCCACCTTTGAAACCATCTTTTTTAATAATTATACCTACGACAATGCCATCGGTGGTAGCGCCGGCTGGAATGCCGGTTCGGCTGCCGCCGTTTGGAGTACTGCAACAAGTCCGATTTTTTCTAGTGGCACACAGAACTACAATATTGAACTAGAGTGGACCGTCACCGAGCGGGTGGCCGCTGTGGTCGACGAACGCCTACCCAGTCGCGGCGAATTACACATCGCCTTTACCGCTGGCTATAGTAGCGGCGGCGAGCACGATATCTACTACGGATTCTACAACGGCGTCAGCTGGACCTTGCCGGAGAAAGTGGCTGATGATGATGCTGGCTCTCAGGATGGGGTTACGGATACTTATCTGGCGTCGCCGGCGTTGGCTAAACGCGCTGGCGACGACAACGTCTACATGGTTTTTGCCGGTGGCAGCGGCGAAGGCCTGGGCGTCGACTTTGTCACCAATGTGAACCAGCATGCCTATTTCAAGGTGTTGGGCCGAGCGGTAACTTATGAAGACCAGTCGGTGCCGGTGGGTGCTTTTGCCTACGATCTGACCTATACGCCGGTCAATGGGCACGACGTGAGCAGTGACCTGAACAACAATCTGGTGACGGTGTACGTGGCCGACAATAGTACCGGCGAGGCCCAAGGCGCCAGCGGAAAGCGGCTGACCGACGGTTTCCTGGCTGGCGATTGGGAGCGGGTCGGGGTGACGCTAGGCGACGACGACAAGTCCTTTGAGGGCAAGATCAACGAGGACACTGCTTCCGAACAGGAGTGGGGCGACGACGACGACAAGGTCAATTTACTGGTCAAGCTCAATGTGCTGGGCAGTGATTCGGCGACCAATGTGCAAATCGTCACCAGTAGTAGCGCCGCCGGTTCGCCGGGTCCGGCCATCCAGGTGGGGACAAATCCGATCGGCGCCTTTGTGGTGGCCGGTGATTTCTTCGTTTTGGGCGCCGACATCGATATTATCGATTCCAATACCGCCCCGCAGGTGTCGATCACCGATCCCGACGGCAGCGGCGATGTAGCCAGCCGTTCCTATCCCATCCACTACAATTTGAGTGATCCGGACGATAATATTTCCTCGGGACAGCTCAAAGCATCACTCTACTACGCCCCTGATAGCACCCTGGTTTCAGTGCAGGATATCCAGATTTTCGGCACCCTGATCGTCGACCAGAACGACAATAGCGTGGTCTTTGCCAGCGGCTCCAACGACTTCGCCGAGGGCGTCAACCAGACCTATACCTGGGACGATCCGTCGCAAGCGCTCAAGAACAAGCTCTTTGCCAGCATCCAGCAAGCCCTCAGTCGCAACTACTACATCTACCTAGTGGCCGACGATCAGAAGAACCCGCCCGTCTTCGCCCGCAGTCCGGGCGCCCTGACGATTTTGCACAAACCGATCATCGAACAGGTCGATCCGACCGCGGCAGACACAGTGGACACCGGCGTGCGCAGCGGCAAGAACGCCAACCCCTATGACCTGGACTTCTTCGTGCGCGACTTCGATTTGCAGGGCACGGCCCAGGTGCAGCTCTTCTATTCTGCAGTGAGCGGGCTGGCCTCAGTGTCGGTCAGTGGTATTTTTCCAAACCAGAAGTTTACCCTGGGCAAGAGTGTGGCGGGTAACCGCTCCATCCGCCTCACCAACTCGGATACGCTGACTAGCTCGGATGTGGAATTCAGCTGGGATGTGACCGATTCGGTATGCGCCGCCTCGAGCTGCGCTGCCGGCGATTCGATCATTGTGGCTGGAGGGGCCTATTTCATCTACGCCATATCGAGTGATTCGGACAATGTTACCGTGGGCCAGAGCCCAGCGCAATTGATCGTCAAACACTCGCCGTCCTTCACCTTCTACGAGCCACCCCGCGACACGCACCGGAACATTAATACGAGCTCGCAGCCTGTCTATACGGTCCAATGGCAGAAGGGGCCGGGCGACCAGGATTTTGACGACAACGCCAGCATCGATCTCTATTTCACTACCGACGACCCGGTTATTATCAACTACGAGAATTTTCCCGATTCACTTTTGCTCGATAGCGACACCCGGATTATCGTGACGAGTCTGCAAGAAAACAGCAGCGGCTCCGGCGACATGTATGTGTGGGATTTGCGCAATCCGCCCAACGATGTGCCGCGGGAGAACCGCAAGGTTTTTATCTACGCCATCATCACGGATAGCAGGGGCAATAAGGCCGTGTCCCTGGGTGGGGCGCTGACTATGACGCACGCTCCAAATATCTTTTTGACCACTGCCAAGCTGGATGACTTCTCCTCCTTTTTGCGCCAGGATGTGCTGCGTCTTACTTGGGACGACTACCTCGTAGACGACGGCTCGAGCACAGACAATGCCTATATCCGACTCTACGCCTCGCCGCCGGCGTCGGCTTGGAGCACGATCGCTCAGATCGAGGCAAATGTGGGGGCGGGCTCTTTCCTGATCAATAGTTCAGACGGCACCTTGACCGGTACGATCGCCTCGATTCGCGAGGACAGCAGCAATTTCTTCGACTGGAATACGCGCCTTTTTGGTACGGCTTCGACCTCGTACGAAGTCTACGCCGCCATATCCAAAGATCCGACATTCAGTAATAATACCGCCAGCACCTTTAGCAAGAGCGTCAGCGACCTGGCCATTGGCGTAGACGGCACGACCAGCAATCTCGGCGTGTCGCCCACCGACCACGTGGTGGCCATCGGCGATACCATGATCATGGATGTGATGGTGCAATACACCAATCCGATCAATTTTGTCCAGATTGTCTTTTCCATTGGTTCGACGGAGAACAGTTTCAGTATTGTGGACCAGAGCAGCGATGCCGGCACCCAGCCCTTTGTCGATTTGGACAATGTTTTTTCTGGCACCACGCCGATCGAGAATACTTATTTGTCGAGCGCGCGGCAATTGCGTTTTTCCAAATCCTCTTTCACCGGTGAATTGGTGGGGTCGACGACCGCGCCCACTGCTCTAGCCCGCTTTCAATTGGTGGCTACCAACAGCTTGAAGTCGACGCCGATATTATCCTTTAGCGGCGGCGAAACCGGTACGGTGGTGGGCCGGGTGGGCCAAAGCGATCCAGTAGATGACGGCGAGGGGTTAACCCTGCTGGACCCGCAATTTAAGCGCGTCATCCGCGGTTCGATCTCAGCCGTAGTGGAATTGGAGGGCCGCACCCTGGGCAACAACAATCACGCCACACTCTTAGACGTGCATTTGCGCTTGCCGGGTAGCACCATAGATATCACCGACCAAGTCTACATAACCGCCAACGACGATCTCACTTCGACCACGGACACGGTAGAGGTGCAAACGACCGATGTGACGGGGGCGCTGTCGCTGGTCAGCGTGCCACCGGGGCGCTACGTGCTGACGGTAAAGGACACCAGTCATGTCTCCGGCCGCAGTGACACTATTACCGTAGTGCGGGGCGCTACTACGACGATCAGTTCGGCCAATGCCAACGGTTTCTTTGGTTCGGACCTGCGCGGCGATACCACGCCGCTTTTGACCACAACCGGGCGCGTGCTGGTGGCTGGCGATGCCAGCGAAGACAACGAGATCAACGAAGACGATGTCAATACCATCATCGCCGCCTGGGGTACAAATACGGCTGCCGCCAATTTCAACCAGGCCGATATTAATAACGACCTGTCGGTGGGGGCACCGGATTTGACGGTGACGACGTCGAATTTTGGCAATAGTGTGGGATTTGGCGCACCACCGGTATTTAAAAGCGTGGCGCGCGGCGACAACGACACTGCCTTTCTCGACCTGGAACCGCTCTTTGACGTGCGCCAGCCGCTGGTGGTTGGACAGCAGATAGAACTGGCCATAAAGGGACGTAAGTTAGATGATCTAGCCGGTTACTCTTTCGACCTCGACTTTGACCCGACGGCACTGCGCCTGGTGGGCGATGGGGCGGTGGCAGGCGATATCTTTGCGGCCAACCCGCGCGGCGCCGTGTTCAAGGCGCGCCAGGAGCAGGGGCATTTGGAGATAATCGCGGCGCGCATCGGCAAGCGCTGGAGCGCCCAGGGCGACGGCACGCTGGCCCAGCTGCGTTTTGAAGTGCTGCGCGAAGACGCGCTCCAATCACTGCGTCCGGGCGAGAGCACTTTATTAAACACTTCCTACCGCCAGCAGTCAGCGCCCTGGAAGAAGGGGGTGGTGGAATGGTTTCTACCGGCCCAATTCGAATTGACGCAGAATTTCCCCAATCCCTTCAATCCGACTACCGTCATACCCTTTGGTTTGCCCGGCGACGTGCATGTGCGCCTGGCGATCTACAATATTTTGGGCCAGCAGATCCGCACTCTGGTCAATAGTCCGATGAATTCCGGTTTCCACCGCCTGCTGTGGAACGGTTACAACGACCGGGGCCAGCAAGTGGCTGCCGGTGTCTACTTCTATCTGCTCGAAGCCGGCCCCTTCCGGCAGTCGCGCAAGATGACTTTGATCAAGTAGGCGACGATGCGTTATTTCGCAACTTATATCCTGGTGCTGCTGTGGGTCGTTGCGGCGCAAGCAACGGCGCCCATCTTCGAAAATCGCACACCCGTGGGTTTTTTGGTGCAGGACAGCACTACCACTGCCGACTTTGTTGCCGGTGGCGAAGTTGGTGTACGCGTTGACCTCAACCAGGAAGCCACTATTGAGTACCCGTTAGTGGGCCATTTTCACAACCTGGAAATCAGCGAGCAGATCGGCACTACCGCTACCGATGGCATGCAGGTGGATATCGCCATGGTGGACGTGGTGCCCTTTGGAGTTAACGACAATTTTGCCGCCCCGGGCGTGACTTCGAGCGCCACCCTGCACATGGCCTGGATTGAGCAGACGGGCACCTCGGCTGGTAGCACCTACAGTGGCGGCATCACCCCGGTCTACCAGGTCAAATACGCCCGCAGCTTCGACAAAGGCGCTACTTTTAGTAGTTCCACCACTATTTCGGGTGGCATTAACTATCATCCGCTATCGACATCTATAGCCGGCACCGGTGCGTCGTTTTCGACGTTAGATCTGGAAGTGGACAGCGGCGGCAACCCGCGCGTGGCTTTCGCTTTTGTGTCGACGGCTGACGCAGCGCGCAACCGCAATGTGCTTTTCAATTACTCGCAAGACGGCGGTCAGACCTGGCAGAGTTCGCCGGTGCGGATCAATAATCTGAGCCAGACGGAGGGGCAGAATTGCGCCTTTCCGCGCATGGTTATAGATGACCGCGACAATATATTTATTACCTATGTGCGGGGTGCTACTTTGGGCAGCACGACCGACGATGTTATGCTGGCTAAAATAAATCGCGCCACTGATCCTTTTACCACTTTGCCGTTGGGCGAGACGGGCAGCAGCGGCAGCGGCGGGGTGCGCCTGGCTCCTAACGGCGAGCGCCAAACGGGTCCGGACCTAGCCGTTGGCGACGGCGATGCACTGCATTTGGTCTATTACAATGACGGCACCAACCGCATCGAGCACCGGCGCATGGCTACCGATACCACCTGGGTAGATGTTAGCACTACGGGTTGGAATCAGGACGCCGCCGGTGCCTTGGTGAGCACATTCGATAATTCGTCGGCAACCAATGCAGCCCTGGAGGTCAACGCGATCTATTATTTTCCTTCTATTGTGGTGGATCGCCAGCGTCTGCCCGACCGGGTCTATTCGATTTTTAAGTTTGGGGATAATACCCCAGCCGAGGGCATCTACTTTAATAACTACGATGAGACCGGCACGATGGGCACGGGCAATACCTGGAACACGGCCACGTCGCTGTGGAATACGGCTACCCCGGCCCTCTTTGCCGATGGTACCCAGAATTACAATATCGAGCTTGACTGGGAGATCACCGAGCGCGTCGCCGTTATAGCGGACGACCGCCTAGAAGACGACCGCGGCGATCTGCACATCGCTTTTACCGCGGGTTACAGCAGCGGCAACGAGCACGACGTCTACTACGCGCGCTACAACGGTTCTAGCTGGACCTTGCCGGAGAAAGTAGCCGACGACGATTCAGATGCTGCCACCCAGGACGGCATCGCTGCCACCGACGTTTTTCTGCTCAGTCCCGCCCTAGTGCAGCCCATTACCACGGCCAGTGACAATCTATTTTTAGTTTTTGCCGGCGGCACGGCGGAGGGTTTCGGCCTGGGCGGCGTCACTAATGTCAATCACCACGCCTATTTTAAAGTCTTGGGCCGCGACATCACCTCTGAGGATGTGTCGCGGCCGGTGGGTGCTTTTGAGTACATTTTGTCTTATACCCCGGTCAATCCCCACAGCGAGGCTGCCACGGTGGCCAACCAATTGATCTACGTGCACGCGGCCGATCCTACCAACGGTGCCAGCCTGGGGGCCAGCGGTGCCAGCACGGACGGTTTTCTGGCCGGCGAATGGGAGACGGTGGGCGCCAGTCTGGCCGATGACGACAAATCTTTTGAGGGCAAGGTCAACGAGGACAGCAATTCGACCAATGAGTGGGGCGACGACGACGACAAGATTAATCTGCTGGTCAAACTCAATGTCTTGGGCAGCGATTCGGCGACAAATGGGGCGGTGCCGGGCAATGTGCAATTGGTGACCAATAGTACGGCCAGCGCCGCTGGCACGGGATTGGGAGCGCGCACGGTGACGGTGGGTGTGGACCCGTCCGCTTCTTTTGTCGCTGTCGGCTCGTTCTTCATCCTGGGTGCCGACATCGATATCGTCACCAGTAATTCGGTTCCTACGGTGAGCATCACCGATCCAGATGGCAGCGGCGATACGGCCAATGCTTCCTACGCTATCCGCTATGACTTGCAGGATGCCGACGACGATCTGAACAGTTTGCTGCAGGCGGCCCTTTATTTTTATCCGACCAAAAACCTCAAATCAGTGCGCGATATACGCATCTTCGGCACCCTCATCGTCGATCAAAACGATAATAGCAGCAACAATTCAAATGGCACCGACGATTTTGCCGAAGGCACCAACGAGTCCTACACCTGGGATGACCCGCCGGATGCGCTCGAGAGCGCGGCGCTCTACGCTTCGATTTTGCGCGTCACCAGTGGCGATTATTATATCTACATCGTCGCTGACGATCAAAAAAACCTTCCCG
>Ga0114996_10004452_pt1 | contig 16815 bp, 21 predicted proteins | sample ArcticOcean_MG_C_4_FD_87039 | JGI IMG/M metagenome (GOLD analysis project Ga0114996, IMG submission 87039) | Marine microbial communities from western Arctic Ocean - ArcticOcean_MG_CB4_134 | ecosystem: Environmental > Aquatic > Marine > Oceanic | place: Arctic Ocean: Canada Basin | collected...
AACCAAATATCTATTTTTTTTTTTTTTGTAGTATTATAGTATATATTATGAATTTCAGTAAAGTATTTGATATCTTATTACAACCTGAAGTTACAGATGAACAGATTAAAGAAGTTTATGATTATAGCAAGAAGAATCAACAAACTGAAGCGCGTTTTAAGGTTTATATGGAAGAAAAATTAGGTTATGATGTCATGTCGCGGTTCAACGCGGTGGGACGCACGGTACCAACTGAAAGTGAGATTAATAAATTAGGTAAATTTCTCGGAAATTTTACAATCAGAGAAATGATTCAAGTTATGGAAAATCCAAAATATGATGTTAAAGGGAAAGATAAAAAGACAAAAAAGAAAAGGAAAGTGAAGAAAACAAAAGGAAATAAGCGAAGCAACCGGAAGAAGAGAAAAAGTGGTGGGGCAGATTTAGGAAATCTTTTTAAGAATATCAAAACATTTCCTTCGTATAAAAAAATGTATAAAACATTACACGGGATATTACATAATTATTTTAGAATTGAAGGAGTTAAACCAAATGAAATGAAGAAACATATTTTAGATATGAAACCAATGCAATACATGGAAATTTTTAATAATCCTAAGTATCAGTAAATAATATTATCTTTTATAAATTTAATTTTTAAAATTTTTATATTTCTACTATTAAAAAATGTCCAAAACTATTGAAAAATCGGAAGGTGATCAAATTAATATTAGAGGTGTGGGTGAAGTTACCTACGCAGAATATGGTAATAATGATGGTAATCCTATAGAAGACTTAGGTGGATTATTTAATGTATTTGGTGGAGGACAAGCTGGTTTTAAAAGAATGGTTAATGTTACTGATAAAGTTCGCTCATTCTTAACAAATGATAATCATTTATATTTTCAGGTTAACAACAATAATATGGGTGGCGATCCTTGTAATGGAATACATAAAAAAGTTGTTATTCATTATAAAGATTATGTAAAAAAACAAGAACCTAAAAAAGAAGAAAAAGAAGAAAAAGAAGAAAAAATCATTAATGTGTCCTCTAATGAATTATATCATAATGGGGGATATGCAGCATATATTGCGATTGATCAATATCAAAATATAAATAATTTAAATTCTTGTATGAATGATGCTAAATTATTAGAGGAATTTTTATCAAAACAAGGTTTTTTAACTTTAGGTGAAATTTTAACAAATGAGAATGCCACAAAAAAAAATATTGAAGTATTTTTAGATGAAATTTCTTCTTTTTTAAAAGATAAAAAAGAATCAAGTTTGGTATTATATCTCGCGGGACATGGTGAAAAAACTGATTCAGGGGGGAGTTTTTTATGTCATGATTATTCTCCAGGAAATATGATTTCAACATCAATTGATTATGAAGTTTTTAATAATTTCTCAAAAAGATTTAGCTCTAAACATCAATTATTTATGGTTGATGCTTGTTTTTCAGGAACACTCATTAAACATAATCTAAGAAAAGATCTTTGGAAAAATGATTTCTTACATAAAAAAGGATTACACGCTTTAACATCTGTTGAAAATTCTGGAAAAGCAATTGAAAATGAAAAAAATGGAATATTTACAAAATCATTTATTGAAGTTTTAAGTGAATTATTAAATGAAAAAGATTTTGTTCGTGTTTCAGAATTAGAACCATTAATTAAAGAAAGAATATCAGATAAATTAAAGTCTATGAATATTCAAGCAACTCCTAATCGTTTCCCAAAATTTGGTAGATTATTAGATAAAGTAAATTCATTAGATGATATACATGAAATGATTGATGTGAATGGTGAATTAATATTCTTTAAACAAGAACTTTTACCTGATAATATTTTAATGAGAGCTACTCTTAGACATAAATGGAATAAATAATATTTAAAATCATTTTAATAAATTTAAAAAATGACACCAGGAACCGAACCTGGGAGTGTTGAAATAATAAATAAAAACAATACAGAAACAGAAACACAAACACAAACACAAATACAAACACAAACACAAACACAAATACAAACACAAACACAAATAGAAACACAAACACAAACAGAATCTGAAGAAATAATCAATGGATGGTCAGAAAATATTGATAGCTATATTAATATTTTTGTAATGAAATTAAAATATAATCGAACAATCAATAGTTTTTATTATTTTAGGTTAAAATCAAAAGAAGGTTTTTTCTCATGGTGTATTATTGTATTATCAACTTTCACATCATCATTGAATTTATTAAATAATCTTGAAACTGAACCATTCATTCACTTTTTCTTATCAATACAGATAACATTGGGAGTCTTTTCGATAGTAATTACATTAACCGCCGCATGGATGAAAAAACAACAATTCATAGAAAGAATTAATAATATTGACAGATATGTTCAAAAAATAAACATACTGATCGAAGAAATTGAAATTCAACTTATTAAAGAACCTTCAGATAGAATTGATTATAAAAATTTTAAAACAAAATATGATCCTATAATATCTGAATGCTTATCTGTAACTCCAATTATTAACCCCAAAGAATGGAAACATATGGTCTATACAATTACAAAATATTATCCTGAAATAATTGCCCCAGATAATATAGATGAAAATAAATTATGGCCCTGGTATGGATATGGAGATGATGATGATGATGAAGATGGTATGTTAAGACCACCTACAAACTTTGGAAGTATGATATTAGATACTTATCATACACTTACATATAAAGGAATTATTCTTAATAAATGTTGTTGTTGTTTTAACAAAAAAACTCTTAAGTATTTAGACGAGGAGGATATTGAATATATTCAAAAACAAAAACAGAAGAAAAAAGATAAGAAAAAAGATAAAAAAAAAGATAAAAACAATCAAAGGGTTTAGTTTATTGATATGAAAGATAGTTTCGAATAATCTCATCAAGAGTAGGTTTTTTCTTATCTATTTCATATCTTTCATTGTTTTTTTGCGTAATATAACAATGCCTGTACTTTTCCCGATCCTTCTTCTTTCCAAAATCTAAATACTCAACGCATAAGCAGAAGTGCTTCCCACAATGATTTATCTCATAAACAATTGGCCCTGAAAAGTGCGTTTTTCTTGTGACAATGTTGATTTTCCGACAAATACTTGCCATCTTTTTTGAAATTCTATATTATTCTTTTTGAAAATTCTTTCAAATTTTTAAAGTATCAATAAACGAAAAGAACTTCACCATCATCATCCAAGCTGACAATCGCAAAAGGTTGGTCATTGTACATCTCGCCTATCCATAAATAATCATGTTCCATATAATGGTTATAATCAATCCAATGTCCGTCAATACTCGGCCCAAAACGATTCACAACATCTATCTTATGCCCCAATGAAAGTTCCAGACCATCATCCGATATAAAGAATTCTCGTGTTCCTATTTGCTCTACAGCATTCAATGTCTTTTCTCTAGCAGACGGTGGGAGCCTTCGCGTCTTTTCAGTATCTTTTAAACACCACCATCCTCTATGACTCTCGGATGTATTCCAGAGATCGATGTAGAAATTCCGAGTATATTCCTCCCTTACCCTTATCAACTCTTTTTCAACCAGTCTGAGAATATCATCACAGAGAATGATTCCTGAAGAGTTCATTGCTTTTTATTCTTTTATTATTCTTTTATAAAAAAGGATAAACAAAAGTTCAAATTTTATATTTTTTTGCTCTTCTTATTTCTATCTTCCAAAACACTTGTAATAGATACGTCAGTTAAATGTTATCCCAGTTAGGCATATCTTCGCCGAAATCATCGGCATGAGCTCGAAAACCCATATCCCAAGCCTCTTCGTCCATGCCAGCCTCCCCGACATCAAGCATGCTTGGTGATGGGTGCCATATTGTTATCCTCGGATCCTCACGACCGTATTCCCGTGATATTCGTAATCTATCCAGGACTTACTCAACCTCGTAATAATCTCTCCTCTCAACGTATTTTCTGGGTGGGAGGTCAGAGGTGTCATGACCTGAGAAGACATAATTGGTTCAGAAACTTTTTTATTCCGTATTGTTTAAAACCATACGTTTGTTTCCTAAAAACCTTTTAAATTTTTCATATAATCTTTTGCCTACGATAAAAAATAATAATAATGCTTTGAAATATCATTTACTCATTACACAGGTGAATTATGGAGATTTACTTAGAGGTGGAAGACTGACGTTGGAGACCATCACATGCGTTGGTCATTTGGCGTTGGATTAGAGGAGAAGTGATGCTTACAGGTTGTGGGATGGGAAACCACTTACTGAGAAAGGCATTGGTGGCTTCTTCTTTCATGGTCTTCACCTTACCAGAAGTTGCCATATCCATTACTTCTTCAATTGGCGTATTCTTAGGCAGTAGGTTCTCACTCTGGGACTTTTCCTCCATCTTTGACCAAGCAATTGTCTTGTAGTCTGATGAAAACCCATGTAGGTGGAGCTTGCGGATGGAAGACATGGAGTCTCCGTGACATGTAACCTCCATCTTCATCTCGTCTAGACAGCTTTGAGTATCGCCTACAAGTCGTCGCCAATTACCCTTACACTCATCAATGAAATCATTACCTGTGACGGACATAGACTTCTCTGTTCCATCCTTCATAGTTACATTACCCGATTGAGAGAGCTGCCACCGGACCGAACCGATCTCGTCTGGACCACCATTCACCAGAAGGTTGAACGCTGTATCGAGAAGTTGGATGCCTTCCTGAATGAGAGGGAGTTCATCCTCCGTAATAGTGACACAATTGGTTATCCGTTGGTCGGGGATAACAATAACATGGACCAACCCCATCAGTGCGGAATATCCCCCAATATCGAACGAGATTGGGTTCATCTTGTTTGGTGTATCTGCACCCCGGAATCCACCTGGAATGATGGCAGTCCAATTCTTCGACTGAGCAATCATGGTCCCCCCTTCGCGGCGCCATTTCTTGAAAGATGGGAGGCCAAGAGACTCAAGGACACCATCCTCGAACGCTGGTTTACCCTTGATCGTGCCTGGGAGTCCCTGACCTTCGTTGTCAACCATCACATCGCTTTCACCTTTCTCCCAGGCATGATCCACCTGAACGCGTTCGAGATTTTCATAGTACTTCCCGTAAATAGCGAGTGTATCGGAAGAAGACATTCCTTATGATTCCTTATGATTTGTTTAAAATATACTTTGGTTTCCTAAACACTTTCAAATTTTTAGATCCCATGGGATCTAAAATCTAGAGTCATGATTTTTTTTCTAGGAACGATGTAAAAAAAATATATCTTTTTTTCTTGTTTTTTTGTGTTATTTTCTCTTTTTTTGTTTCTTTTTGTTTCCCACTTCATGATACATGTGTCGCAAAGACAACTTCATTCTGTAGATTTATAAGTCTCTGGAGACGTTCTTCCAGGTCGTCTATCCTCTCCTCAACCGGTTTAACACCTGAAAATCCTGGGACACATACTGACTTTTGGCGGGCGAGTGGTTTTTTAGAAGGAGGAATACCCTTGAGATCTTCAAGTCTCACTTCGAGGTCGCTGATATCAAACTGAGGAGGAGCAACTGTTTCAGCAAATCCAGCACAGTAACGGAACTTCACGTATGCCGCCTTGACTTTTGTGATATGCCCTTTTGTGGGAAAGATCTTCGTAGATTTCCCATCCCAGAGGAAAGCCCCATCACCCGACTCCAACGTCCGTATCGTTTCCTTGAATTTCTGATCAACGATCTTGTTAAACGCGAGGTCGTCTGTGACAAACTCCCAGACTCCCTCGAGTTCAAAGTGGGAGACGATTATCTTGGCGAAGGACCAACTTGGCGAGTTTCCGCGTGGGGCAAAGTTGGTCTCACAACTTCCGAGGACTCTCTTGCCATCCTGTTCCTGCGAGGTCTCGGCAGTGTCGTTGAAGGAGACACGTGTAGTCATAGTGAAGATTTAAAGTTCTTTCGTTTATGTGTTATGCTTTCTCCAGAAACACGGCTTTCAAATTTTTTGATGATTCTACTTTATTTTTTTCGCCCACCCATTCTTCCCATACAATGTGGGATAGGCTAGTGCGAGTTCATACTTAAACCAGTGGTTTGATAACACCTTAGAGGTTTTTCTTTCCCATCTGAAATCTTGCGAGATGAAAGCTGGGTGAGTTTGAACCCAACTTTTGAATCCTATCCATTCATCGGATCGGCGATCAACCCCTCTCAAAAGGGTCCAACCCAATGCACCGTCTCTCCAGGCCACATGAACCCAGTTTGTTAGACCTGCGATATCTTTTTCTATATCGTAATACTCTGGTGACCAGATACAGACGCGCCTTTCATATGCATGTAACGCAGGTATTCTGGCGAGGTGTTGCCATCTCTGGCGGTTGGCTATATTTTCTAAAACCAGATCTATAGGACACCTGTGGATGTTCTTCACCCTGGAGACCACGTATCCTTGGCAGTCTACTTTTGGGGGTTCCCAGCGATAGATCTGTTTCAAAATCAGTTCCAAGACTTCTTCTGGAAGACTATAATGGTCAATGAGACGTATTATCTCTGTGACAGTTGTCATTGTTCGCTTTCTTTTTATATAAAATTATGGTATTCCCTCTTTTAAAAAATCAAATTTAGGGATAGATCCTTTCAAATTGTTTATAACTCTTTCCAAACTCGTTTTATAACTCGTTTTATAAACAATTTAAAAAAACCTAAAATAATCCAATTCAAATCCAAGACCATAACAAGACGCACAAAAAAATTTAATTATATTTTTAAGACGCAATTGATTTTTAGAACCCTACCTGATATATTTAAAAAATAATTATAACTCTATTTATATACTATTCTTCTTGATTGATCTAATTTATCTAACGCTGAGGGCAGGTGCGGCGGTTATGACCCGTTTCACGGCAAATACCACAACGCGTCACGTTGCGAAGCCACGGCGTGCCAACACCAATATACCACATCCTCCCGTTCCAGATTGCGCTGTCAAGATACCTCACATCCCCCACAGCAACTCTTCGCCCGCCAGTGCGATGATGGGCGTCCCAATCCTGAGCGGAAACGTCTCTGTCCGTTGGCGCGGTGACGCTGGAGCGCCTCCAGTTAAACATAGGCGTGCGACAGGAGGGGCAGTTGGCGTTAGACCACCTGACACCATCCACCTCCCGTGTTTTTAAACACTCCCCGTAACACCCGTCACATAGGTAGTGGTTTTCCCAGCAGACGAGCGTGTAGTTTGCCTTGGTTAGATCCTCATAACAGACGGGGCAATTTTCACCCTCCCACGTGGTGCTCCTTGATGACATAGTGCGTTTAGATCTTTTGGGGCTATCTTTTTTTTTTCAGGTATGGATTGTGCCTCAAGACAACTTTCAAATTTTTAGTGCGATAGGCGTTTAGATCTGTTAGATCTAAACAGAGAGAGAGAATAGATCCGTTTTTGAAAAATTTAAAAGTTGTCTTGAGGCACAATCCATACCTGAAAAAAAAAGAATAGATCCAAAAGATCTAAACGCAATATGAGTTCTACGCAGTCATATCTTAAGCAGATGGAAGAGTGGAAGGCGGAAGGTCTTATCACGGATGCGAACCAACTGAAGGGTGTTGATGCGGCGGTTGGGGCGGCGGGGACGGGTGATGATTTCGTCGTTAAAGCAATTTACGACGCGTGTGAAATTCGCGTTAAGACACTCCTATCCCAAAAGACCCGAGAGGATGAAGTCAAGACCAAACGCCACGGGTTTGAAAAGGGGTTGGATGACGCATCAATCGCGGAGTGGATTGAACTCGCATCGCTCGTTGGGGTTAAGACCCGCCAAATTTAGGGATAGATCCTTGTCGGGCGAGGATAAAAAAAAAAGGTGTAGTCTCTTAGAAACGCCTGCGATTCAGTCTCCTGATGGTGGAGGCCTTAGCTCCCGAGTTCATTCCTGGGTTTAATCTAAGAGCGTGAGTTCTGTCATCTATCTTTCCCTCAGATGACATTATTTCTGGATTTAATACTCACTTAAGGACTAAGCTAGATATCCTACACCAGGGTACTATCCCCAGATTCAGTGCCCATCCCATCCACTACCGTGGAGAGATGCTTTTATACACCATCCTCCAGAAACACGACTTTCAAATTTAGGGATAGGATCCTAAAGTGCGTCAGAGTAGATCTAGTAGATCTATACCTAAAGTGCGTCGCCAGGGCAGAGTCCACCCCCCGGTTGTCATGGCCGAACCACTGAAGACCGACAAGGAAGTTCGGGAAGTGGTCAAGATGGGAATCTAACATCAAATAGAAGGAAAGTTAGAAGTTCAATAATTTTAAAATTTGAAATTTTGAAATTTTGAAATTTATTTAAAAGATTATTTATTTAAAAGAATAATATAAAATGGGTCGTAATTCTTACAAACGTGAACTAACTCTTATTGAAACTAATTCAGAACATACTTCGCTTTCAGACCATGTCGCCACTATCTCTAGTGGCAAGACCACGGAGGACCGCGCACCGGCAGTCGAGGCCATTGGCGCCATGGTCGCAGCGGACATCACCCAGTGCGCTGCGGTGATGGAGGCGGTCAAAGAGCTCTCGGAGCAGAAGAAGAAGCCTGGTGCGCGCGAAGGCGCCGTCTCCATCATCAGTGCCATAGCCGATAAGTGCTACGACGCGGCCCAACCGTTCCTCATCGCCTCGCTACCGCTGGTTCTCGAGCTGTGCTCCGACAAGATGAAGTTCGTCGGTGAGCTGGCCAAGACGGTTGTCAAGAAGATCATCGTGAACATCAACCAGTTCATGGCCCCGACGGTAGTCCCGCTGCTCATGGATCAGATGGGCAACGAGCAGAAGTGGCAGACACACGTCGCCGCGCTACAGGGTCTCGGCTACATGATGCTCGCCGCCGGTGAGCAGGTCGTCGTCCTCATGCACATCATCGTCCCGAAGGTGGCAGCTATGATGTGGGAGATGAAGCAGGAGGTCAAGGACGCCGCCACGCAGTGTCTGCAGGACGTCTGCGGCTGCATCGACAACCGCGATATCGAGCCTTTCGTCCCGGCGCTCATCAGCTGCATCAACCACCCGGAGGAGGTGCCGGAGTGCATTCACTTGCTCGCGGCCACAACCTTCGTCCAGACCGTTGACAGCGCCGCGCTCTCCATCGTCGTGCCGCTCATCACGCGCGCCTTCACGGAGAAGTCCACAGCCATTATCCGCCTGACCGCCGTCATTGTCGAGAACATGTCCAAGCTCGTCGACGAGCCGTCTGACGCCGAGTGCTTCCTCGGCAAGGTTTACGACGAGGTCAAGTCAGGCGCCGAGACCATGTCCAACCCGGAGGCCCGATCTGTCCTGGTCCGCGGTCTGCAGAACCTGGACACCATCAAGAACAAGATGACCACTAACCCGCGCAAGATGATCACCATCGAGGGCTTCACCGACGCCATCACCAAAGCGTGTGGTTCCGTCAAGGTCGAAGGCAAGACTGCTCTAGAGTTCGTCATCGCGTGCTCCGTCTCGATGGCCAACTCCCGCCATTTCGCCGACGAGAAGTGGACCGAGACCTACGGCGTCCTCAACGGCTTCGGCGACAAGGCCAATATCGCTACCGCCGCCTCGGCCATGAAGGAGTCGTGTGAGTCCGCAGTCGAGACGGAGGCCATCATCGACGAGGATGAGGACGTCGAGGACCTCTGCAACTGCAACTTCTCCCTCGCCTACGGTTCCAAGATTCTGCTCAACAACACGGTCATGCGTCTCAAGCGCGGTTTCAAGTACGGTCTGATGGGTCCGAACCAGTGCGGCAAGACCACCCTTCTCAAGGCCATCGCCAACGACCAGGTCGACGGCTTCCCGCCGTCCGACGAGGTCCGCACCATCTTCATGGAGACCGATATCCCCGTAGACGACGCCGACTTATCTGTCCTCGAGTTTGTCCGCCGTGACAAACGTCTCGCCGACGTAGATGATGACGACATGAAGAAGGTGCTCGCGTCAGTCGGTTTCGTCATTGACATGAAGGACTACACCGGTGAGGGCGCTCACCAGAACCAGGCTGTCGGAACCCTGTCTGGCGGTTGGCGTATGAAGGTCGCCCTATCCCGCGCTATGCTCATGCGCGCTGACATTATGCTGCTCGACGAGCCGACCAACCACTTGGACGTCTCCAACGTCGCCTGGGTCAAGGAGTACCTGAAGTCCCTCAAGGACGTCACGTGCATCATGGTCTCGCACGACACCGGTCTGCTCAACGATGTCTGCACTCACATCATTGACATTGAATTCCTCAAGCTCTCCACCATCAAGGGTAACCTCACTGAGTTCGTCAAGTTCAAGCCGTCCGCCGCGCAGTACTTCGAGATCAAGAAGACCACCAAGTCGATGAAGTTCCCGGAACCGGGGAAGCTCGAGGGTGTCACCTCCAAAGGCAAGCCTATCATGAAGATGGCTCACTGCACCTTCACCTACGGCATCAACCAGAAGGGCTTCGTCAACAAGAAGACTGGCATCCCGAACGAGGAGGATACCCCGACCCTCTACGACATCACCATTCGCTGCTCGCTGTCTTCCCGCGTCGCCTGCGTCGGCAAGAACGGTGCCGGCAAGTCGACCATGATCAAGCTCCTCACCGGTGAGCTCGAACCGCAGACCGGCACCGTGTGGAAGCACCCGAACGCCCGTGTCGGTTACATTGCCCAGCACGCTTTCCACCACATCGAGCAGCACCTTGACAAGACCCCGAATGAGTACATCCAGTGGCGCTTCGCTTCCGGCGACGACAAGGAGAACCTCGCCAAGGTGACCATGATTGTCACCGAGGAGGAGGAGAAGCTCATGAAGACCCCGATCGAGTGGAAGTGGGTCGACGAGGAGTCTGGCAAGACGATGAAAGAGAAGCGCGTCATTGACCGTCTCTCTGGTGGTCGCCGTACGGTCAAGGGTAACAAGTTCGAGTATGAGGTCAAGTGGATCGCCAAACCGGCTGGCATGAACTCGTTCATCACCCACCTCGTGCTGATAGACCTTGGCTACGACAAGCTCTGCAAGGAGCAGGACGAGAAGATTGCCTCCCGCGCGAACATGTTCTCCAACCCGCTCACCGGGTCCAACGTCGAGCGCCACCTCGACGGCATTGGTCTCGAGCAGGAGTTCGGCACTCACTGTCGCATCCGTGCGCTATCTGGTGGCCAGAAGGTCAAGGTTGTGCTTGGCGCCACCCTGTGGAACTGCCCGCACATTCTCATCCTAGATGAGCCGACCAACTACCTCGACCGTGACGCCCTGGGCGCCCTGATGGCCGCGATCGAGAAGTTCGAGGGCGGTGTCGTCATGATCACTCATAACAACGACTTCTGCTCTCAACTGTGTCCTGAGACATGGGTTCTCCAGCAGGGCCACCTCGACCTCCAGGGTGACCCGGAGTGGATGGCAGCCCTCGCAAAAGAGAAGGTTGAGATTAAGCAGCTTGACGAGATGACGGATGCCTTCGGCAACACCGTCAAGATCAAGCAGGACGCGAAGAAGCTGTCCCGCAAGGACAAGAAGCAGAAGGACCGTCTCAAGAAGCTCCGCAAGAAGCGCGGTGACGCTGTCACCGACTCCGACTCCGACGGCGACTGGTAAATGCGACACCGAGGCTACTGGTTGGCGTCCGACCCGTAACTGAATCAAGCAATGCACTTATGAGAGGTGATATTGAGCAATATAAGATTGTCAAACATTGTCATGAACATTGTCATGAAACTTTATAATTTATAATTATCATACGATCCATAATTTTTTTGGATAATATACTATATAATGTATCGTCATATTTTAACCATTTTTTATCAGTTGAAACACGAATTAAATCATGTATCATATCTTTAATTTGATATGATACTCCTGTATTCCTGAAGAAATCTACATCATGGTCAAGACGGATCACGAAATTTACTCCGTCAACCACATATGAGAATTTTGAAAAATTATTCTTCTTCGCTTTGTAAAATTTTAGTGCAATATCATACCATAAACCACAATGATAAGTCATTATTTCTTCATCCTCTTTCTTTTTTTTTATTATTGTAATCTTTTTACAGACATCCGTATTTGGGATAATACTTAACAGAAGCAAATATATTTCCTGATTACTTGTGAGTTGTTTTTTATATTTATCTTTCATTTCTATTCTCTATTTTTTTTAAAAAAATTTGAATTTAAATTTGATTTAATTATTTAAATCAATGTATTTTAAATAGAAATTAAAAAAAGAAATGGATCATGGATCATTGAGTCAAAAAAAAATATTTGAGTTGCTCATAATGTGTCGTGAAGACAAAGGACGTTACAAAGGATTCAGCAAATGTAAAAAGAAAGAAGATTTAGTTACTTTCATCGTAAATAAACAAGACCATACGATTGATGAGTTAAGTGATATTGGAGAAGCTCTCGAATCTATGTTTCAAGAACCTTTGTCTGCTTTCGAATTAAATAATGAATTATTCCGTGCGAGACCCACGAGAGAAGAATTAGATGAAAAGATTTTAGAAGTAACAAAGAAGACCAAATTGTTGAATGTAGATAATTCGGTTATCTTTGAAACCCATGATGATGAAGAATATGGATTAATGTATAGTTTGTATAAACATAAGTACTTCAAAAAACATAAGAATCTTGGAAAAAAAGGTGAAATGATCTTATTTCATGGGACAGATGAAAAAAACATTTCAGATATTTTAGTTGATGATTTTTCCTTAACTGTCAGGTCTTCGCATGGACAACGTCATGGGAAAGGGATATATTTTACGAATTGTATTGATAAAGCCCTTCATTATTCTGAAAAAATGGGTAAAAAGAAATATGTTTTTGTATGTTTAGTTCATGTCGGCAATATCATGGTAGGTGGGGTGAATACAGGAATTCATCCAAAGATCCCAGGTTCTAATCATACATATGATACATCCTGTGATAATTTGAAAATTCCCATCCAGTTCGTTAAAAAGAAAAATGGATGTTATAACATCCTCGGTGTTTTAAAGTTCTATATGAAAGAAAGAGTAGATCTTTTTCCAAGAGGTGGGGCTTCAGGACCTCCTAAGATCTATCCGATTGGGACGAAGGTAGAAATTTTGGCCTTAGTCCCGAATATGAAATCACTCAAAGGGAGAACTGGTGTCACTGAAAGTTCAAGGTTTGCGGGTGGAAATGCGATACATTTATATCGTGTAGTTATTGACGATATCAATATGCAGGGTCTTAGTAAATCAACGAGAACATACGCCGTCCCTGAATTTAACCTCCGGAGGATTCAAACACCTGTAACGCAACCAGCAATCTGTCAGGTGATAAACGATACGGATGAAGATATTAAAATTTATTGGATCCCGAAACATATTAACATCTATGATCCTGTTCTAGATATCCGTCAGCATGGTAAAATAATGGGTAATATAAGTAAAGGGATGAAAAGTTCATTCAGAACATATAAAGATGAAAAATTTATATGTGCGAGTAGTTTTGGCTATATCCGTATAATTGAAATGAAATCAAATGAAGAAATAATTACAATTACTTAAAAAAAAATTTGAATTTTAAATGTAAGAGATTATTAAATTAATAAACCACAATGCTTTCTTTGGTTCTATCTCGGAGGAACAATCTTTCATCTCAGATCGCCCTCATGAATTACCAAATTATAGATGAAAAGAATAAGGATAAGGATAAGGATAAGGATAAGGATAAGAATAAGAATAAGAATAAGGATAAGGATAAGGATAAAGATAAGGATAAGAATAAGAATAAGAATAAGAATAAGAATAAAGATAAGAAAGAAATAAACGAAAAGGAATTTAAGTGGTCAACCATATTTTGCTCCGCAAAATAGAAAGCAATGGAATAATCTGTCTTCATAATAATAATTATTATTAAGTGCTTTTTTTATGATAAAAACCCTATCTTAAATTGTTCGCCATATTCTTCTAATATTTCAGGACGATGTAATTCTTCAAAAAATTCTGTCGCATCTGTTCCTGCGAAATTTAACAACATTCGTTTTCCACCAGGATGTTCATCTAAAAAACATGTGACATCATAAACAAATCCATGAATGATAATCCAAATATCATCTTCAGTATCATGTAATGATACTCCTTCAATTGTATATCCTTTCATTTATAATATTATAATATTATAATATTATAATTATAAAATATTATAATTATAAAATATTTAAAAAAAAGTAAACTATAATACAAAATAATGGAAAGACAAACTGTAAACTTGGGGAAAAATGAACCTTTTTTAGTCTTTGAAGGGGAAAGTATTTCTTTTAAAAGAAGATGTATGGGCGTTTCGTGTTTAATACTGAGTATAGGACTAACTTTTGGCTTAGGATTTTATGGTGGATATCTTATGAATGATTGTGATGGATCATTATAGAAAATTTGAAACTTATATATGGAAATCAACATTATAAAAAGGAAAGGGAAAAAGAAAAAGAAAAAGAAAAAGAAATAAATGAACGATCTCTCAAAGTATGGATCATGGGAGAAGTTTGAAGACTACGACGGTTCTTCAAGCAACGATTACGACGCCAACGCGGACCAACCGCGCCACGAAGAAGAATGCGACGACTCTTCAAGCGATCAGTCATCCGAAGAAATTAACGATTCACCTGGGATAAAATTAGAACCGTCTACTCCCCCAACTATCCGAGCACCAGAGGATTATCATCCTTATCGGGAAGAAGGAGAAGAAGAATATGATACTCCTCAAGCAATCCGTCGTCTAGGTCGTCGCGCAGGACAACCACGACAAAGGAAACAACCACGACAAAGGAAACAACCCTTGCCAACGAAGATCCATCAACCAAAGGATGAAAGTAATAGTCCCACATACAATGAAAAGTTCGAAGAGACGCGACAAGACTACAACGATAATTTATTTTACACAAAGGGAGAATTTGAAGCGTATTATACGGATGATAATGCTCATTGGGGATTCCAGAATCCCAAACATGTTCTACGCCGTCAAATCATACATGACTGCATTTATTATAATCCAAGTCTTAGTAACAGGAAACTAGATCTCCTCATCGACAAAATGATTGCTTATGGATGCTGATCCCATTCCAGTGATAATTAACTTTCCTTATTCATTATTTTATTTTTTTTTAAAAATTTGAATTAAAATTCATTAATGAATATATCACATATTTTATACAATGTACGGTAATCAGGTCTATCCCTTGGAAACGCTGGAAGAAATGCAAAGAGACGCTATGGAAAAAAATAATGAAAAAGCAGACCGACTATGTAAATGTGATTGGTTGTGTGTCTGTTGGAGTTTTGTTTTAATATTATCATGTTATATCATAGTCTTTGCGACGGTGATTTTAATTAGTTCATCTTTGGAAAATAAAGGTAATGAACAACTTAAAATCATTAAAGAGTATTTAGAAAGCGGAAGTGGGAGTTATTAATCTTTTTAAATTTGAATTCAATAATTATTATTTTTTTTAAAAGTAAAAAGAAAAAAAGTAAAAAGAAAAAAAGTAAAAAGAGAAAAAGAGAAAAAGTAAAAAGAGAAAAAGAGAAAAATGTGGAGTGACTCACTTCGTCTGATTCATGAAGAAGAGATATATGATCCAGAGCATGGCGTCATGGATATGACCATTCCTGTTCATCTGGCTCAGTATATGAGAGATGTTCTCGAGGGGAGCGTGTGTTTTAAGGGTAATAAGGTCATTATTAATGGAAAAGTGACGATACCATTATACTTTATGTGTTGGTTGCAGATAGTCGTTCTTAAAGAACTATTTGTGGAGACCAGTGAATTACAAAAAAAAGTAGAAGAATTATTAGCGACCCAGGGGGATTTACTAAATAAAAATAAAAAAGAGACCAGGAATTTGAGTGAAATCACATTCATAAGGAAGAATAATGAATTTTCACATAAATATTCTATCAGTAAAACAAGGATTGAAGAAATAAATAAAAATTTAAAGTTATTAAATGAATTCAAAAAACTTATTAAGGAGAGTCTAAATACGATCACGAAAGTAGATGTATTAGTTCAATCTATAAATTTGATAAATTCATTTGATGAGTTCAATATTAAAAAAGAAGATTTAATTGAAATCATAAGTAAAGGAGCAGAATAAATGGATATGTTCAGGACATATATTCTCCGGAAAAAATCAGAAGAAGAAAAAAAAGAAAAAAAAGAAAAAAAAGAAACAAAAGAAAAGGGAACAAAAGAAAAAGGGGCAATGAAATGTGGTCCCTGGGAAGATATGCTACTTGCCGCGGAGAAAAAATTAGAAGAAGAATCTAAAAAGAAAAATAACATTAAGATCGTCTGTGAGAACTGCGGACAACAACAATACTTCTGCGTATGCATTAGAAATCTTTAGTCTCATACTGATCCTTCCTAGGTATCATCTTAAATTTATTATTAGTTTCTAATATTTCACTTCTTATGTATCTTACTTCATTCTTTTTTCCATATTCGTATTCGAAATCTCTGTATTCGTAAGCTACAGGTGTGTTTTTTTCTTTTAACCGCAGACGGTCCGTCTGGGGCACCACCGTGTGGTGGTGAAGATTTAAATTAATGAATGATGATAATATTCCCTTTTCGGGGATAATTTTGAACATTTTTTTATAACTTTATAATTTTTCTTTATAAATAATTCAAATTTGAATTTGTTTTTTAAGATTATCTTAAAACATGTTAAATGAATATCCACCCCTTGATGATAGATGGGTAAGAATTGGGGGAAACGCATATAAACTCCCTTGGGAAAAAATGACAGATGAAGAGAAAGAAAAAAAACTTATATGGGAAAAAAATTTAAAGATCCATAAAGAAATTAAAAATATTATTGATGAA
>Ga0114996_10004455_pt1 | contig 16803 bp, 12 predicted proteins | sample ArcticOcean_MG_C_4_FD_87039 | JGI IMG/M metagenome (GOLD analysis project Ga0114996, IMG submission 87039) | Marine microbial communities from western Arctic Ocean - ArcticOcean_MG_CB4_134 | ecosystem: Environmental > Aquatic > Marine > Oceanic | place: Arctic Ocean: Canada Basin | collected...
CGGGGAGAAGCAATACTTGAGCAGTGTGTAACCTCGGCGGGATAGGTGCGCCTTGTCAATTGTAATCCCCCGTAGAGGGCGGGCGCGACTCACCCCATCTCCCCGATTCGCGCCCGCCTATTACGCTCCTCCGAATTCACACAACCCCGCACAACCGCATTGGCGACAAGCAAACCAGGGCTGGTTGCCGTGGCGTGAACCTCCAGGTTTGCCGCGCCTCGATTTAGGTTTGCCGCGCCTCGATTCGTCGAGGCGTAACCTGCCAAGCATTCTACAGGCGCCCTATTGGATAAGGCCGGATGCCCCGCCCGGGAGCCAAACAAACCGACGAATCGGTTCGCGGCAAGCGTGGACGCTCACGCCACGTCGGCGGGCCCGTTCTGTCAGTTCAGACCGGCAATCCGGTTACTATCGGCAGGCAGCCCACTCTATCCACGCCTCACTCATACCGCAGAGTTTCGACCGGCACGACTCGCGTCGCTGTGTTAGACGGATAGATCGTGGTCAGATAACTCACCGCCAGGGCCGCGACAGCGATCCCCACCGCGTCCCAGGGGCGAGCGGCGAATGGAACGTGGCTGAGACCGTAGATCTCAGCGTCGAGCGGGATCAGTTGATAGGCGTCGGCGGCCCAGCAGAGCAGATGCCCGGCCGCTAGCCCGATCGAGGTCCCGACCGCGCCGATCATCAGTCCCTGAAAGACGAAGATCTTGCGGATCTGCGAGCGCCGCGCCCCCATCGAAATCAGAATCGCGATGTCTCGGGTCTTCTCCATCACCATCATGACGAGGGCGGTCAGGATATTGAGTGCCGCCACCAGCATGATGAGCCCAATCGTGATCGTCGTCACGAGCTTTTCAACCTTGAGGGCGTTGAAGATGTCGCGGTTGCGCTCCATCCAGTTTGTGGTGGCGTAGGCGGCGCCGGCGATCTCCTCGATCTCTTTGCCGACCGGTTCGGCGAGGTTGAGGTCATCGAGGCGAAACTCGATAGCATTGATGACGTTATTGAGCGAGAGGGATTGCTGGGTCGGTTTTAGGGCAGCGAGTGCCCACTGCTGATCGTATTGATAATATCCGGACTGAAAGATGCCGGCCACCTGGAACCGCTTGTAGCCAGGGACGAGCCCGAACGGCGTCAACTCCCCTTGCGGGCTCACCACGGTCACGACCGAGTTCAGTCGCGCTCCAATGCTTTGGGCCAAGCCCGAGCCGAGAATGATTCCCGGGTTTCCTTCGTCGCTTTCGAGGCCCTCTACAGACCCTTCGGCCAGATCTTTGAGAAGGTCACCCACTGCCAGCTCGGACCGCGGATCGACTCCTTTGAGAACACAGCCCCTCCCTCGAAGCGGGCCCGTGATCATGACCTCACCGTAGAGCGCGGGAGCGATGGCCTCGACATGCTCTACGCCGTCGAACCGATCGACAAAGGGGCGCCAGTCCTCGATTCCGAAACCGCGTTCCTTTTCGAGGAGACTGACGTGAGCCGTCGCGCCTAACAGATGGCGCTGGAGGTCCTCCTGCACGCCATTGTTGATCGCCATGGCCACGACAAGCGCCGCGACTCCGGTCGAAACACCGGCAACCGCGATCAAGGTGACAATCGAGAGAAATCTTTGTTTGCGCTTTGCCCGGAGGTAGCGTTTTCCGACGAAAAGCTCAAAGGACACCTGGGCTAGTCCTCGATCGATGCCAGGCGCTGGTTGATGCCGATTTCGCCTTCCGGACGCAGCAGGGGAAACAGAATCACGTCGCGAATCGAAGGCGAGTTGGTCAGGATCATCGTCAGCCGGTCAATGCCGATCCCCTCGCCGCCCGTGGGGGGCATGCCGTAGCAGAGCGCCCGAACATAGTCCTCGTCCATCTTGTGAGCTTCGGAATCGCCGGCGCGCTCCTCGACCTGAGCCAGGAAGCGGCGGCGCTGTTCTTGGGGATCGTTCAACTCGGAGTAGGCGTTGGCGATCTCCATCCCGGCGGCGAAGATCTCGAAGCGTTCGACCCAGGCCGGATCATCCGGCTTGTTCTTCGAGAGCGGCGACGCCTCAACCGGGTAGTCATAAACGAGCGTTGGCTGGATGAGCTGGGGTTCGCAGATGTGCTCGAAGAGCGCCAGCAGTATTTGCCCCACCGAGTCGCCTCCCGAAACAGGAATTGGCGCCTCGGCCGAGCGGTTCAGCGCTCCGACCATTTCCGTGACGCGCTGCTTATCGGACAAGTCATCGACCACCGGCCGAGTCGCTGCGTCGGGCCAGAACTCGACGATCGCCTCCTTCATCGAGATACAGTGCAAGTTGTCAAAATCGATGATCTGGCCGTCGTACTCGACCGCGGTTTTGCCGTTATTGACAGCGGCCGCGGCGGTTCGAAGCAGCTCTTTGCTCAGCTCCATCAGGTCGCGATAGTCGGCGTAGGCCTGATAAAACTCGAGCATCGTAAACTCGGGGTTGTGATGGCTCGAAATGCCTTCGTTGCGAAAATTGCGGTTGATTTCGTAGACGCGGTCGAGGCCACCGACGATCAAGCGTTTGAGATAAAGCTCGGGAGCGATCCTGAGCGAGAGGTCAATGTCCAGCGCATTGTGGTGCGTCTGGAACGGGCGGGCGAGTGCGCCTCCATGGATCTGCTGCATCATGGGGGTCTCGACTTCGAGAAAGCCGTGACCTTCGAGCGAGCCGCGCAGCGCTGAAATCATCTTGCCCCGCTGCACGAAGACGCGCCGGACATCGGGGTTGGTGATCAGGTCGAGATAACGCTGGCGATAGCGGATCTCCACATCCTGCAAACCGTGAAATTTCTCCGGCATCGGCAGCAGCGCCTTGGCCAGGAATTCCAGTTTTTCGGCTCGCACGGTCAGCTCGCCAGTTCTGGTGCGGAACAGGTAGCCGTGAGCGCCGATGAAATCACCCGCATCCAGCTTCTTATACAGCTCGAATGCATTCTCCCCGACCGCATCGCGGCGGACGTAGAGCTGCATTTGCTCGCCGTCCTGCTGGATGTGGCAGAAGCCGGCTTTGCCTTGGCGGCGGACGGTCATCAGACGGCCGCAGACGCTGACTTGGGTCTTTTCTGCTTCGAGTTGTTCAGCGTCTTTCGATTCGTAACCTTCGCGAATCTGGCCGAGAGTGTGCGTGAAGGCGAACTTACGCGGATAGCTCTCGAATCCGAGACTTTCGATCTCGGGGATTTTGCGATAGCGCTGCTCGAATAATTGATCTTCCAACGACAAAGGGGTTGCTCCGAAGTAAGGGAGGAATAGGAGATTTATCCTTCATTATAGGTGCCCGTGCGAATGGATAGGCGCCCGTGCGAATGGGACAAGAATGGACAAAAGCCGAGACGTGGCGGCGGTCACCGAGGATCTGCCCACTCGCGGGCGAGCGGCCGGTCCCTTACATGAACGCTTTGATGATTTGCGCCTGGATGTCTTGGAGGTTCTGCTGCACTTGCTGGACTTCGGTGATCTTTTGCTCCAGCTTCTCCATCAAGAAGCGCCGTTCCAGCCCGTTCTCAATAATCAGCTTCAGGTCGTTGTTATCCCAGGGCTTTTCGACGTATTGATACAACCCGACTTCATTGATCGCCTTGATGGCGTTCTCTTTGTCCGCATAACCGGTTAACAAGATGCGGGTGGCGTAAGGTTGCAATTTTTTGATTTCCAGCAGAAGATCGATGCCTGTCATGTCGGGCATCAAGTAATCGGAAACGACCAGATCGATCGTTCGCGCCTTGACTGCCTCAAGCGCTTCGGCCGCCGAACTATAGGTGAGCACTTCGTACTCGGTCTCCAGCATCAGAAACGAACGCAGACTGGTGAGGACCATTTCCTCGTCGTCCACAATCAACAAAACTGGAGTGCGATCAGGTGCCGTCATGACTGGTTTTGTGCAACTACGGGCTGGCCGCTGACCGGCAAGCGGACGGTAAAGGTAGAGCCCTTTCCGAGCTCACTCTCAACGTCAATCCGCCCGCCGTGGTCTTGCGCGATCTTGAAACAGATCGAGAGACCCAGCCCGGTACCGACTCCAACTCCCTTAGTGGTAAAGCCCGGGTCGAAGATGCTCTGCAGATTATCGGGCGGGATACCGACGCCATTGTCGGAAATTTGAACACTCACTATATCACCTTCCCTGGCGGTCCGAATCGTGATTTCGCCCTTGTCCTTGACTGCCTGCGCGGCGTTGACAAGCAAGTTCATGAAGACTTGATTGATCTGATTCGGATGGCACCGAATGGACGGGATGTCACCGTATTCTTTCTTGACAGCAACTCGATTCTTCAGCTCATGGTTAACAAGAGTGAGGGTGCTTTCAATGCCTTCGTGCAGGTCGGCTGTCTTGAGTTCGGCTTCATCGAGCCGCGCGAAATTCCGCAGACTACCCACGATAGCGACGATGCGCTCGCAGGCCATTCCATTGATACGCGAGATGTCGTCCAACACGGTCAACACTTGGTTGAGCAGGCGGTCGTTGCGAACTCCTTCCGGGCAGGAGTCCGATTTCAGGATCCCGCGCAGCTTGACAAGCGAGCGAGCCAGCGTATCGGCATTGGAGGTGATCGTGCCGATGGGCGTGTTCATTTCGTGCGCCACTCCGGCCACGAGTCTCCCCAGTGCCGCCATCTTTTCCTGCTGCACGAGCCGCGTCTGCGAATCGCGCAAGTCTCTCGTGCGCTGGTGAACCTCGTTCTCCAGCTCTTCGGCGTGGTGGCGAAGGTGCGAGGCCAGCTTTTCGCGTTCGGTGACGTCGTGGCAGATCACCTGGACAGCCTTGTGATCGCCATAGTGAATCAGACTTGCGTTCACATCGTAATAATTTGGTTCGGCGTTGCGCCTCTCGAGCTTGACGTTAGAGAGCTGCAGGCGTCCCACCTCCGCCAGGCTTGCGAAAGCCTCGGCGTCGGCGAAATCATCAACAGGAATCACGCTCGACAGTGCCCTGCCGCGAATGAAATCGCGCGGCACTCCGGTAACACGGACGCCTTCATCGTTGACCTCCATGATGCGGCGTGAGGTGAAATCGGCCAGCAGAATGGCCTCGCCCGCTTCTTGCATCAAGGAGCGGTACTTGCTTTCCGATTGCTGCAGGTCGGCGGTTTTGCTTTGCAGCTCCTCATACAGGCGCGCATTCTCGACGACTTGAGCCGACTGCGATGCGATGATCGAAAGCAGCTTTTGATCGTCTTTGGTGAAGCCTGCACCTGACTGCTTGTTGAAAACATTTAGCAGCCCGACCATCTGCCCCTTGGCCCGCAGCGGTACGCTCAACAACGAGCGAATCTCCAGGTCGCCGGTCGCGATCGCGCCCAGCCGGTCATCCTCCTGAAAATTATTGATCAGCAAAGGCTTCTGGTTCTTGAGCATCCAGCCGGTCAACTGCTGTCCGAAACGGAAAGGAACAATATCGGAGCCCGAGTACGCCTTGCGCGCCATCGTGCGGAAGGGATCACCCTCTGTCATGTTTTGGAGCAACATGACAGCACCCTGCTCGACGTTGAGCTGCGCGACGCTTACCTCGACAATCGATTCGACGATGCCCGTGAGGGACATGGTCGAGCTGATCACCGAACCGATCTGATTGAGAATCGAGAGTTCTTCCAGGGCTCGGCGAAGCCTCTGATTTTCCTCCTGCAGCTCGATCAGTGTTTTTGGGGCTTCTTCGGCTTCCATGGCTTGCCTGTGGGCGCGACGGTGAACTTAACAGTCGCGGCGGTGAACCTAACAGTATAGAAAGATGAACGTGCCTTCGGACCCGGACCGAGAGGACCGGGCTACCTTTGACAAGGCCCGTCAGCGGGCCTCGATTGCAGCCTCCGTCCGGAGCGGCATTCTTTCACGGCCCATTACGAGCCAAGCCGCGTACACTGTTCCTACTATGCGGAAATACACCTGCCGACCTTTCTACAAGCCCGAAAGCGAAGATCTGAGGTTTCTGCCCGAGGGGCCGCGGGTGCTCCAGAACTTCGGTGGTGCTGACTCACTGCTGGGCTGGGTGGCGATCCAATACGGAGCCGCCAAGCTGCGCGGGAGCTTCAATCTTTTGAACCTCGAAACCCGCGTGAATCAGACGTTCGAGTTGCCGGGGCGGCCGGGATTCTTCGCCGAGACTTCACGAAGCGGCGTCGTTGTCGTTGGCATGGAGCGGCGGCTCGTGCTGCTGGACCTGAAAACGGGAGGCGTCGAAGAGACCGGCATCGATGTGACCGGCGACGACCGCGTGATTATCAACGATGGAATCCCGATTCCCGGCGGACTCCTATTCGGAACCAAGCACCTCGAATTCAACCAGAAGATCGCGGCGCTCTACCGCTATGATTGCTCCTCGAAGCGAGTTGTCGAACTTGTCGGCAAGCAGATCTGCTCCAACGGGAAATTCTTCTTGGAAAGCCCGGGTTCCCAAGACAATACAGATGGCCCGATGGTCATTGACATCGATTCTCCGCCGAAGACGATTAGCCGCTACGTGTTCGATACGGATTTCCAAAAAGTGCTTCAGCACTCGCTGGTCACCCCGCCCGAGTCGCTCCCGGCCGTCCCGGACGGCATGCGGCCGGGTCCGGACGGGTCGAGTATCGTCGTGGCCTACTACAATCCCGATCCGGTCGATACCGGCCTGGCGCAGGAGATCCGGCTCTCCGATGGCGCCGTCCTCACCGAATGGACCTTCCCCGGCTCGCCTCGCGTGACGTGCCCGGAGTTCGCCGAACTGGACGGCAAGGTCTGCCTCATTTTCACCACGGCCGACGAGGGGATGGACGATGCCACCCGAGCTATCTCACCGCAAGCCGGGACGCTCTTCTACGCGGAGACGCCGTTTGAGTCGATGCCGGAGCCGCCTCCTTTGATCCCGGTGGAATCGTTTCTGGCATGATCTTGAAGGTTTCAGGCGGTATCCAGTGCCCGAGAGCCCGTACGGTTTGACAGTGGTGCGGGTCCCCCGTAAACTGAAGAGGAAGTATCCTCTCTCTCGCATTGTCATCCAGATCGGGGCGTAGCGCAGCCTGGTAGCGCGCCTGCTTCGGGAGCAGGAGGTCCGGAGTTCAAATCTCCGCGCCCCGACCATTGTTTTCAGTAACTTACAAGGATTTCACAGGACCCTAGGAATTCCGTGTCAGCACAGTGTCAACGGAATAGCCGGTCTCAGCGCCTCCAGATTATTGCTGTCCCGTAGTTGATTGCGCTGAAGCTTCGGAACCCAATAGTCCGAATTCGACTTGGGAACATGCGCGGTCTTGCAATCGTGCGAGTGCCAGAAGCAGCGAGGAATGGGAGAAGTGGAGCGATAGCGAGATCGCCCGAAAGGCTAACGTCGGACACACGCCGGTTTCCACGATGAGAAACGAGGGCGCATCTTTACGCGAAGTAAAGATAGACGCCCGCACGGTCACCCGCGCTGGCACCACCTACGAGCAGGACACCACCAACATCGGCCAGCAACGTCGGTCTGGGCGCAAACCGTCCGCCGTTCAGCCCGATGCACTCACCGTCGAAGAGCTTGACGTGATCCGCAAATCAAACAGGAGGTACGGCCCCGCCGAGCACCCCTACCCCGCCGGCCCTGCGTCCTGCTTGCGGCTCCATTCGTCAAAGCCTGCCATGACCTTCTCGCGCGGCGTCGTGGCTTTGGACGCTAGCGGTAGCCTTCGCGCGTCGACGGGGTTCATTCCGAAGCGTTCGAATCCGCGCCACATCGCCTGACGGTATTCCCTCAGCGTCTGCAGCTTGGGGTTTTTTCGTTCACCCTTGGAGCCTTTGACGACCACGCCTTCCCCGATATCTTGCTCAAGGCTGCGCACTCGAGCGATACACCGGCACAAGTCTTCCAGCGCAAAAACATCGCTGGAACGCACGGGGCAGCCGTTGTCCTGGAGAGCCACTTTCAGTGCGCTCCAAACCTCCGCGCAATCGCCCTCAAGCTGGTCCGGCTTGCGTGGGTAGTCGGTCGGAATTTCAACCGGCTGGGGCTGTCGGCGCTTGCCTCTACCGCCGTCGAGAACGCTCAGAACGGGGTCTCTCGGTTTTCTTCCCTTCACGACGCCTCCTCGGATCGCAGAACCTTTCTAAACCAAAAACGCGGAAATTTAAACGTAGCTGACCGCATGGTCTACAGAATGGGGAACTGTAGATATAGCAAGCCCCCCACCAAGTCCTTTGATATCAACCACATAGCCTTAGCTCTACCTGCGTTTCTCTCGATTCGTCTTGCGTTGATGGCAGCGTCGGCACAACGGTTGCAAGTTCGACAGCTCGAGCCGCGCGCCACCGTCCCGCAACGGCGTAACGTGATCGATCTGGGTAGCCCCCACAAGTAGGCCAGCGGCTTGAGGCATTGTTTTCACCGAGCCTAGCCTCTTCGATCAAGCGGAGCGTTTTGGCGTGCCTAGGCATCAGTCAGTCTTGCCTTGCGCCCCATGCCGAACAGTCGCGCCTGTAATCCGCGAAGGCTTCCCGGTTACACCCTGCTGCTCGAACAGCCGGTTTAGCATGGACGCCTCCCATTCTTCCCAAGAGATGCGGGGCGCATCGGTGGGCGTATCTTCGAGCGTTCTAAGGTGCGCCGGTTTTCGGATTCGGTACCTCTCGGGGACACACTGGTCTTCCAAGTGGACTACTTGAGGACCGCCGGGGTAGAGTGTTGCGATTGCAGCGCGGACCTCGGTTGTGTCTGCGGCTTTCCAAATGCCCAGTGTCGTTACGCCCCCCAATTGAAACCGCCGCACGCCTTCGCGGTTGAGAATGTCAACGGCGGTACGCAGGAGCGTTTCTTCAAAGCGGGTCTCTGAGATAGGGACTTGTGGGCCATCAGCAGTCGATCTCGTGCTTGCCGTGTCGTCCACAACTGGTCCGACAGTCTCCGCTCGCTCCGTTACTTTCACGTCCTGCTTTGGCGGGCACGTCCATTTCGCAAGAAAGCTCACTGTGTCACCCCACCCTCGTTGAAGTGTTTGCCGGACGCCCCACAAAATAGGTGTCCAAGGTGTCGGGGTGTCCGACTGTTGATTCTAAACCACTTACCCCGGACACCTTTCGGACACCTGGACACCTTGGTGTCTGCAATGGTGTCGAGGGATGTCTGACTGTAACTGTTTCTTTTCATTGCACTTATGGTTTTTGCGACACCTCGGACACCTCGGACACCTTAAAACAAGCTTGTTCCGTTTTCTCGCCTCCGAGAATCGAAGCACGCACGGCATACACCCGGATGCGCCCCAATTCTAGAAGGGTGTGCAGGACGCTGCGCTTGCCCTTCGAGTCGGTCCTCAGGTGCCCGCGTTCCTCCAGCACCTTCGCTACCATGCGGTAGTCGAGCCCCTTGCAGACTTCTTGCCGGAACGACTCGGGGAGTATGAGAAATTCTGTGACACCCTCAGGCTCCACCGACTTAAAGCCAACCCGGTCTATGACCCGCTCGTGGATTTCGTTACCACCGCTGTCGTGACGTGGAGCAAGAGGCTGGAAGCGGCTGTTGCCGTGTGCTTCAATGAACGCCCGCACCTGACGAATTGCCGCTTCGGCATCGCCGCCTCTGGTGGAGCCACGCGAGTCAAGCCATGCGTCAAAGCATGCTTTGGCTGCACCTTCAGCCTCGCCTTCTCGCCACTCGGTAACTCCGAACTCGGTGGCGAGTTCCCCGGCGGCACCTACCAAGGCAAACCTCCCAGCAGCACGGGAGACTTCGCCCGAGGAACCGTCGGGCACGTGCTTCTTAAGAAAGTCCTGAGAGAAATTGCGAACCGCTTCGCAGACTTCCTTTCGTCGGCTTGCGACAATTTCAAGAAACGCTCTTGCCGGTGTTCCGTAGTGGGTTCTTGCCGCAAGTCCGAGACGCCGAGCAAATTCATCTGGTGTAGCCGCCCCGTGAAGATTCTCGAACACTCCCATTCCGGCACCCGCGTCCGCTTCAATGTCGAGCAGGCGCACCTCCTGCCCGGCACGGGCTTTGCGACCAGCGGAACGCATGTGATCTGTCAGCGATATTTCGCCACTTGAGAGAAAAAGCAGATTCCAGGTGAGCAACCTCCTTCGCTGGATTGTCCTTGCCATTCGATTCTTCCCGCGCCCGTTGGCGAGAAGGTACGCGGTTTCCCCAGCATCCCTTGGGTCCACTTGTCCCAGCTCGTCAAGACACAGCAGCCCGTGGTTGTGAAGCTCGGCCACGGCTTCCAACCCGTTAGCTGTGGCACGCCAGGTTTGCACAAAGCCATTCTGTTTACCGCCGCCCCAGCAGGAGCCAGCGAGGAGTAAAACCGTGGTCTTACCCGTAGACGACGCGCCGCGAAGATGGAAACCACCCGACTCACCACCCACAACGCCTAGAAGCGGACCGGCAAAACCGCAAGACACGCCAAACAGCAAACGAGAATTCCCGGAACATGGGCGTCCGACATTGGCTTGCCATCCTTCGAGAGTGCCTGCGGTGCGGTAGCTGTGTTCCGTGCCATGGGCAGACTGGTACAGGACTTGCTCGTCGTTGCCACAGCCTATGGTTGTATCCGGCAACACAAACGAGTTATCGTGCCATCCGATTCGTGAGACGCAGCGCGCCTTCCCCTCAGGCTTGGCGGTCTGAATGTAGGTAGCAAGAAGCTCCCGCGCCTTGCGGTTCGATGAAATTTCCAGTCCGCCGGAAAGTAGCCTTCCGCGAAGTTCGTTCCCATCACCTGACAGGATGGACATCGGCATCGCCCACTGGTGTCGCAAGGTGTCGCGGTCGTTCCATTCGAGAAGGCGTCCCCAATCTTCGCCTTCGGTGTCGCGGGTACAGGCCGTAATCTCAAGTCGCGAGCAAATGAAGGTGTCGTCCTTCTCTCCCGTGGGGTCCACAGAAAACACGCCGGTATCAGATAGACGAAAACCGGAAGGCACCTTGACCGACGCGCCCTTAGCGTTCTTGAATCCTGCTAGGACTGGCTCCGGCCCCGCCGCGACGAGCCAGTCGTCCACGCCTTGCTTACTGCTGTCCGGTCCTTCTGGCACATCGACGAAGAGCACGTTTGCGCCTCTTTTCTTCAACGTCCGAGCGAGTGCATTGCGGGCCGCCTTGACACTGGCGTTCTTCCGAACGTCCGAGTCATAGCAGACATAGACTTTGCGTCCCTTCCAGGTGACGAGGTCGAAGTCGGGGATGACGCCTTTTACGTCCCGGCGTTCACCATTGGCTCCCGCCGTCTTGCCGACCGTGCCGCGCCAGTTCCAAACTCCGGATACAGCGACGGCCAGCCAGCGGGACTTATTGCATTCCCAGCTTGCAAGGCGCTGGAGCGCTAGACCCTTCTTTTCGCCCTCGGTGATGACAACGGGCAGGCTGGCATCCGTTAGCGCCTCGGGTAACGTCCCAGGGGGGAAGTAAAGCATGTTGCCGCGCCCCGGAGGCGCCAGGTACTTGGCTCTTTCCTTCGGCTTGCCGTTGTCATACTCGATGTCTGGCTTGTCGCGTCGCAGGCGGTAATCCCGAACCCGGTCCTCGCCTGGAAGAAGATAGGGAAACACCAGCCCTGCATATTCGCCACTCCGACCACCGCGCCCGACGAGTTCTCGTCCGGTAGCGTCGTCCACGCGCCTGATTTCAGCCCGTGCCACATCCTCAGGCGTCAACCAGGATTCTTCGAGCGTCCGCAAGTCCGCGCCAGTGAGCGGGTCGCCGATGACGTTGGCTGATGTCACTGTCCGCCACCCGTCGGCCTGGAGTTAATGAAGGCTTCTACGTCCGCGGACTTATATCGAACCGCCGCGCCAATCTTCAGGTACTTCGGACCTTTGCGAAGAAGTCGCCAGCGTCGAACGGCAGCTACACTTACCGATAGGTACTCGGCTACTTGGCGCTCATTTGCGAACTGGGGCAACTGGTTGTTATCCATGACTACGAGTAGTTTGCACTAGGTGGCAAGATTTAAGAAGAGTTATATGTGGCTCTGGTCTTGGACGAGGAGGAGGGATACGATGTCGCGTATCTAGTGGCTCAAATCCAGGGTGAGATGCTCAGGCGCGGCGAAGGTATTCGGGTGCGAATCGAGTCACCCGTTTTCGTCCGAAAGCAAAGACGGGAAAAGGGAAGTGCATTAGCGAGGGAAGCGCTTTCCGAGATAGTGGCTGCCAAAGCTCGCGAATGGCCCGAAGTGGAAAAATTTCGCCAGAGGGTGTTGGGCGGACGTTTACTGAAAGCCGTCGAGGTTGGCCCGTGGATCGCGGAGATTCAGAAAGGAGAGTCCCTTTCGGAGGTTGCGTATATCGTGAGCGTGCCGCCGGAGGCCAATGTGCAGCGTAGGAATCTGCGTTGGCATCTCGACTCACCAATCGTCGTCCAAGCCGATCAGATTGAGGGCATGGCAAAGCATGACTCCATTGCCTACGGAATTCCTGGCAACTCTTGGGTACAAAGAAAGCCGATAGGGCGAAGAGGCACGCTCAGGGAGTTGCACGATCTGTGCCAAACTCTTGCCAATTGTTTCAAGTGGGAGGACCACCAATCCACAGGTTTTGTATTGACGGACGCGGTTCCCCGTTTCAGCGGTTTTCGATGTCAGGTTCAACCCACCATGCCGATCGACGCTCTCTCACGAGTCGCTCTGACAATTGACCTTTCTATGTCTCCTCGGGAACTCGCACAGAAATACGCGAAGATCAGGAAGAATATTTTGAGCCCCAAAAAGACAGAAGGAAGCACGAGAAAGCCAAGAGCTTTGTCAGAGAAGCACGTCTGGCTGGCTGCGTTTGCAGCGAGAATCCCAAACGCTGAGCTTGACGAGGAAGACATGAAAACTTGGAACCGAAAGCATCCTAGGTGGAGGTACGGCCTGTTCAAGAATTTCAACCGCGCCTGGAAGGATGCGCAGCGACGGCTGGTGAAGGGTCCCGCCGCAGCCTTTGACTATTCCAAGGCTTTCGACTAATCGATCCGGGCGGTACCGCATGGTTGTAGCCGAATTGTGACGTGGATTGTGACGCAACTCGGTTTGTGTGACTGCTTTTCATAGGGTGTGACGTAGTGCTATCCTTTGTCAGGCGTCTTGGCGAAAACCCCGTAAAAAAGGCACTAAATAGCAACTCCTAACAACGTGTCACACAGCGTCCCCACACTTCACACGCAGGAGGTCCCCAGTTCGAGTCTGGGCGCGCCCACCAATGTTTTCAACAGGTTACTAGGATACAACTCGCCGGGATGTTTTCTATGTCAACACAGTGTCAACGTAATAGCCCCAGTTGGGCAAGTCTCAGCCGTAGCACCAAACACCAACCAGAGTTGATTTTTTAACGAGAGCGCCGAACCTTGCCCGGCATTTTCGTTTGCTATCGCGTTCAGGGGCGCATAGGGGGGGCGGGCACGGAGGTTGAATCTCAGTGGTATTCGCGGAAGTAGCACCTACAAAACCTACAAAACCGGGTTTTGATGGTTTTGTAGGTTCGTTCCTGGGCGAAGCCCCTGAGATTTGCCCCTCAGGCGTCCAGTCGAGCCAGTAGCTTAGTTTGCTCATTCCCAGACCCTCGGGTTCACCGCGTAGCGATTGGACGGACGCCCGCCGATAGGTCCCGGTTCGACAGAAAGATCCCGGACCCATTCGGCATCCTGTAGGACTTCCGCCGCCTGCTTCACCACTGATGCGTTGTTCAGACCACTCCAGCCCTTCAGATATACATCCCGGCAAGAAAAGTATCCATCTGCGCCGACCTTCCGCTGTTTAATCTTTTGCGCCAGTTCTTGCGCCGCCCGCAGGCGCGGAGTCACGACACAGGAATACACACGCCTCGCGTGTGACTCTAAGTAGTCGCACCATGCCGCCGCCTGCCGCGCGTGCTCCAGGGACAGCGCGTGCTCCACGAACACCGCGTCCCCCTGCCAGTTGCCCGCCGCCAAGCCAAAGATTTACCACGACTTAGATCCTGCCAGACGCCCAGTTTGGGCGGCCGGGCAGGTGGGGGATGGGCGGGAGCGACCCCCATTTCTTGGCGGCTAAGCCGCCCAAAATCGCTCGCCGCCTCGGCGGCCGCTATGAAGGTCGCTCCCGCTCATCACATCGTGGCTGCTAGCAACTTCGTCAACGTGCTTGCTAGCATGATCGTTAGCAAACCTGATGCAGATCGCGCCTCGCAAGCTGACTCCGCATTGTCATCGCGGGCGACTCGCGAATTGATTCACCGATGAAGTACGCTTCATCCTCCGAGTTGGCACAAGACACCGCAAGCCTTCTCGAAAGGGTGTGCAACCTAGCCTGCGCATGACGGGCTTACGGGGTGAAGTCGACCCACACGCTGCACTCCGGTGAGGACGTTACTCACACAAGCTCATGCCGATTGACGTCGTCAGGCAATTGGGTTTCTTGGCGGGTTGCATCGTTGGTTGGGACTTAGGGGCTCGGGCCCAGCCAACGGAGCCTATGGAACCGGTCACCGACTGAACCAAAATGGAGTGTCCTCAAGCAGCTAGCGGGCATCCGGGAAACTGTGAGTGAATCGGTTGTTCGCGACATCGATCCGTAAAGCTAGAGGCGGACCATCTCGCTCAACACGGCCACGCCGGCGCGTCGTCCGCGCCCTTGTCCTCGTTCATGATAGGCGCGATGAAGCTTGTCGTGCCGATGCTGGCGGAAGCATGGTCAGGACATCTGCTCACCTTTGGACTACCGTCCGACCCTCACCTCAGCATGAGATGGCAGGGCCAGCGGGGGCTATGCCCCTCGTGCGGATTCGGGTTCCCTGCCCGGCGAGGGCGTGATGTAAAACTACGGCGCGAGACAACAGGCGAGGGCAAAACGATGGCGTGGCGGGAGGACAAGAACTAGTCGTCGACCCTCTTGAATGGAGCGGTTGAGAAAAACCCGACTTGGAACGTATGGTTGTACTCGATCACCCGGCCGTTGCCTTGTTGCACCGTCTGATGCAGGTAGCCTACCTCGAGATTGCCGAGCTTCGGTAACCGAAATCCCAAAGCGGCGTAGGCCCGGTTCTGGTCGAAGATGTTGTTCCGCAAGCCAGCGCCGAAGTTCAGCATAAACTCGTTGTACAGGCCGACGTAATACCTGTTGCGACCTTGGGTATCTCGTGCAACCGGGATGACGCCTTTCAGAAAATAGCGGAAGCGGTTGCGGTAGTCATAGCGGTCGAGCCTTCCCCGGCCGTTGTCGTTCGGCACTTTGATTCCCACGAAACGCTGCTCGACGCGGTAGCGGTGGGTCAGGCCGACTTGACCCGCCTTATGTTTGACGATCAACTGTTGCCACAGGCGGTGCTCGGGAGTCGTGAACGGCGCCGGGAGGTCGCCGTAGGGGTGCGACTTGATAAAAGCGTAGCCGGAGGAGACTTGTAGGTTTTCGGTGAAGTTGTAGTTAATGCCGGGGCGTAGCAGGAGTTGTTGCCACTTTTGTCCAATTCCCTGCCTCCTCACTTGGCCGTCGAAATGCAGGCCCCAAGGGCTCTTGTCGGTGAAAGAGTGATCACCGAAGTACATGTACCAAGCGTGAGCATTGACGTCGGACAAGCGTCCAGAATCTTGGGGCAGCCCAACCGCGGAGGCTACGAAAAGGAACAAGGGTGCTTTGAGGATGCCAGGGTGAAATTTCATTCGGTACCTTGCTGCTCGCGTAGGATTGGTTAGAAGGCCTCTATATGCTCCTTAGGAGCGTGACTCTTGCGGATCTCTCGGATCTACAGGCTGTCAAGTCGTTAAAAGTGGAGATTGCATTCGACCTCGCGTTTTCGCTCCGAGTCACGGTACTTTAGATGGGTCAGTCGAGGACCGCTACGTCAACCGGGATAGCGCCTCTCATCTGCTCCAGTAGATTGATAACGCTGGCGTCCAGCAACTCCATGAGTGGGCCCGGATATACCCCGACGAGGAAAATTATGATGACCAACGGCACGAGAGTCGCTGTTTCCCGGACGCTCAGATCTGGAAGGAGCGCGATCTTGCGAGGTGTCTCTCCGAGAGCGACACGTTGCAGCATCCACAGCATGTAGGCCGCCGCCAGGACGATCCCGCCCATTGCCAGCAGGACTCGGACGAAGCTCGTGTACGAGGTACCTATCAATACCAAGAACTCACCGATGAAGTTTGAGGCCCCTGGTAGGCCGAAGGAAGCGACCGAGAATATCGATAGAAACACCACGAACCGGGGCATGGGTTTGTGAAGGCCGCCATAGTCGGAGATCAAACGGCTATGCGTTCGGTCGTATAGCTGTCCGACGGCCAAGAATAGGGCGCCGGTCGTAATACCGTGGTTGAACATTTGCAAGACGGCGCCCTGGATGCCCTGGCTGTTGAATGCGAAGATGCCCAGCGTGACGAAGCCCATATGTGAGATGGAAGAATAGGCAACCAACTTCTTGATGTCGGACTGGGCGAGCGCAAGGCATCCGCCGTAGAGAATAGCAACGACCGAAAACCAAAGAACGACGGGAGCGAAGCGGACGGAAGCATCTGGCAGCATGGGCAAACAGAAGCGCAAGAATCCGTAGCCTCCCATCTTCAAAAGCACACCCGCGAGAATCACGCTGCCAGCCGTCGGCGCCTCGGAATGGGCGTCGGGAAGCCACGAATGAAACGGAACCATCGGCAGCTTGATGGCAAAGGACAGGAGAAAAGCGAGAAAGATCCACGCCTGGGTATCGGTAGGATAGCTCTGCCGCGCCAGATGCAGCATGTCAAAGGAATGCCCACCCTCTAGGTACAGCCCCAGAATTCCTACCAAGAGGAGAAGACTACCCGTCAAGCTATACAAAATAAACTTGATCCCGGCGGCAATGCGGTCCGGCCCGCCCCACAGGATGATCATGAAGTACATGGGAATCATCGTGACTTCCCAGAACATGAAGAAA
>Ga0114996_10004457_pt1 | contig 16801 bp, 18 predicted proteins | sample ArcticOcean_MG_C_4_FD_87039 | JGI IMG/M metagenome (GOLD analysis project Ga0114996, IMG submission 87039) | Marine microbial communities from western Arctic Ocean - ArcticOcean_MG_CB4_134 | ecosystem: Environmental > Aquatic > Marine > Oceanic | place: Arctic Ocean: Canada Basin | collected...
AGTTTGGCAACTCATTTTACCGCAATAAATCCGTTCTTGAACTCATCAAGGAAAAATTACCGGTTTCCGCATCACTGGGTATCACCAGCTTCTTTTTGACCTACACCATCTGCATTATTCTGGGCATCGCCAAAGCTGTAAAACATGGAACCCGTTTTGATACTGCTACCAGCCTGATCATTCTCATCGGTTACAGCGTTCCGGGTTTTGTACTGGCCATTTTTATCATTGTCCTGTTTGGTCCGGGAGATGGAGCCATCGTTCATCTTATACCGATCTCCGGCCTGACATCCGCAGGAGCCCTCGGTTACGAATCATGGACCTTCTGGGAAAAGTTGACCGATTATCTTCACCATCTGGCAGCGCCTTTATTGTGCTACGTGCTGGGGGGGTTCGCCACGCTGACCCTGCTGACAAAAAACGCTTTCCTGGAAGAAATGCGCAAGCAATATGTGCTGACCGCAAGAGCCAAAGGACTGCCGGAAAAACGCGTCCTCTTTAAACATGTGCTCAAAAATTCTCTCATTCCCCTGGTGACTGGATTTCCCATCGCCTTTCTTGCCATGTTTTTCTCCGGCTCATTATTAATTGAACAAATCTTCACTCTGGACGGACTAGGACTTCTCTCTTTCCAGGCGGTGATACAGCGAGATTATCCTATTGTCCTGGGTACATTGTTTATATTCTCGCTCATGGCACTGGTCGGCCAATTATTGACCGACCTGTCATACGTTTTGATCGATAGAAGAATTTCTTTTGATAAGTCCCAAGGCTAACACAGATGAAACTGAATAAAGAACTCCAAGTCAAGTTGGGTATATTCCAAAAAGACAAACGGGCTTATTTCAGTTTTTTAGTCCTGGCTTTTCTTTTTATCGCGACCCTACCCGCTGAGTTGATCTGTAATGTACGACCAATTATGATCATTGTGGAAGGCAAACCGTTTTTCCCTATTCTCATCAACTACAACGAGAAAGACTTTGGCGGTTCCCTGCCAAGCGAACCGGATTACAAATCTGCCCGGTTTCTGAGACTTTTAAAAGGACTGCCGGAACCTTCATCCACCGTTTCGCTGGTAGATGATAAGAATTCATTTGGTTTGCAGTTGGATGATTTCGAGGATGAAGACGAGGAACCGGGTTTTAGTATAGAGCTGGGTGATTTTGAAAAAAGCCCTATTGTTCCTCCCGCAGAAACAACATCCGTAAAACCTTTAGCCCCGAGAGATGCCTGGGTGCTTTGGCCTCCAATCCGCTACGACTACAAATATATTCCGACCGAATCCAATACCGGGAACGTTGTGCTGGCCGCGCCCTACCGTACCCTTGCCCCCAACGGCAAAGACTTTATAGACTCCTCCTGGAAAGATGGGCATTACCTTGGAACTGATGACCGGGGCCGGGACGTGCTGGCGCGTTTGATTTATGGCTTCCGCATTTCTTTGATCTTTGGAGCTTCATTGGCCATCACCGGCACCTTGATCGGGTGTCTGATAGGTGGGGCTCAAGGATTTTTTGGCGGTTGGGTGGACTTGGCTGGACAACGATTAACGGAAATCTGGGGATCGATTCCCCGCCTGTATATTTTAATAATTTTAAGTTCTTTTTTGGTTCCCTCGGTGCTAATTTTATTTTTAATTTTGAATCTCACCGCATGGATGGGGATCGCCGCCTATATTCGCGCGGAATTTTTAAAAATTCGCAACTTTGAATTTATTAAAGCGGCCAAGGGATTGGGAGTTTCCAATTTCACCATCATGCGCCGGCATATCTTGCCTAACGCATTAACACCGGTGGTCACATTTTTTCCATTTGAAGTCACAGCTGGAATTTTTGCGTTGGTGAGTCTCGACTTTCTGAACCTTGGCGTGCCCAGTCCCGCACCCAGCATTGGGGAACTGCTGGCACAGGGGAAAAATAACCTGCAGGCATTGTGGATATTGTTGCCGACCTTCGCAGCTCTCACTTTGATGATCACTCTATTAACATTTGTTGGAGAAGGTATTCGCAACGCCTTCGACCCGAGGAAAACACTTTAGAAAAATGCTGCTATCTGTTAAAAATCTCGCCACCCATTTCCACGCCGGCCCTGGGAAAATTGCCCGGGCGGTGGATGGCATCTCTTTTGATTTGGAACAGGGGAAAACCCTGGCTCTCGTGGGTGAGTCCGGTTGCGGAAAAACCCAGACAGCATTTTCAATCATCAGGCTGATCGCCGAGAACGGTTACCATCCAACAGGAGAGATTCGGTTTCAGGGGCAGGACCTGTTCCAATTAGACCCTGAGGAAATGCGAAATCTGCGAGGAAACGATATCGCCATGATTTTTCAAGAACCGATGACATCCTTGAATCCCCTGTTTCGCATCGGTAACCAGCTTGAAGAACCTTTGCGGCAACATTTAAAAATTGCCAAAGGGGAATCCCGAAAGCAGGCTATAGAACTTCTCGACAGGGTGGGAATTCCTGATCCCGATAAACGTATTGATGATTTTCCGCACCAGCTTTCAGGGGGTATGAAACAAAGGGTCATGATCGCCATGGCTCTGGCCTGTGAGCCAAAATTGCTCATCGCCGATGAACCCACCACCGCTCTGGATGTCACCATTCAGGCTCAGGTCTTGAGCCTGATGAGTGATCTACAGAAACAAACCGGCATGGCCATTCTGTTGATCACCCACGACATGGGGATCGTCAACCAGATAGCCGATGATTTGTGCATCATGTATGGAGGTCGAGTGGCGGAGTATGGAAACCGGGAGCAAATTTTTAACAATAGGACCCACCCCTATACGCAAAGGCTTTTTAGTTCCATTCCCAAGCTTGCGAAAACCGATACGTTGCTGGATACCATCCCAGGCTTGGTCCCTCCCGCTACCGAGTATGGAGAAGGGTGCAGGTTTGCCGTCCGCTGTTCCGAAGTCATGGACATTTGCCATGCGCAAGAGAGCAAAGTCCACCACATCAGCAATAACCATCAGGCTGTTTGCCACCTAATGGAAAAGGGAACTCGCCACCAACAAACACAGAAAGCCATCCCCCTGCCCGCCCGCAAGCTTGATAGCAATCCACTTGTCAGGATACGGAATTTGAAAACTTTTTTTCCTATCCGCAGGGGTGTATTTCTTCGCGTGGTAAACCATATCCGTGCGGTGGACCATATCAATCTGGATATTATCAAAGGGGCAACCCTGGCTCTGGTGGGGGAATCGGGTTGCGGAAAAACCACCCTGGGAGAATCCATCCTGCAATTGGTTCCCGATGCACGAGGAGAAGTATTTTTCAACGATCGAAATATCATGAACCTGAAAGGCGAAACTTTGAAACGGTTTCGCAAACATGTGCAGATTGTGTTTCAGGACCCTTTCGGTTCCCTGCAACCTCGAATGACCATCGAAAAGATTGTAGGGGAAGGATTGGAGGTACACCAACCACTACTTTCACCTGATGAAAGAACCAAAAAAATCGCCCAGGTTTTGCAGGAAGTGGGACTGGGAGAATCCATAATGGAACGTTATCCGCATGAATTTTCCGGCGGTCAGCGGCAACGCATCGCCATTGCCCGCGCCTTGATACTGGAACCGGAATTTCTGGTTCTGGATGAACCCACAAGCGCTTTGGATGTATCGGTGCAGGCCCAGGTTCTCAACCTGCTAAAAGAATTACAAGCGCGACACCAACTGACCTATCTTTTCATCAGTCATAATCTTAGCGTGGTACGTTATATGGCGGACACGATAGCCATTATGTATCTGGGAAAAATTGTGGAGCAGGCTCCGGTCGATGATCTCTTCAAGAACCCCCGTCACCCTTATACTAAATCGCTTCTCGAGTCGGTTCCCACGTTGGAAACCCGCAAACCATTTAAGCCCTTGTTAGGAGATGTGCCCTCCCCTCTCAATCCGCCACCGGGTTGCCATTTTCATCCGCGTTGCCCCATTTACCTGAATGAAGAGCAGGGCTCAGCGTTGGCAAAAAAGTGCATCAGCCAATATCCTGAAAAAACCGGGGATAGCAATTCTTTCGTTTCCTGCCACCATTACCAGCCTTTCACAACAGGCTGAGGTTGATACTACGCAAAAATAATTCCTACAATTCATTGAAAAAAAAGACCGTCTAAACCGTATAACATTTCCGCTTTTCCGCCTTTTAAAAAAGCCTCAATTAGCAATTTGAATTATATAGGCTTATACATTCCAACTTTACAGGTCACCCGGACCGGGCTATAGTTTCCGTCCATTCGGGGAGCCTGTTTATTCAAACGATCAAGGCGAATTTCATGAAAAAGACGTTAGCTATCCTAGTGAGCGTAGTATTTCTTATTGTCAGCTCTTCGGCATTGTCGCAGGAAGAAGTCGCAACGGTGATGTCGATGAAAGCCGCTTTGATAAAAGAGCCTGAAAACCCTGCCTTCCTTTCAGAATTGGGCCTTGCCTATCTCAAAAATAAACAGTTTCAAAAAGCCATTCCTCCTCTGGAGAAATCGTTAAAATTTCAGAAAAATGCTTTCCAATCGCATTTTTATCTGGCGCTAGCCTATGGTGCAGTGGGCCGTCATCCCGAGAAACTGAAAGAACTGCAAGAGACCCTTCGTATCAACCCGGATTATGCCGAAGCCCATTTCAAGATTGGACTGGCACACGCAGCTTTAAACAGGCATCAGGAAGCTAACGAATATTACCGTAAAGCAATCAAGCTCGTACCGGATAATTATGATACGCATTATTTCCTGGCGCTGTCCTGCATTCTATCCAACCGATATCAAGAAGCCCTTTCAGCGATTCACGAGTCTATCCGGCTCAATCCCGACAATGCCGAGGCGCATTACACTCTGGGGCAGATTTACATGAAATTGGGGCACTATAAGAAAGCCATTCATCCCCTGCAAACCGCGATGAGCATCCATCCTGATTTGGCGCAAAACAAATCCTCATTGCGCTAGAACCCGGTGTTTATCAGCCCTTTTCCAACCTAAACTCCCTCTACAAACAGTCCTCTGTAAGCTATCTGGAGAATCTGCGACTCATTTACAGTTATTAAACTGGTATGGTTTTGTTATCATATTTGACCAACTCAAATGAGTAGATATCACCTGCAGAAGGACACTTATCATGAATAAGCACTATGCGGCTTTTATATTATTTTTTAGTTATTTTCTTTTCGTAACCTTTTTACCTAAAAATGTTGACAGTGCTTCGAAGCAAACGGCCAATAAGATATCTAACATATCTGAGAATACCGAAACGGCTATTCTTGCAGGCGGTTGCTTCTGGTGCATGGAACATCCTTATGAAGACCTGCCGGGGATATCACAAGTTATTTCCGGATATACAGGGGGAAAAAAGAATAATCCAACATATAAAGAAGTTGCATCAGGTTCCACCCTGCATGTTGAAGCCGTAGAGATCCATTTCGATCCAGAAAAAATTTCCTACAATGACATCCTGGAAATTTTCTGGAGAAATATTGACCCAACAGATGCGGGTGGGCAATTTGTGGACAGAGGAAAACAATATACAACAGGAATCTATTACAAAAACGAGCAACAAAAACTAACGGCGCAAGAATCAAAAAAAAGAATTGCAGACAGCAAACGATTCAGCAAAAAGATTGTCACAGAAATAGTTCAGGCAGGACCGTTCTATCGCGCAGAAGAATATCATCAGGATTTTTTCAAGAAAAATTATATCCGCTACAAAATATATCGTGTGGGATCAGGAAGAGATGAGTTCATAAACCGGATTTGGGGGGAAGACCGGGAATACAAAATTTCCCGAACAGAGTTTAATAATGTTCCCCAATTTACCTTGATCGGTAATAAAACCGGGTCCAAGAATCACCTGACTAAATTGCAATATCATGTCACCCAGAGAAATGGTACCGAACCCCCATACAGAAATGAGTATTGGGATAATAAGCGACCCGGAATCTATGTAGATATCGTTTCTGGAGAACCTCTGTTCAGTTCTAAAGACAAATTCAAATCAGGCACAGGTTGGCCCTCCTTCACCCGGCCGCTAGTGCAGGAAAACATAGTCCGCGAAAGAGATACCACCCTCGACATGGTTCGAATCGAGTTGCGGTCGAAAGCTGCCGACTCGCATTTGGGGCATCTGTTCCATGACGGCCCCAAGCCGACAGGATTAAGATACTGCATCAACTCAGCGTCTTTACGGTTCATTGCCGTGGAAAATTTAACCAAAGAAGGTTATGAAGATTTCAGAACCTTGTTCAGCCAGAGCGATGGCCTTTGAATGACCGCTTCTGATTCAAAAAACCTGCCCTGGCACCTGTACATGGTAAGGACAAACCATGGCCACCTTTACACTGGAATCAGCCAGGATGTTGCCCGGCGTTTTTTGGAACATCAGGAAGGAGGAAAAAAAGCGTCAAAGTTTCTTCGTGGAAAAGGTCCGCTAAAGCTGGTATTCCGGCAGGAAATTGGAAGCAAATCTTCAGCATTAAAAGCGGAGTCCGCACTCAAAAAACTACCCAAGTTAAAAAAAGAAAATCTGACAAAAAACGCAAACCGATTGAATCTAGATAATCTGAAATCCACCAAAGAAAAATAAAAAAGAAATTGCACTAAGCGAAGAATACTTACTGGAGAAGTTTGTTCTTGAAAGCATAGCTGGTAATTTGCGCATTATTTTTCAAAGTGGTTTTTGCGAGAATCCGGCTCCTATAAGTTCCCACCGTTCCAACCCCCAAACTGAGTTCATTGGCAATTTCAGTCAGGGTCTTTCCCGATCCAATCATGCAAAAGATTTGCAACTCCCTGGGAGACAGGCTTTCATGAAGAGCCATGTCCGAATCGCCTTTAAGACCCTTGACCATCTTTTCAGCGAACTTCTGGCTGACATATATTCCTCCGTCCTAAAAGCTAATCTGCGTTCCACTCGGTAAAAAAATAATAAACCAGTGTGACGCAAACAACACCTGCAAGACCAACCGTTACAATAAAACTTAAATTCATTATATTCTCCTTTCTGAAGCTCTATTAATGGTCCATTGCATTTTATAAAAATCCATGCCCAAAAAGCAAAGTTTCGCCCATCTCAATTATAATTTATGAATTGAAGACTGGTTAACCTTGTTGAGAGGGCTTATATTTCTATTGAGCAAATGCCTTTTATCCGGTTGTAATGGGTATCTCTAAAAATTACTGTTGGCCATGAGCGGCCCTTATTTTATAAGGGCCTGCGAATTGCCCAAGAGAAGATTACCTAATAAATAGAGGTCCCTTATGAAATTCCTCTACCCATTTGCCAAGCGTTTCATAGCAGGGCCCGACATCAAAACAGCTGTACCCGCTATCCGCAAAATTCAGCAGTCCGGTTATTTTACCAGCATTGATATTCTAGGAGAAAGCGTTTCCACTCGCCAGCAGGCGGAAGACGCAAAAATTGAATATCTGAAGTTATGTGAGTCGCTCGACAGTATTGACCATTCCTTTGATTTTTCTATCAAGCTCTCCCAGTTGGGCTTGGATATTGACAGGAAATTCTGCACAGATAATCTAAAACAATTGGCACAGGCAATGGGCAATCATACAATCCGTTTGGATATGGAAGGTTCCGCCCATACTCAGCACACCCTCGAAATTTGTGAAGAGGTGCACCGCACTCATCCTCATATTGGCCAAGCCATTCAGGCTTACCTGCTCCGCTCAGAAGATGATGTTCGCCGTTTCATTGAAAACGGAATCTCCTTGAGGCTATGCAAAGGAGCTTATAAAGAGCCCACCGATATTGCCTTGCAATCCATGGATGAAATAAGAGCAAACTTTTTGAAACTTGCCTATCAATTACTGAAAGAAGGTCATCAGCCTTCAATCGCGACCCATGATGAAAACCTGCTAGTGAAACTTCTGGATTTCATAACCCAGGAAAAGATTGAGCCGGAATCCTTTTATTTCGAAATGTTGTATGGAGTCCGGCGGGACCTGCAGAAAATACTTAAAGAAAAAGGATATCGGGTAAGAATCTATACCCCCTATGGAAAGGCCTGGTTGCCTTATACCCTCCGCCGACTGGTCGAAAAAAAGGAAAACCTACTTTTTGTAATCACCCATCTGTTCAGAGAAACCCTGGGTTTAAGGAAACTTCACTGAAGAATACCTCGCTCATTCAAACCCCAAGATCTCCTATAACCTATTGATAAATAAAGAGATATTTTGATAATGGAGACATAACTCCACACCAATATTAAAGTGTTTCCAGGCCCGTTCTCTATCAACCAAACGGCCCGGTTCCCGGCTAAAGCGGAGGCCCAGCATGTTTGATATCCCGGAAAAAGGAAAAGATATCGTCCTTACGTATTTGAAGGAAAAGTTTGAAAAAAAGAAACAATCGCCTTCCAAATCAGGGGCAAAACCAAGAGTTTTGGATAATCTGCGGAAAAAAGCGCAATTTAGAAACCTGTTGCTGTCAAAATCCCTCATTGTCAAACTTTAAACCACCAGGCCTAGGCGGAGCCTACACTGGCAAACGTTGTCTCGGCTCAAGGATTTTGGAATAGATATTTTCAAGCTTAGCTGACTGTTGCTTCCAGCTACCATATTGAGAGCAAACGGTATTTCTGGCATTAATATTCAAACGTTCGCGCAAGGCAGAATCTTGAAGTAACGTGATCACGGCTTCTGCAAGATGGGTATCAGAACTGGGTGGAATGATAAGCCCGTTTCGCCCGTCTTCTATGACACATCCAATTCCCCCGACAGCTGTTGCAACCACTGGCAATTGGCAAGCCATTGCTTCCAAGAGAATGTTGGGTGTCCCTTCAAGTAAACTAGGCAAGACAAAAATATCTGCAGCATTGAGCCAATGTGGAATCGTTTCCCCCTTTTGAAAACCTGCCAGATGGACATAAGGGTTCAGATTTGTGATCATTAATTCTATGGCAGATCTGAATTCGCCTTCTCCGACTATTACCACCAGAACAGGACCGTAGGATTGCAGTATTTTTGGCAAAGCGGCTAAAAGATATTTATGCCCTTTTCTTTCAGAAAGATTTCCTACCGCTAATATTATGGGCCGATCTATCGGTAACCCCAATTGTTTTCGCAGAGTCATTTTATCGAGCGGCTTAAATTGTTCCAGATCGATTCCGTTAGGAAGAACCGTGATTAACTGTCTGGAAATTCCTTTTGCAATGAGTTGGTCGGCAAAATGCTGGCTTTCGCATATAATTACATCGGCCCGATTGAGAATTTTGCAGAGTAAATACCATATAATGGGAAGCTTTGTAAATAATATGTCCGATCCCCATAAGTTGATAACAACGGGTATTGCCGTAAAAAATTTTACAGTGATGGCAACCAGTCCGGCAAGAGTCCAATAAGCGTGGAGAACCTGAGTTTGACCTGCACTCTTCAACGCCGACAAAAAAAATGAGCCTAATAAAAAAGGTAATTGAAATATACGAAGAAAGTTACTTTTGATACGACTGGCCATTCCCGCTCCATAGGCAAGAGATTGAAATGACTCGGGGAAAAAATATCTGAAGTGCTCAACAGGAAATGGATGTAGGTCCTTAACGACTGCCGAATCGTGCGGTGCAATGACCCGTATGGAACTTAACTCCCGCGCAAAATTATAGACAAATCTTCCTGCATTATCCCCTTGAAAACGGGGGAAAGATGTGGTCAGGATTGTTATTTTGGGGCCGGGTAGTTGGTTTATGTTGTTTGTTGACATTCGATTCCTGAAAAATATAGCATTGAAGGATCAGGCTACCAAGCTTTGCAGAAAAACTACTATCTATATATCAGCAATTTCGTTCCTCGAGTTTAAAAAAAATGCCAACGGAAACCCGTATCCTTACAGTTTACTATAAACATAAGCCCGGCGGGTTTTGCAAAAGGCTGCAAATGAAAATCCATGCTTATCTGGAACAGGGATGGAAAGTTCATTATATTGCGGTGGAACCGTTTCCCTATAAACATAAGAACTTAACTCCCCATATCCTCACCACCCCATTCAAAAATCACGATACTTTATTTTTCTGGATCTATTTTTTTGCGTTGGCTCCCTGGTTTACTGCCTGGATAGCGTACAGGGAAAAAGTACAATTGCTATCGATCTTCTCCCTGACCTATGCATGCCTGTGCGCACCGGCAAAATGGGTAACTGGAGCTCCTCTTCTTACATTTATTCGAACACTGAAGGAGAAAAAAGAATTTTCATTTGGCCGTTCACAAATTATTTTCATGATAGAACGCCTTATGGAAAAAGCAGGCGTCGCCATATCTGATTCGCTGGTAGCAAATTCCGAATCTATTAAAGTTGAACTGGCTAAACTCGGAAACACGAAAAAGGATATCCAAATCCTTTACAACAACATTAACGAGCTAAATATTGACAAGGCTGAACAAAGAAAATGGGTATTAAAAGAATTCGAGCTGCAAGAAGATTCTTTCTTAGTGGTCACAACCGGCTTGCTGATTCCCAGGAAAAACCTGCATTGTTTTCTCAAGGCTGTTGCAAAAGTCGAATCAAATAAAGTTGTATTAATTTTAATTGGGCAAGGCCCTTTGCTACATTCGTTACAGGTTCTGGCAAAACAACTTGAGTTGAAAGTTATATTTACTGGCTGGCGAGAGGATGTTCTAGATATTCTACCCGGTTGCGACCTGTTTGTATTTCCCTCTCATCTTGAAGGACTTTCCAACTCCATTCTGGAAGCAATGGCATGTGGTCTTCCCTGCCTCGTCAGTGATATCTCAGAGAATAGAGAAATCATTTCCCGTCCGGAGCAACGTTTCCCCGCAAATCAAGCAGAAACCCTGACCGCAATGATCAATGGGGTTCTCCACTCCAACGAGAAACTGGAAATTTTCCGCAACTCAACAGTAGCAGACAGGAAGCGTTTTATTTTTAACTGGGAAGAAAAGATAATAAAAAAAGCAGAAGAAGTGATTAAGAGATCACCTAAAGCACATTAAGCCCGCAAGCGATTCACATAGCGAATGGTTTCCTGAGAATATTTTCCAGTAACTTGCGGAAGCACCTGGGCCACTTGATCCCAGGTTTTGACGGACTCATGGGAAATCTTCTTGATAGCCCGGGCAATATTACCCATGCCAGCATTGTAAGCACCCGCCGCAAAATTCCATGCCTCCTTCTCAGTGATTCCTTCTTTTTGGTATTTATCGTAAAGCTTTTTCAAATAACGTGCCGATGCGTCTAAGTTCGATTCGGGATGCCAGACAGAACCCGGAGTTTTTTCATCACCAATAACCAGCCCCAGTTCTTTTGCAGTTGCCGGCATGATCTGGCCCAAGCCCATCGCACCGCGCGAACTTTTTGCCTGCGGATCGAAAGCTGATTCCGTTTGAATCAATTTTTGCAATAGCCCTTCAGGAATACCATTTTTAACAGCGATACGACCTGTCAAGGCCTTAAGAGATTGATTGTCCCAATTTCCCCCGTCCTCCATTTTTTTTACTGTCTCATATGACTGCATGACCCGTCTGGAATTGATGGAGGAACTGAATGTTTCTCCGGTATTGACTGTAATACCTTTTAACTTGAGTAGAGATTTTGAAAGGGCAAGAGGGTCGATACCCGTTGCAGAATTCCCTCCTGCAGGACTCCAGGCCTGAATCATATTCAGTTGATGTTTGACCAGAATAGAATAAAAAGGGTCGGAATACCCCGTATTCATACTCTTCTCAGCCTTAAAAAGACGACTAACGAAATCCAATTTATTTAAACTTTGCAGATAAAGACTCGTGTTCACACAAAAACCTCAAGACGAATTATTGACACTTTTACCTTTGTTTCCATAAAACAGCAAACCTCATGCCAAATATGCTTTTCAGTTCCGCAAAGTATTGAGATAAAAGATCGTTGCACAGAAAAATATATTCTAAAAAATTTTGTATTTACAAGAACTCTTATAATAATATCGAATTACCAATATTAATAAATATTGCACAGCTACGCTTGTAAGTAACAAACTGACCTATTCAGGCTCGGGGAGACCTGGATATTCCAAGAACTTGTGGGGGTGTTTTTTGGATATCCAAGATTTACTCGATGATGATATTTCTATTGCCTCTCTTCCCAGGGTCTACCACCAATTTCAAGAAGCGATGTGCGACAAAAACACTTCCTTTACTGAAATTGGGGAAATTATTATTCATGACAGTGGCCTGACAGCCCGATTACTAGGAATCGTTAATAGTGCTTATTATGGATTTCCGGCCAAAATCGAAAAGATTTCCCATGCCATCGGTTGGATTGGAACCGATGATCTGAGTAATCTCTTACTATCCACAGTCGTCATAGATAAGTTCAAATCTATTCCCGATTCGGTGATCAATATGGAATCTTTCTGGCAGCACTCCATCGCCAGTGGCCTGATAGCCCCAGAGCTTGCTTCCTATACAGAGACTCTGGAGCCGGAGAAATATTTTATTGCAGGAATGCTTCATGATATTGGTCAGATTGTTTTATGCAAAAAACTCCCTGAATTGACCTTGAAAATTCTACTGGATAACCAAACCCAACCCAAGCAACTGCATATTGCAGAGTTTGAAGAATTGGGGTTCGATCATGCAGAATTAGGCGGAAGGCTTCTGGAAAAGTGGAATCTTTCTGAATTTCATGTGGAAATAACGACATTCCATCATGACCCCAACCGTGCCCCTAATTATTCTTTGGGAGCGTCTATTCTTTATTTTGCAGATATTCTGGCTAACACCATGAAATTAGGAAGTAGCGGGGAAAGTACCGTCCCTCCTGTAATAGACGAGGAGGCGTGGGAGAGAATCCAACTGCCTGAGCAAATAAGGCTCACTGATTTAAAGGAGAAAATATATAAAGCCTACGATGAAACAGTGGGTCTTTTTCTTCAGGTCGCTTAATTTTCGTTGCATAAAGTTTGCGCCTACAGGGGATTACTTACCCCTACTTATGTATTCCGCAGATTCAAGCTAGTCCCACCGCACGGGCCTGCTGATCTGCCAGGTAGGAACTGCGCACAAGAGGCCCTGCTTGCACATGGCTCAGACCCATCGATTCGCCAATTTCCTTATATTCTACAAAACGGTCTGGATGAATGAACTCGATGACCTCCATGTGAGCCGGAGTAGGCCGGAGATATTGTCCGATCGAAAGGATTTGGCACCCGGCTTCGACAAGATCCCTCATGGCCTGAATCACTTCCTCCCTTTTTTCTCCTAGACCCAGCATAAGTCCACTCTTAACGATAACACCACTGGTTTTTGCCGCCGTTCGCAGGGTTCTGAGGGACCATTCATAACGACATTGCGGACGCACTTGCCTTTGCAGAGACTCCACCGTTTCAAGATTGTGGGCCAGCACATCGGCACGGGCTTCGCACACCTGCCGGATGAGCCCTCTATCCCCCTGGAAATCCGGAATCAACGCTTCGATTTTAATCTCAGGGCAACGGCCTCTAATCGCAGCAATTGTTTTAACCCAATGCCCTGCCCCACCGTCCGGTAAATCGTCACGATCCACAGAAGTTATGACCGCAAATTTCAAACCCAACCGCGAAAGCGATAGAGCAACCTTATCGGGCTCATCCGGGTCAGGCAAATTAAGGTGACCTGTGGGGACATCGCAAAACCGGCAGGCACGGGTACAGGAGTCTCCCAGAATCATGAAGGTCAGGGTTCCCGCGTCCCAGCAGGTACCTATATTGGGGCACGATGCCGATTCGCAAACCGTGTTCAACCCGGTTTCCTTTAAAAGGGATTTTAATTGAAAAAAATTACGGGTTCTTGGAAGCCGGGTTTTCAACCAGTGAGGCAACCTTTTATGTTGATGATTTTTCGTTGCGTTGGACATTAAATTTAGAAGGCCACTCGGCGTGGGACACTCGCAGAAATTTTTAGAGATACCTTGGTAATCCATGATCCAGAAGTCGGGATATAGTATAATGAGGTAGTTTATAAAAAGAAACCTTTCGTTTTTTTAGCAAAAATTTCAGCCATTTCTACATCATCCAAAAGCAACTCATGTTTTTCAAAATAATTGACAAATATATTTTCACGGAACTATTGAAGATATTCCTGATCAGTATTTTCGCCATGACAATGGTTCTCTATCTGGATAAATTTCTGTTTATGGCCGAAATGATCGTCAACCGCGGTGTTTCTTTCATAGAAATAATGATGATGATGGTCTATATATCTCCTGCTTTTCTTGCTGTCACCATTCCCATGGCCGTCCTCATGGCCTCGGTGGTCACCTTCAATCAATTTTCAGCTAATAATGAGTGGGTTGCAATGAAGGCCTGCAACTTAAGTTTTTTGCAATTGATGAAACCCGTTCTGGTTTTTTCATTAGTTGCCTATTTTCTGGCAAATATCGTAATGTTCTGGGCTCTCCCCTGGGGCAACCAGTCTTACAAAGTTCTGGTTTACGACATTATTAAGAACCGGGCCAATGTTGACATCAAGCCTAACGTGTTCAACCGGGACTTCAAAAACCTGATTCTTCTGGTTAAAGAACACCAAAAAAATTCATTGCTCAAAGGTGTCTTCATTGCCGATACCAGCAAGGGTGGAACCCCGCAAATTATCACCTCCGAACAGGGAGTCATATTTTCCAATCGGGAAACCCTCAAGATTCAACTTAAACTCAATAACGGGACCATCCACAAACTGAGCAATGAGGGAGGCGATTACCAGACTTTGAATTTTGACCGGTACGATATCAACCTCAGCCTGCCCGATACGGAAAGGCTGGAGAAAAAAGCCCTTATTGGGAACCGGGAGCTCTCACTCTCACAAATCAAAGAAAAAATCATCAACATGAAGGAAAAAGGACTGCCCACATCCGGACCGGAGGTGGAATTGAGTAAAAAATTCTCCATTCCCTTCACCTGCCTGCTTTTTGCATTCCTTGGTGCCCCGCTGGGTATCAAATCAAGCCGTTCAGGTAAATCAGGTAGTTTTGGAATCACCGTAGCTGTCATTATGGTTTATTATGTGGGGCTCATTTTGACCCAAAACCTGGGAAGAATTGGCAAAATCCATTCCTACACCTCTGTCTGGATACCCAATATGATCCTGATTGTTGTGGTTATTTATGTGATCTATAAAATGCAAAAGGAGTTGCCCTTCAAATTCATGGAGACATTTATCGGTTTCCTGATGACTGTTTTTGAATTCGTCAAAAAAATATTTGGTAAAACTGGGCTTCCCAGAAAAAGAATAGGAAATCGAAAACTTATTCCAACCCGCCCGTCCCTTAAGGGAATAGACCAGCTACGCAAAGTATCTAATATTAAGAAACAGAATTGAGCGGAGATTTAAATGAAAACGGCACGCGATATCATGACCACGAATGTGGTTACAGTGAAAAAGGACCAACCCATCAGCGACCTGTCCAAACTATTTATCGAAAACCATTTTAACGGAGTTCCCGTTCTCGATGATGCAGGAAAGGTTATCGGCGTGGTTACCCAGGGAGATTTGATTGAGCAGAATAAGAACCTTCACATCCCCACGGTCATCGCCCTGTTTGATGCGGTGTTATTTCTGGAAAGTGAAAAGAAATTTGAATCGGATCTAAAAAAACTAACCGGCTCCAAAATTGAAGATATTTACCAGAACAAACCCATCACCGTTTCCCCGGATACTGACCTCAGCGAGATCACTACGCTCATGGCTGAGAAAGATGTGCACACCCTCCCAGTTCTGAAATCCGATAAATTGGTCGGTATCATAGGCAAGAAGGATGTCATCCGCGCCATGGCTTAACCCACCCCAATTCCTGCAAAAATAGCAGTATTTTCAATTTTTATCCCTTTGATAATAAATTCTTACTGACCTCCCTCATAAAAACATCTGTAAAACCACATTTTGGCCTTGCAATATTTGCCATACAGAACTAATCTTATAAATTTTTGGCATTCGGATTTAAATATTAGACTAACGGCAATATTACAATTTTTAACAAGAGGAGATCTTCATGTAAAATCGCAAATCCTTCATCCAACATTTTCTATTAACCCTGTCAGTGACGATACTCATGTCTTTACTTTTTTCATCCACTGCCTTTTCTCAAGAAAAACACTGCTCTGAGGATTGCCAGAAAAAGGAGTTTAAATATGCACCAAAAATATTTTTTGGAAACATGGCAATTTTTGGATCATTTGGTTATACAGATGTAGCCAAGTCATCTGGTTTAGCTGGCACATCACTCCCGGCGGCTAGCATCACAGGCACCGAAACAAAGACGGTTGGCTTTGGTTGGTTTAAAAAACCTATACTGCTCCAGATATTGGATTTGGACAACGAAAACTCTATTAAAGTTGGAAAAGGAACTAAATTGTTCGACTTCTTTTTAGCACCTATTCAATTGGACGCCTCTATCTGTAACCCTCCCTTAAAATAGGTCCATTGATAATTAGAGTTCTCCGGCATAATGCGAAGCAAAAAGGAGAATGATAATGAAGAAGACGCGTTATACAGAAAGCCAGATTATTAAAGTCCTGCATGAGGTTGTTGGATTAAAGCGCGAAAATTCTTTGTCGATTATCTCGGCGACGCCATCTCCTATTTCAAGGGTAAGGCTTCGGATGTTTATTCACAGTACAATGCTATCCAAACCCGAATCGATGGTCTGATTCAAAATTTGTCAGGTGACACCAACCCAAATCAGGACACCCTTCTTACCGTTGTCTCGCACAGTCTTGGCACAGTGGTTCTATCGAATTATTTATACGACAAGCGAGACACACTTAAACCTAGATACCAGCTCATCTTCTCAAACTTTTTCACCATGGGAAGCCCGATAGCCCTGTATGCCAACCGGTTTTACAA
>Ga0114996_10004460_pt1 | contig 16797 bp, 5 predicted proteins | sample ArcticOcean_MG_C_4_FD_87039 | JGI IMG/M metagenome (GOLD analysis project Ga0114996, IMG submission 87039) | Marine microbial communities from western Arctic Ocean - ArcticOcean_MG_CB4_134 | ecosystem: Environmental > Aquatic > Marine > Oceanic | place: Arctic Ocean: Canada Basin | collected...
ATCAGACCGCACAGCTCGCTGGGATACATGCCACCGGCACCAGAGGCGCTCGTGCCATCTGTACATATGCCGATACTTGCCGGACTAACATAACGAGTGGTACAACCAATGGGGGCAGGTCAGTTGCTGTAGTCACGGATACCAGCGTAACCCAGCGCAATAGATGCCTGACAGTAAGACCGCACAGCAATCTGACTTTGAGTTCCCACCGGGACAAATCGTGCTTTCTCAATGAGGGTATCACAGGCTAGCACCATAGGGTTGCCACGTAGCCACGTAGCGACGAGCACCGACGCTACACGCTTCCTTCGGATTCATGTTTGGCCGCGATAGAGCAAGGGAACGCTGCGGCATGACGGGGAGGGGAGGTTGCACGGGAGTACGCCGTATATAGCAAAATCCCTGGGACCGATATGGATCCCAGGGATTTTGCTTTGTTCAGCGGGCGGTTGCGACAGCGATTACCCGTCTTCGCCGAAGCGCTTGACCTCGTCGACCATCTCCTTCGCGACGTTAGCAGGCACGTCGCCAGCAGCGATCTTGGCACTCTGGACGATCTCCCTGATCTCGTCGACCACCTCTGGATTCGCCAGCGTCGTGATGTCGCCTACGTCCACGAAGTTGGATATGGCTGCCGTCACGCGACGCATGATCTTGCCAGAGCGGGTCTTGGGGAGGTCGGACGCGATCCAGACGTACTTGGGCCGTGCAATCGGGCCGATCATCTGGGTGATAGCCGCCTTCACCTGGGCGGCGACCTCCACGGGGTCCTCGCCTGCCTTGATGGAGACGTACATCTCGGGCGACCGTCCCTTTAACTCATCGAAGGCGGGCACAGCGGCGGCCTCGGTCACAGCCGGTACTGTTAGTGTCGCGGATTCAAGCTCCTTGGTGCCAAGCCGATGGCCTGCGACGTTGATTACGTCGTCCAGCCGTCCCACAACACGCAAATAACCGTCTGCTGACTGGATACCGCCGTCGCCGGTCATGTAGGGCCAGTCCCGCCAGTCTTTGCTATTCGGGTCTTTGTTGAACTTCTTGTAGTAGGTGTCGATAAAGCGCTGGTCGTCGCCCCAGATCGTCTGCATTCTCCCTGGCCACGGATTTCTGACGCATACGTTGCCGGCGACACCGCTGCCAGGCTCGATCTCGTTGCCGTTCTCGTCGTACACGACGAATTCGAGGCCCAGTGCGGCTGGCCCGCAGCTACCAGGCTTCATCGGCTGGAGAGCGGGCAGGGTAACGCCAAGAAAACCGCCTGTCTCGGTCTGCCAGTATGTGTCGACAACGGCAGCCTCGCCTTTGCCGACGACCTCGTAGTACCAGCGCCAGACCGCTGGCTCGATAGGCTCGCCCACCGTGGTCATGTGCTTGAAGTGATAGTTGTACTTCGCGGGCTCATCGGGCCCTGCCTTGCGAAGCATTCGGATGGTCGTCGGAGCCGTGTGGAAAATGTTCACGTTCAGCCGCTCGGCCTCGCGCCAGGCCCGGCCAGCATCGGGATAGTTAGGTACGCCCTCGAACAGCACGCTGGTTGCCGCCACCGCCAATGGCCCGTACACGATGTACGAGTGGCCGGTGATCCAGCCGATGTCGGCGAGGCACCAGTAGGTGTCCTCTGGGTGGATGTCCTGGTAATACTTCGCCGTGCCCGCCACGTAGGCCATATAGCCGCCGGTGCTGTGCTGAGCACCCTTTGGCTTGGCGGTCGTGCCACTGGTATACATAAGGAACAGAGGGGCCTCCGACGGCAACGACACCGGCGCAACCCGCTTCCCTCGATGCTCCTGGATCAAGTCGTTCGCAAAGACGTCGCGGCCTTCGACCATCGGCGTGTCCGAGGAGTATTTGCCTGGGTAGCGTTGCCAAATGAGCACCGTGTCGACCTTCGCGCCCTCCTTCTCGGCAACAGCAACTGCCTCGTCGGCCTTTACTTTGTGGTCGAGGAGTTTTCCCGCGCGGTGGTACGCATCGGCGGTGATGAGGATGGAACTGCCGGAGTCGACGATTCGGTCGCCGCAGGCCACGCCGCTGAAACCACCGAAGACCTCGGAGTGGACCACGCCAAGCCGCGCGCAGGCCAGCATTGTGATGGGCAACTCAACGATCATAGGCATATGGAGGGTGACGCGGTCGCCTGCCTTGAGTCCCAGGCTCTGGAGCAGCGATGCCGTCTCGTTGACCCTGATGTACAACTCCTGGTAGGTCAGCACAACGTCTGGCTCGTCCTCGATCTCGGAGACCCAGATGAAGGCAGCTTTGTTCGCATACTTTTCGAGATGCCGATCGACACAGTTATAGCTGGCGTTCAGCTTTCCGCCCACGAACCAATTCCAGAACGGCGGGTTGGACTCGTCCAGTGTCGTGTGCCAGTATTCGTCCCAAGTCAGAAGATCGGCATATTCCCGATAGCTCTCCGGGAATTTGTCCGGCGTGAAACGATCAAAAACCGCCGGGTCGGACGCGTTGGCTTGGCCGATGAAGCCCGGACTTGGGTGGATCTGCTCCTCTTCCTTCCAATGTGACGCGATCTCGGCTTCGGAGACGTTGCTTTCAGTCGTCATCTCTCGTTCGACTCCTTCCAAGGTTTTTTTATATAGGTTCACGCAGCCTGTCAGATACGCAGGGCTCGCTACGTCCCATAATGTACCACGGTGCAGTGAAGTCGTCACGATCTCGGCGGGGCAATTGCATTTAAGGACAGTCCGTTCGTGCTGAGCAACGTTTAGTCCGGGGACCGGACCGAATCGAGGGAAGTAACTGCAATAGGCAAGACTCTGGTTCTCTCCCCCTCGACGGGGGAGAGCTAGAGTGGGGGTGAAGGTGCTAACCCGCAGCTCAAGGTAGTTTGGAGCAGTTACTGATAGCCCGTCGAAGCACGAGTCGGGCAGCCGTTTGTCGTGGAAGTCACATTGGCTCGCACACCTGTCCTTCGACAGGCTCAGGACGAACGGGCGACAATCGTCTGATTCCCTTAAATACGATTGTGCTGACGATCTAGTCGTCGCAGCTACGCGTTTGGCTCGACAACGACGTCTGGGCTGAAGGCGGTATATGCGAGACGGCAGATCTCTGAGATGGCGAAGTCGCCACGAGCCTCGTTGCTGTTGGCGGTCGCGAAGGCGGCAATTATCATCGGGCCGCTTGGCAGGTACGCGATGCCCATGTTGCCCTTGATGCGTCCGCTTGAGCCGCTTTTTTGTTGGACGACTATCTCGCGTTGGAGGTATCGGCGGATCATACGAAGCTCTCGTGCCTTCTCCATGACCGCTAGCATCTGGGACGACGCCTCTGTGTTTACCAACTCGCCGTTGTAAAGGCGCTTCATGAAGTCGCCCATCTCGGCAGGGGAGGCAACGTTGTTTTCCAGCGAGTCGGTATACGAGATGCTTTTATAGTCGTTAGCGCCATCCGCAGATGCCTTTGCCTGAATTGCGTCGTTGGCGCGGTTCGTCGGCAGGTCGTCGTTGTAAGTCATCCGGTAGTGGTAGCGACCCAAGGAGACGGGGGTGCGTGTGTTGGGGTATCCAAGATTGTCGAGATTCTTGTTGATGTTGTCGATGCCGACGGTCTCCATGAGCAGGTCGGTTGCCATGTTGTCGCTGACGGTTATCATCATGCGGCAGTAGTCTCGCAGGGTCACTTCCGGCTCGTCCATCATGAGGCTGAGTTGACCGGAGCCGTGGGCCGAGTATCGGTCTTCCATGCGCTTGCGGTCGTCGAGGGACAAGATGCCCGCTGCATCCTGCCGGAATAGCTCGGCCATGACAGTAACCTTGCAGACGCTCGCTGTAGGGTAGCGCTGGTCGGCGGCGTACTGGTGAGCCTCAGCCGTGGCGATGTCTTCGAGGTAGAAGCCCATCCGCCCGTCGAATTCTTTTGCGATAGCGTCCATCGCGGCAGTGGGGAATTTTGGCATGTTGGGCGCTCCTGAGTGGGGCTAGGGACTCGGGTCCAGGGGATCGCGTTCGTCAGTGTTGCCGTCACCTCGCACCCCGAACCTCACATCTTTTCGTCTGCGGAACGCAAGGGCTGCGACTGGCAGTATCAGGAGCAGGCCGTTCGCCAGCCCGGCTGTTAGTGGAGTGCCCGGCGGAGGTGCGCTGCAAAGACCACCCGACGATTCAGGCGTCGCGGTCGCCTGTGGCAGCGATGGTGTTGGTGCGTTCCGAGGCGGCGTGGGTGCCGCGGAGGGCGGAGAGTCCTGGGGAGCGTTGGGGTCAGGCGCTGGTGGCGGCAGGGCGTTGCCGATGCCGATTCTGCCGTCGTGCTTTGTCACGGTGAGACGCTTCGGCGGAGCAGACGCGTCGCCCGCAAGCTCTCCAGTGAATGCGATGGTCGAGGCCGTGCTATCCTCGCCTATGAGATCGAAGGTGATGGTCGCGACCTCGATCGATGCCACGCCTAGCGGGCTGGCACCTACGATAGCGAAGGTGATCGCACCGCGTTCGCCGTTCGGGTTCACCTGCATTAAGAAGCCAGATGGCACCGTACCCTGTTCGATGTTCTCCGGCTGCACGAGCAAAACTGCGTTATCGTACTCGATGTCGAACTGGATACCCGCCATGTTGGACGTGCCTTCCGCGGTGACTTGCATGGTCACCTGACCGCCAAGCGCGCCGTTGATCGCTGACGATTGCGTATCGACTTGGATGATACGCAGAATGACTTCGTCCGCCGCCTGTGCGTGCACGATGGCAGGGAGCGCCAAAAGGGCCAGGAGGCCGAGAAGTGTCAGATAGATACTGCGTCGTTTGTTATTGAACATGATCGCTGTTTTGTGTCCTTCACCCTCACCCCTCCGACAAGCTCAGGGCAGGCTCTGGCCCTGTCCCTTGAAGGGAGAGGGAATAGAAATCACCTTGCCCGGCAGATTGTACCAGACAAGGCGATTTCGGTTGCTGAGTTTGTCGCTCAGGCCAGGTTATTTAAGGAAGCTGCTCAATTCGAATTGCATCGGCGATGACAAAGCCGTCGGCGTCATTGGCGAGCTGAACATTGAGTACACCGCTTCCGACCGTGAAAATCCCCAAGTCCTCCCAGACCTTTCCATCGGCCCCGAAGCTATTGGGGGACAACTGTTGGTTGACATCAACCGTCCCTAACGGCAATGTCCCGTCGCTGATTGTGAACGGCGAGTCGGTAGCTCGGTCAGGAGACGAAGTCCAAGTCGTGGAGACACGGTAGATCCCCGGGTTTAGGCTGAAGTTCCAGTCCGCCTCGCTCCCTCCAGTACCTGGGGCGCCCGGTGCGAGGTGTATGCCGCCATTCCAGGCAGCAGAGTCACTTTGCTGCGTGAATGTTCCGGTCGACTCGAACGATGGAAAGCCGTTACTGTCATCAATGATCTGTGAAACGGGGAGACTGACTGACTCGATTCGGATCGCATCAGCGACCACCCGACCAGTACCGGTGTCGTTTGTTAGTGTGACGATGAGCGTAGATTCGCTGATCGGGAATATGCCAAGATCTTCCCAATCTGCGCCGCCATCAGATCGGTCATCTGGAGCGATCTGTTGATCAAGGCGCAATGTGCCGCGGTTGATGGTGCCGTCGAAGACGGTAAATGGTGCGTCTTGAACTCTGTCAGAATCGGGAGTCCATGTTGCCGAGACTCGGTAGTTACCCGGTGCGACGTTGAATGTCCAAGTCGCGGTTTCAGTGTTGGTGTTCGGCGCTACGGTGAATCGAGAGTCGCCTTGGAACCCCGACGTACTTGGGTCCCAGTCGTTCGAGCTAGTGAAGCCCGGATCGCCGTCGTCGATAATCGTTCCAGTCGGCGGTGCCGCTCCGATAGTAACTGCGTAGTCCTCGACCTCGCCGTTGGGCCAGAGGCCGGTCGGGCCGGGGCCCGTCGTCTCAGTTACGATACGGAAGCGGGCGTAAGTGCTGTCAGCTACGGCGCTTGCGGGAACCGTGAAAGTAAACGTCTCAGTTGTTCCGCCAGGCACAAAGCCATTGTCTATGATTCTTTCTGCTGGGTCGTCGAAGGTGCCGTTGCCATCGAAGTCGATCCAGGCGCTGACGAAGCCGTTGCTGCCTGTGCCTTCCGTGGCGTCGACCGTTGCAGTTGCACCGGCGATCAGAGCACTTATCGTGACTCCGTCTTCGTCGTCGAAATCGTTGAAGTCGTCACCGTCTGCTCCAGGCGTCGGGTGGCCGTCGTCCTCAGGATCGGAAATCTCGCCGAGAACCGGGCTGAGGCTGGCATCGTGCCTGGCGCCGTCGGAGGCTAGAAGCGTTCCATACGTGTCCGGCGCGTCACCGAAGTCGAGAAGCTGAACGACCGTGGATGTCAGATCCCGGCTGTTGTTGTTCTCGTCTGACTCGGTTATGCCGTTACTCGGGTCGGCGGTGACGGTGAGCGTGTGGTCACCGGGCGCTACGCTCAGACCGTTGTAGATGAGCTGTCCTGGGTCGTTCGCACAGGCCCCTGCTCCTAAAGAAGAGTGACCCGCTGTCCCGAAGGTTGTGCCATCAAACTGCAGGAGCACATCGAATGGGCCGACCGCGGTGTTACCGTTATTACAAACCTCGTAGAGGAATGTGATCGCGTAGAGGCCCGGACCCGAAGTGGGGTCCTCTGCCACTCCGCCGCTCACGCTGGTGATCTCCAGGTCGACGAACTGTGCCGCCTCGATCGTTATTTTGTAGTCCTCGACCTCGCCGTCGTTCGTCGCGCCGGTGGGCAGGAGCGGCGTGTTGCTCGTGCTAATGCGGAAACGAGCGTAGGTCTCGCCCGTCTGAGCCGATGCCGGAACAGTGATGGTCTCTGTCGAGGGGGTGCCGTTTCCGTTGTGAGGTGTCGAGCCATTGAGTACAAGCTCGCTGGTCTCGAATACACCGTTGTTGTTGAAGTCTATCCATCCATCCACGAATGGGTCTGTGGCACCGATGCCGTTGACTACGAATGTGATGTCGACGGTGCCGCCCGGAGTGAGTGGGCCGCCGAAGGTGATACCGTCCTCATCGTCTGGGCCGCCCGCCGGGGTGGTGTCGTCGCCGTCGGCGTCTGCCGACTGGTGTGCGTCTTGCTCTGTATCGCGCTCGGTGCCGAGCATCGGGCCGGTCGCTACGTGGCTTGGGCCGTCGTCGGATGAGAGCGTGTTGTAGTTGCCCGCGCCTGTGCCTGTTGCCGTATCGGGCGCGTCGCCGTAGTCGAGGGTCGGGTCGCCACCATTCGGGTCGTCCTCAATGGTTATCTTGTAGTCCTGGACCTCGCCGCTGTCGCGGGGACCGAACCAGCCGATAGGATCGGTGCCGGTACGAACTCGGAAGCGAGCGTATGTAGTGCCAACTGTCGCGCCCGCCGGAACTGCGAAACTGAAGGCGATGGGCGGCCCAACACCTACAGAGCTATTTGTAACCACATGCTCGCCGGAGTCGTCGAAGTCGCCGTCCGCGTTGAAGTCGATCCAGCCATCGAAGCGACCGGACGAAATTGTTCCAGAGAACTCAGCTTCGACAGTGGCAGTTGAACCGATGGTCAACGACGTCGTGAAGGTCACTCCGTCTTCGTCATCTGGGCCACCTGCTGGAGTCGTATCGTCGCCGTCGGCATTGGCAGTGGGCTGCCCGTCATCTTCGCCGTCCCACTCATGGCCGATAATGATGGTGTCGTCTAATTTCTTGTGTCGTGCGCCGTCATTGGACTCAAGCGTCTTGTAGTTGCCTGTTGCGGTGCCAGCCCCGGTGTCCGGGAGGTCGCCGAAGTCCCACTCTTCGTCATCGCCGATAAACCTGTTGAGGAAGTTCACGTTTTGAACTTCCTCCCCCGCGACCACGTTCACGTGGTGCGAGCCGTCGCCAACGATCAAGCCAGCGACCTCACCTGCGCCGTTAGCAGCAGTGTGAATGTTTACGTAAGCGTTGTCGTTGTTCATCTTGTCGATCAAATCAGATGACGGGTTGATTATCACGCCGTGGGCGCTGTTAGGAGTGTCCTCAGACGCGTCGCGGTCCGTCCAAAGGTTCTGTATCACTCCGCCACCGGCGGCGCCGTCAGCGGTCAGATGAATGTGAGCATTAGTCGGTGGGCCACTCGTGCCGTCCCAGAAGAGCCACCATTCGATGCTGCCGTCTGGCTGTCGGATGAAGCTCGCTGAGCCGCTCGCGCCCGTTTGGCTACTGTTGTTGAACGATGAGTCGTGGTTAAGGTCGGCCTTCCAGTTATTCGGGTAGGTCTGCATCCACTGGCTTGGGTCGACACTCTCCCTAATCTCGTAGTCGCCTGGAAGGAGGTTTTCGAGCCAGTACATGCCCGTCTCGTCGTCGTTCGTGGTGCTCGTATCGTCGACCATTGTGTGAATCGACGCGACGGGCGAACCGTCTTGGTATGCGATGATCGGGATTCCAGCTAGGCCAGGCTCACCTGCGTCGTGCACACCGTCGCCGTTCAGGTCGTTCCACTTCCAACCGTGGATGGAGCCCGTGGTCGGCACAGGATACGGCGTATGCGATATCGGCCCGAGGCTAAATCCTGACGGCTCGCCGTTCGGATGGTGCAACGGAATCGGGTTGTTGGCATCCCCGCCGGTGTAGGTCTCACCCTCTCGTGGCGGTTTTCGCGTGATGGTACTGCCGATGCGAATTGGTTCTTTGTTGTGCAGGATCATGTGTCCCGTCAATCCAGGCTGGCCAACCTCAACCTCAACGAAGACGTCGAAGAAGCTGTCGATTTGGAACTGGCCGGTAATCGGCGTGGTGAACGGCTCGACATCGAGTCTGCCGGGAACTTCGTTAATTGTCTCGGTCATCATTCCCGTAGACCGTCGGTCAGGGTTCAGGCGAACTGCGACAGGCAGACCCAAGCCAGGTACCTCACCTGTGAGGTTCATAGAAATAATCTCGGTCTGAACCTCGTCGAGTCCGTCCTGCGATTGGCCCGGTCGGAGCAGTGTGTTATCGAGCGCGTCGCCCTCTTCGTGGCCCTCGAAGAACACGTGAACTGTCGTCGGGCCTGAGACGCCTACTTGTGCTCCGCCTGTCGGCATATTTGGGCCCAACAAGGTGAGGGTCCCCTGCGTCGCTTCGAAGATGTCCTCTTCCTTGAAGGTGCCCTGAGGCACAGTGTTCGGTATCGAAATAGTAAACGTGACTTTGTGGTCCTCGACCTCACCATCGTCAGCGGCTCCGCCAGGGGTGGAACTTCCAGCCCGGCTTATTCTGAACCGAGAGACAAAGTCATACGTAAGTGTCGTAGGACCAATTACGCTTGGCGCGATCCATGAAAACTCAAAGAGCCCTTGACCCGCTGAGCTGGCTAGGCCAGAGACAAGGGTCTCACCATTGATAAAGTGCTCAGTGGCGTCGAAGGTGCCATTCTGATCAAGGTCAATCCAACCATCGACGATGCCGTCGGCGGGACCGGCGTTAAACAGACTGACGACGCCCGTGAGCGCCAGATCCACTTCGCCGCTCGTGCCTAGTGAGGTAGCTACTTGTCGGATGATTGCCCAGAGTGCCGTCGACTCTTCATCGGTGTGGGGACTAACGCTGTTCGTATCGTCTAGGTCTGCTCCTGCAGACGGCTGACCGTCGGACTCAGCGTCCGGCTTGTGACTGTCGGTGTCGCCGAGGAAGGGGCCGCTGTCGTCGATCTTGTGCTTATGACCCCCAACCGCGTCGGTAGTCAGGTAGGTATCCGGCGCGTCGCCGAAGTCCCATTCTTGAGCACCCGAGTCCTCGTTATTGCCAAAATCGACGTTGCTTACGACTTGGTCTGCGGCGAGTGTGACGTTGTGAGCGCCACCTGCGGGCGGCGAAGTCTGCGTCCAGCCTTGCTGCTGGTCCTCCCGCACGACATAGGAGCCCACTGTAAGTCCGACGAACGCATAGTTGCCATTCGCGTTGGTCGTGGCCGTTGGCTCTCCCACGTCCAGAGCGGCATTGTTGTCGGAATCGATGAAGATTGTCCAACCTGACAGACCCGGCTCGCCAGCGTCCTTCTGACCGTTGCCATTTCTGTCGTCCCACTTCATACCTGTGATCTCGCCGTCGTCACCCGGCACACGCTTGTTGCCGAAGTTGATGCCGTCGATGACCTCGCCTGCTTAGACGATTACGTGGTGGCCGTTGTCCTGATGGATCAGCCCGGCGATCTCGCCACCAGTGTTGGCAGCCGTGTGGATATTCACGTATGTCCCGCCATTGTTCAGTCCATCGACCAGGCCTGTTTGAGGCGTAAAGGTGCCGTTAGCGCTGTCTACGGTTACGATCGCGTTCGGATCAGGCAGCAGGTCCTGTACGACGCCACCAGGTGTCGTACCATCCGGTGTTCCGTGTATATGCGCGGCAGTCGGAGCGCCCGTAAGACCGACGCCCCAGAACAGCCACCACTCGATATCGCCATTCGCGAGCATCTTCAACACCGCTCGACCGTGGCCGTTCGGGTTGGTGCTGTTCGGGTTGAACGTGCTCGTGCCTGAAAGCTGCGTCGCCCAGACCGTCGGATACGTCTGCATCCACATGTTCTGGTCGATGTCCTCGCGGACTTCGTAGTCGCCAGGAGGCACGTCCGTAATCCAATACATGCCCTTTTCGTTGGTGGCTGTGTTTTGGTCGTCGTCCATAGTGTGGACGGAGACCACGATCTGGCCTGACTGCCAGAGGTCGATCTTCACGCCGGGAACACCAGGTTCGCCGTCGTCCCAGACGCCGTTGCCGTTGAGGTCTTCCCACTTCCAGCCATGAATCGAGCCATTGTCGTCCGGCTCTTCCCAGTTACCGAAGTCTTTGCCGGTGACGACTTGGCCATCGTCAAGGCCGATGCGATGCTTGCCGTCCTGCACGAGCGTGAAGCGCATATCACCCGCTAGCAGCGCTAAGCCAAAACCACTGCCTTTCGTGAGGACTACGTTGCCACTGGTGCCTGCCCTGAAGGGGAAGGTGCCAAGCTTGTACCACTGGTCGCCTGTTTGGGTCTGGTTCAGTTGCACATCGGTCGGAACGCCAACGTGATTGATCTCGTAATTCGCATCGTGCTGGCCGAGGCCCGAAAGTATGTCCGACCACCTGACGTGGACTTCATATAGACCGTTTTTCGGAAGATGAGGGGTGTACGTGGCTTCGTCCGTTGTTCCCAAGTAATGTCCTAGGCCGAGTCTAGTTCCGAGGACCGGGCCCAACCACGTACCAACAAAGCTGACGTTTGGATCACTCACGCCAATCTCGACCATCGTCGCCGACGAACCCGCTGTTGTCGGGGCCGACTGTGTCCAACCGGTTTGCTGTACCTCAGCGACCGTGTAGCGGCCCGGACGCAGGTCCATGAACCAGTACTCGCCGCTGGCGTCGGTCACCTGGGAAGGCTCACCGGCGTCCATCGTACCGTTATTGTTCAGGTCGAGGTAGATCGTCCAGCCTGCGAGGCCGGACTCACCGGCGTCCTGTACGCCGTTCTTATTTGCGTCGTCGAACTTCGTGCCGTGGATCTCACCAGCCGGTGTATCGTCCTGGACGCGAAGCCGATGGTCTTCCACTTCGCCGTCGTCGGCAGCGCCCTTAGTTCCCAGGCCGCCTACGCTACTAATACGGAAGCGGGAGAAGGTGACGCCGGTCACCGAACCTGCTGGTACGTTAAACGTAAGTACGTTTGAGCCGAAGACAAGAGGTTGGCTCGCGAATATCTGGTCTCCAGGGCTTAGTGTGCCGTCAGAGTCGAAGTCGACCCATGCGTCGAGCATGGCCGGACCCGAACCGCTCATCGTTACTTCAACATCTGCCGTCCCGCCTGGGATTATCGGCGTGAGCCAGACGACTCCGTCTTCGTCCGGAAGTGCCGTGAGGTCGTCGCCGAGGGCCATCGGATCGGGTATCCCGTCAATCTCAGCGTCGATCAAGAGCCCAAGGATCGGTCCCTGGTCGTCGATCATGTGACGCGCGCCATCGCTGGCGAGCAGAGTCGGGTACATTGGCTCCGGCGCATCACCGAAGTCCCAAAGCTGGCGTGGCTCGGGTGTGACTGGCTTGTTACCGAAGTTCAAGCCCTCGATCTCGTCGCCGGCCTCTACGTGTACATCGTGCCCCTGTACATCGTCGCGCATGATCGTCCCGGCAATCTCGCCTGCTCCGAAAGCCGAAGTGTGCAAGTTCACATATAGAATGCCGTTGGCGACCATCTGCCAGAAGTCTTCGATTTGCATACCGAGTTCGGTCGCGCCAAACATGCCCTCGAAGTGATCGGGAAGAATTGTATCGGTAATCCCGGCCTGCACCTTCAGGTCGATGAGGATGCCGTTCGGGTTGTGGATGTGTATCTGCTGAGGATCGCCCTGAAGGGTGCCCCCTTCAATCCACACCTTGTACCAGACCTTGCCGTTCATGTCGTCAACAAACGTTGCGTGCGCCTTGCCGGGGCTGCCAGTCTGTGAAACGTCATTGTCTCCACTCAGCCAAGCGCCCCATGGTGCAGGCCAGGTCTGGAACATGTTGTCAGGTATACGCTCGGTGACGGTGTAGTCGCCGGGCTGGACATCTTCGAACCAGTATTGGCCGAGCATGTTCACGCCACCAATGGTCTCGTCGGCCATGGTAACTGCGACTTCGACAACGTTACTGTTAGCGTCCCAAAGAATAATCGGAATACCCGCGAGTCCAGGCTCGCCGGTGTCCCACATGCCGTTGCCGTTATCGTCGCGCCACTTGGCGCCGTGAATCGAGCCGTCGTCGCCTGGCACTCGCTTGTTGCCGAAGGTGACGTCGGGGTCGTCCGGGTCGGGCGCGCCTTCCTTGAGAACCATGCCGAATGGGCCATTCAGGATTCCGTCGAGAATCGGGGCCGGGCCAGTGCCAGGGTTGCTGGCAAACGGGGTCGGCAGAGTCGTTATCGGTGCGTCGTTATCCCAAGCTGCCTGGAGCGCATCGGCCTGGAATACATAAATCTCGTCGCGGCAGTAGCCGGTGACGATCAGGTCGCCCTCGGTATCGAGCAAGAAGCCACGGAAGCCGGGCATGTGGTCCCGGCCAGCCTGACCGACCGGGCAGTCTGACTCAGTGATCGCGACGACGTCTTTGGAAATGGTGCCGAGACCGTTTACTCGAACTATCCGATTGTTGAAATCGGACGTGTATAAGTTTCCGAGGGAGTCTTGGACGATGTTACCCTCATTGCCGGGAACAACAGCGCCGACAGGGAAGGTACCAACAGGAACAGGGGGCTGTACTTCAAATATGGTCCCCGTGGAGTCAGTGAACACCATGCCCGCCAAGAAGGAATCTTCTAAGACTCCCTGGGGTAGTGAGAGGCCACTGGCGATGACTTCGGTCCCGGTGATGCCGCCGGACCCGTCTAGGGTGATTCGAAGGATCTTGTCGCCTGCATCGCCGACCAGAAGTCTGCCCGCAGAATCGAAGTTGAGTGCGTTCGGGTTGCCGGCTTCGGCGGGCCGCGGTGTAAGCGGTGTTACGTTGCCAGAGTTGTCGACCATGTAGAAGCCGTTATTCGGGTCGTCGTCAGAGGCAAACATCTGGACGGATGCGTCGACTGCCAGGCCTGACGTGCCGTTGAAGCCGGACGCGAAGGGGCTCACGTTGCCCTCGCAGTCCACAGCAACGATGGTCGAGCCACCGCCGCCGTTACCCTCGTTGGCAACGTAGAGCGTGTAGCCGCAGTCGAACTCCATGTGGCTTGCCAGCGTACCGGGGTCGGTGTCGGTGTCGGCTTTGACGTTGACCGTCACGGAGACAGGTGTAGTGGCTTCCCAGCCAGCAGGTACGGTCTCGGTGACTACCCAGTCACCAGTCGGAACGTCTTCGATCCAGAACCAGCCGGTCATATCGCTATCACTGGGGTCGGTGTCGTCCATCGTCGTCGTGGTTCGCGTAATACCGTCGAGGCCGACCGCGGTAATGACCACGCCGGGGACGCCCTCTTCACCTGGGTCCCGTCGACCATTGCCGTTCTCGTCGTTGTATTTCAGGCCGTGGATAGAGCCGGTCGGACCGCCGGGACCATCGTCCTCTGGGCACGGCAGCAGCCAAAGGTGCTTGTCGGTGCCCTGCCTGACCACCCGGAAGTGGCCCGCGCCGGGGCCTGGACTTTGGATCATCTTGACGACGTACATGCCGTCGATAGAGGCGGTGAATGTCACGCTCACCGCGGTGTTTGGAGTAAGTGTCAGGGTTGCGGGGGCTACTGCTGTGCTTCCATCAGGCGCAACGATCTCTACCTCTAGCTCGCCAGTCTGGTTCGCGCCCATGTTGGGGTCGTCGGTTACGAAATCGAGAGTGACCGTCTCGCCGGTATCGGCGTCTACGCCCCAGTGCTGGGCAACGCCCTCGTGGTATTTGATGTCGTTTGTGCCAAGCCACAGGTCGTCTTCCTGGCCGTGCTTCCAGCCGAGCTTGTAGTGGTGTGCGCCACCCGAGTAGCTGACGGTCATCAGGTAGGGCTGACCAAGTACGAATTTTGTCTCGTCGATGTCGAGCCAACCTACGTTTTCAGGGTTGGTCGTTGCATCGGTGCCTGTCGGTGTAACGACCGTGACGGTGTCGCTTGTCGTCGATGAGTCGTTCGGGTAGCCGTAGTAGATTGTCGCAGTTATGGAGCCGCTCTCATCCGGGTTCACCGAGGCCGCAACTACTTTGACCTTCAGGTCTTCGGTAACCGTAGTGGCGTCGCCATTCCATTTAACCCACCAGTTGTGGGTCTGGTCAGTTTCGAAGATTCCGATGATGCAGCCGCAAGGGTCGTCTTGTGGCTCGGGGCCGGGTTTGTTACCGAACAGGAAGGTCTCCTCCTGACCGGGTTCAAGCCAAACCAAGTGGTCCTGGTGTCCACGCCGCTCGATTCCACCAGCGACCTCTCCACCAGGGAAGGCCGATGTATGCAGGTTCACATACAGTACACCGCTATTCGCCATGGACCAGAAGTCGTCCAACGACATGCTGATATCAGCCGCAGTGAACATACCTTGGAAATTATCGGGAAGTGGGTCGGATACATTCAGACCAGCCTTCTCTTCTAGGTCTAAGAGAATGCCCCCTGAGTCATGAATATGAATATCCAGCGGGGTGCCTTGGAGGTCTTCCCCCATCCAAACCTTGTACCAGATTCCACCGTCCATATCATCGACGAACGTAACGAGGGCGCCACCCTGGCTTCCTGTCTGGGAATACTGGTTGTTGCCTCGCAACCTAGACAGATTTGCTGAAGGCCAGGTAGGGATCATGCCTCCCGGATACTCACGCAATGTGTAGTGGCCTGCTGGAACGTCGTCGATCCAGAACCAGCCTTGCTCGTCTTCGTTCGTCGTCGGGTCGTCATCCATCGTGTGTACCGTACGGACGACGTTCCCACCTTCGTCGATAAGCTCGATCTTTATGCCAGCGAGGAGGGGTTCGTTGGCTTCGGCAACGCCGTTACCGTTTTCGTCGAGCCACTTAGCACCGTGAATGGAGCCAGGACGGTTCTCCGTCCAGTTACCGAAGTTGACATGGTCGACGGTCTCCCAAGGATGAACCCTCAAATGGTGCTGCCGGTACATCGGCCAAATCTGGCCGCGAATCTCACCGCTGGGAACGTCTTGCGTGTGTAAATTGACGTACAGGTCGCCACCGTTCAAGAGATCGGTCTGGTCCTGAACACTTAATGTCTGTCCTGCGGCAGTCTGAGGTACAAGTTGGAACATACCGCTGACAGGGCTATCGAATCCTGACGCGGGCTCACCCGCGATATCTGCGAGGTTGTACAAAACCGGTCCGTTCGCACCCTTTGGAGCAGCGTGAATATGGAGGCCGGTGGTCGCAGACCTTACGTCGCCCCATTCAACACCGAACTTAATCCACCACGAATCGTCCTCGTCGTTCTGGATCAGATTAATGGCAGCGCGGCCATGGCCGTCCGAGTTGGTTGGTGGGACTTCCTGGTCGCCATCCATCCAGGCCACGTGCGAGGAAGGCCACGACTGATGCCAGTCGTCCTTCTGCTCTTCGGTGACGACATGGACCCCGGGGACAATATCGTTGAGCCAGTACAGGCCAGCTTCGTCCCTGCTGGTTTGCGGGTCGTCGTGCATGGTCTCAGTCTCGCCTACCAACTCGAGACCACCGTCGCGCCCTGGCTCCCAGAGCTTGATCGTCCAGCCAGGAAGGCCGGGCTCTCCATCGTCCCAGAGGCCGTTCATGTTCAGGTCGTCGAACTTATATCCGTGAATCGAGCCGAGGCGGTCTTCGATCGGACCACAACCGATGTGGTCGATGTCGAGAATACCGACGATATGCTGCAAGATGATGATCGTGTCAATGACATTGATTCCGAATAAGCCGTCCAGGTCGCCAAGGTAAGCTTGGACCTCTGATGGGTCCTCCAGCTCAAGTGCGAACTGGAACATGCGAATCGCGTCGAGGATATCGACAGTGCCGCTGTCGGTAACGTCGCCACAGACGCCGCCTATAATACGGACCGAAGTGTCGAGGCCGATCGAGTCGATGAACCGGACATCATTCGGATCGAAGTTACCGACCTCGGTATCAAACACCTCAAAGTCGAGTACGTCGCCTGGTTGGGCGTTGGGGAGGATTTTGAGCTGTAGTTCCGCAAGCGGGTGATGCCCACTCAATGGCTGATTACACACTACGGCGATTGAGACGTAGCCTCCGTGATCATGCCACGCGAAAGCGCATGGTGGGAGGGGGTCACCTTGTGCTGATACAGCCGGGATCAAGGACTGAACATCTAGGAGCCTGAGCGATTAGTGATTCTCGTCACGTGAAACTCAAAGGTCGTGGGCCGGTAGTGAAACCGACGGATGCCCATTGAATGGTTGGTCTGATGAATCGCACCGCGAGACTTCTGAA
>Ga0114996_10004464_pt1 | contig 16777 bp, 12 predicted proteins | sample ArcticOcean_MG_C_4_FD_87039 | JGI IMG/M metagenome (GOLD analysis project Ga0114996, IMG submission 87039) | Marine microbial communities from western Arctic Ocean - ArcticOcean_MG_CB4_134 | ecosystem: Environmental > Aquatic > Marine > Oceanic | place: Arctic Ocean: Canada Basin | collected...
CAAACCCAACGGCAGCATGCACGATGGAGTTCAGGTAAGTTTCTCAGACCAGGCCAAGAATCCTGTTACTCACAACACTGCCACCGAGAAGCTGCTTCAGGAAAGCAGTCGACAGTCTCACACCTGCTTGGTTTGCGGAAATCTCATGCAGCGAAACGGTAACTGCCACGTTTGCACTATCTGCGGCAGTACTTCGGGCTGCAGCTAATTAGCCCGGATTGTGCATAAGTTCTCTACTGCAGCGCCGCAATCATCCGTCCTGGCTGTGTTGCACTCGCTCGGTCTCCTCGACGTACTTCACAGTACGCCTGCGGTGCCCTCCCGTCGCGCGCCTTGCCAGGTCGGCGCTTGCGGTGCTTCGTGACGAGAACCTATGCACAGTCCGGGCTTGTGTCTCCGACTCGCTCGTTTCACGTTCCAGAAGGAGCGGAGGCTAGGTGCTACAATTAACTGACTATGGAGACTTTAGACAAGGAATTTGACCACCTCATCAAAAATGCTGAGGGGTACGTAATAAACTACCAAACACCGAATGGTCGTCGAGTGATCGACTTGATTGTGCGGTCATACCCCGAGGTTGACCGAGGCAATGCCGTTTGGGGCATAATTCCACGCGCACTTTCCTAGGACGCTACCCCTTTCTTGTCAGATAGCGGTATCACAATCCTATCTGTCTTCTGTCAGCCGGTCAGCCGTTTGTATTACACTCCCGTTCATGAAATACCTCCTATCTTTGGTGCTGCTTTTCCAACCAGCCTTGATCTTTGCCCAACAAAGACCCCTGGTAACTGAACGTGCAGAGACCCTCGAGCAGGGGCATTTCCTCTTGGGCATTGGAGCGGAGTTCCTGCAGGACGCGGTTTTCCCTTTCTCCGGCCTGGAGGGAGACCTGACTCGAGCGGGGGTTCTAGGAGTCAGAATTGGAGTTGCGGATAATGTTGAGATGCAGGTCTTGGGTACCGTCCAGAACGTCCTTAATATAGAGGATCGTTATCCAGCCCCCAACACGCCCCGGCTGGGATTTTCCGGGAATTCCAGCAGCGATGTGGGCGACTTTACTCTGGCCACCAAGATCCGCCTCAAGAAGGAGGAGCCTGGCTGGCCCACCGTGGCATTCCGGTTTGGCCTGGAGTTGCCCAATGCTTCCAATGAAAATGGGTTAGGGAATGATGAGACCAATGTGTTCGGGAGTATTCTGGTCCAAAAACGGTTTGGGAAGTTGCAATTACTGACCGATTTGGGCCTGGTCATATTGGGGAATCCGGTCGTTCCCGGCTCCCAGGACGATCTTTTCACCTATGGTATGGCCCTGATCTTTTCAGTGCATCCCCAGATCGATTTGCTCGTTGATGCCGCGGGAAGAGCTGGACCAGGAGATATCGGTACCGAAGAACAATCGACCCTGCGGCTGGGGTCCCAGATCCAGGCCGTGGGGCTGCGCTGGGACGTAGCAGTGTTCATAGGACTTCGGGACACCGATCCCTCTTCGGGTGTAGTGCTGGGGATCTCGAAGGAGTTTCAACTTCGATGAGGCTCCTTCGACGTTACACCTTTCAGACTGTGACGGTCCCTAATTCAGCATCTCCCGGACTTTTTCAAACAGGCTATGGGTTTCCTGGGATTCTTCCGAGATTTCAGTCAGCTGCTTGAATAGGTTTTTCTGGTCTCGCGTCAGTCGCGTGGGAGTCACGACCGTGACCTGGACCAGTTGATCCCCTTTGCCGCGTCCGTTCAAGCTGACAATTCCCCGCCCCTTCAGGCGAAACACGGAGTCTGACTGGGTTCCTGCCGGTATCTTGATCTGTTCCATGTTTTCGAGTGTAGGCACCGTTACCTCACCGCCCAGCGCTGCCGTTGAGAAGGTGATGGGGATGGTACAGAGAATGTGATTATCCTCTCGCTGGAAAAAATCATGTTCCTGGACTGAGAGGATGACGTAAAGATCACCCGCCGGTCCGTTCCGAGGTCCGGCTTCGCCTTCTCCGGAGATCCTTAAACGAGTGCCTTCATCGATTCCCGCAGGAATCTTGATTTCCAGAATCTTTTCTGTCTGTAGGTACCCATGACCCTGGCACTCGGAGCAGATTTTTTCGATGAATTGCCCTGATCCCCGGCATTCGGAGCAGGTTCGGCTAATGGTGAAGAAACCTTGCTGATGCCGGACATTTCCCTGCCCCCCGCAGGTGGAGCAGGTGGTCAGCCCTCCATCCGGATCGGCCCCGAGTCCTTTGCAGTTCGTGCAGTTCTCGTGGCGGGGAATTTTGACCTTGGTCTTTACCCCGAAGGCAGCCTCTTCAAAGCTGATGGCGAGATCGTAGCGAAGATCAGCACCACGGCGAGTTCGGGACTGTCTTTGGGAGCCACTGAGAATGTCACCAAACCCGAAGAAGTCGCCAACAATGTCGCTGAAGTCGGAGAAGACATCCGGGTCAAATCCTTGAAAACCGCCCGATCCAGTCCCCAGTCCGGCATGGCCGAACCGATCATACCGAGCCCTTTTCTCGGCATCACCCAGCGCGCCATAGGCCTCAGCGGCTTCCTTGAATTTTTCCTCGGCTTCCTGGTTTCCCGAATTCTTGTCGGGATGGTATTGGATGGCCAGCTTGCGGTAGGCACTCTTGATTTCCTGCTGCTGCGCGTCCCGGCCAATGCCGAGAATTTCGTAATAGTCTCTTTTCGTCATATTAGGTGCCTGCAAGTAATCATAAGATTGCCCTAGGGGGTTTTCAAGGAGTTGATGTCCGGATTATGCATAAATTATCTACTGCAGTGCCGCATACATCCACGCCGACTGCGTTGTGCTTCCTTGTGCTCCTCGACGTACTGCACGAGTACGCCTGCGGGGCCCGTCGTCGCACGCCTTGTCATCGTGGCGCCTTCGGCACTTCGTGACGAGAACCTATGCATAATCCGGACTAGTTCTCTTCCTTTTCCTTGATGACCGCAGTCTCGTCGGGTTGGACTGCGACTCGCACCTGGGCTGGACGCAACAGCCGGTGCTGGAGTCTATAGCCTTTACGGAATAGATCCAGGATTTCTCCATCCGGGTGATCTGAGGTCACCTCTCGGAGCACAGCTTCGTGAATATTGGGGTCAAAAAGGCTTCCCAGTCCCGGGACTTCGGTGACTGCAAACTTCTCCAGGAGGGAACGGATATCCTGCAGCACAAGCTCGTAACCCTGGCGGTAGATTTCCAATTCGGAATCTTCCTGTGCCTCCTTCATACTGTCCAGCCCTTTCTCCAGGGCGTCCAGGGTGGGTAGGAGTTCCTCTAATACCTCGGCCTGGGCAACCAGACGCTGCTCCTCCCTTTCTTTTCTGACGCGCTTGCGGTAGTTCTCAAACTCAGCCTGCTTGCGCAGCAGCAGATCTTCAGTTTCGTCTCGTTCCTTACGAATGGCCTCGAGGGCGTCAATCTCAACATTCCCATCTTCCTGGGAGGCCTCCTCCGGTTTAAAAGGACTCTCTTCGTCCAATTCTCCTCCTAATTTTTCCAATTGTTACTCGATTGTTTCTGTTGCAGTTCGACGATAGGCTAGGTCGGATTGGGCTTAGTACCTCGCTCTTTGACCTCACCCCACAAGACCCATCAGCAAACGTGATCGAATTTATGAAACGAGGTACTTAATTATTCGGGAGCAGTTCGCTGAAGAGTTCGGCAACATAGCCAACCAGGCTGATAGTCTTCTCATACTCCATGCGAGAAGGTCCTAGAATTCCCAGGCTGCCGATGACCTTAGAATTGTAAAGATAGGGCGAAGAAACAAGTGCCCAATCCCGCATTCCCGGTACGTCTTTTCCCAGTCCGATCCGGACGGAGGGTTCTGAAGAGCTTGTTTTCAGGCATTCATTGATAATCTTGACGAGGCGATCTTTTTCCTCAAAGGTCTGAAAAAGGGTAATCATTCGGTCGATATCAGCCAACTCGGGTTTCTGCATGAGGCGAGTCGTGCCCCCTAAATAGACTTCGGATTCTTTATCGTCCTCATCGTCGGACTTTACCAGGCTGGCGGTCCCAAGCAGAACGGCGTTCATCAACAGGCGATCGTAAAGGGATTTATCCTCCAGCATGCGGCCCACGAGCTCGGCACGAATCTCGACCAGGGTCTTCCCCTCGAAATGCGCCACCAGATAGCGACCCGCCTGATCCAGGTCGCTTTGCGCAAAGTCCTGGTCCAGGTGAATCAGACGATGTTGCACCAGACCGGACCCTGTCACCAGAATCACCAGGATCTTCTGGCGGGAATTTCTGATGAATTTGATGTGTTTCATGGTGGTCGCCGAGACCGTGGGGGCCAGTACGAATCCCACGTTGTCCGAAAAGGCCGAGAGGAGTTGGGAAGTCTTGTTCATGAGTTCTTCCGGATCTGATTCCGGCTCGAGACTTCGCTTGATCCGGGCTGCCTGCCGGTTGGGAAGCTTCCGAGTGCATTCAATGGAGTCAACATAAAAACGGTAGCCTTCGGCGGTGGGGATCCTTCCAGCTGAAGTATGGGGTTGGGTTACCAGACCCATTTCTTCCAGGTCGGCCATGACGTTTCGCAGAGTAGCCGGACTCAGGCCCTCCTTATAGGCCTTGGCCAGGTGGCGCGAACCCACCGGTTTGCCGCTGCGTACGTACTCTCGAACGATGGCCTTGAGGACTTCCCTTGGGCGCTCGTCAGATTCTGTTAAGTTCCGTTGTCTGGTCATTTGTAAGATCTTTGCCCTTCTGTACCAGGACCACAAAGAATCTATAGCATATCCGATTAGTGGGACGCAATCGTGTGGCCCTCATGATGCATCATGAGGGGTGGAAAAAGTCGCAACTCAAAGAGGCGAAATCAACGGATCGGATTCCAGTCGAATCGAGAAGGTCTCCTCAATCCCTCTCCTTAGGGCCTCACAAGCCTCTTCAAATGTCACCTCCCGGCCGGTGGCCTCCACCACCGAGATTACGCGCTTGCGCAAAAGAGTTTCCTCGCTTGCCAGCGCTTTGGCCATCTGCGGATAGTCCAGTCGCAATGGGATCGAACCATGCTGAAGGAAACTTCGTCGCAATCGTCTCTGTGCACTCCCGACGACTTTCAGATCCCCCGAGAGTAGTTCGTATCGGGAAGGGGATGCGAAACAGGGTGTCTTGACTCCGCCCTGGGCTGAAGAGTCAGAATTGGGTGCTCCCTTGGCTAGTCGAATCGATACCCCCAACTGCTCGAGACCTGTTTGCAGGGCTGTAGCGATCAGGCGGTAGGTTTCACTGATGTTCTGTAAAGGAAAGAAGCCGGGGTCGTTGGAAACGAGCGAGTATGTCACCTCTTTGTGGTGAAAAACGGCCCTACCACCGGTTGGTCGAAGCACGATGGGTACGGCTTCTTGCCGACAGTAGTCCGGATTGATGGCGCCTTGAAGTTTTTGATTCCTTCCCAGGGAGATCGTGGGAACCGACCAGCGATAGAATCGAACCGCCGTGACATTGTCAGGGCACTCCTCGGCCCACTCGAGAAGTGCACGATCAACACGCATGTTGTCCGCTCCCGATTGGGGGGGGTCAACTATATACAACCAGCGGTCACAGGAGTTCATCCAGGTCCTGATAGGGTAACTTCAATGACTGGGCGACAGGTTCAAGCGTCACCATTCCCCGGTAGACATTGACGCCGCCTTTGAGCCAAGGGTTCTCTCCAATGGCATCCCTGAGTCCCAACTTGGCGATCTTGAGGATGTAAGGGAGCGTGACGTTGGTGAGGGCAAAAGTGGAAGTACGAGGCATGGAACCCGGCATGTTGGAGACGCAGTAGTGAACGACTCCGTCGACGATGTAAGTCGGATCGCTGTGGGTGGTGGGCCGGGTCGTTTCCGAGCATCCACCCTGGTCTACCGCAACATCGACGATGACGGATCCCACTCCCATGGATGCGACCATTTTCCGGGTGATGAGCTTGGGTGCACTGGCCCCGTGGATTAACACGGCTCCGACAACCAAATCTGCATGTTGGATGGAGTGGGCAATGTTGTAGGGGGTGGAGATGAGGGTCTCGATTTGACTGAAAAAAAGATCATCAATATGCCTGAGGCGATCCACGTCCACATCCAGGATACAAACTCGAGCTCCTAACCCAAGCGCCATCTTGGCGGCATTGATCCCTACCGTTCCTCCTCCCAGAATCACCACAAAGGCCGGGCGAACCCCCGGCACTCCACCCAGGAGGACACCTCGTCCTCCTTCCGTTCTTTGCAGGTAGTGGGATCCCATGATGATGGACATTCGCCCGGCAACCTCGCTCATTGGGGTCAGCAGGGGGAGACCTCCGTGTTCATCTCCTATGGTCTCGTAGGCGATGGCGACCAGCTTCTTCTTCAATAAGACCTGGGTCAACTCCAGAAGGGGGGCAAGATGCAAAAAGCTGAACAGAATTTGCCCTTCCCGGAGCCGGGGGTACTCCTGGGCGATGGGTTCCTTCACTTTGACAATCAGTTCACTTCCAGAGAAGAGATCTTCGGCGCTGGCGACAATGCTGGCACCGGCTCCCTGATACTCTTCATCGGGAAACCCCGAGCCCTCACCTGCTCCGCTCTCGACCAGGACCTGATGGCCATCTTTGATGAGCGCGTGAACGCCAGCGGGAACCATACCTACTCGGTATTCGTTGTCTTTGACTTCTCTGGGAAGACCAATATTCACCGATGATCTTTCCTTCCCCCGAGAGGCCGGGGGATCCATCACCTGTGGAACAATCTCGCTGGTCTTACGGTTTTATAAAGGATGTGTAGGCAATGCTCATCTGTCGACTCTGTGGAATTTGCCACACGACACGTAAAACGATTCCTGCATCCGAAGGCAGAGAGGCGATGTTGTCATAGAGCTCCTGGGCCGTGGTGACCCGACTCCCGTTGACGTGGGTAATGACCTGAGGGGCCGTTAAGTTCGCTTCATCGGCCAGGCTGCCCGGGGCGACTTCTCGGATGAGTACTCCTCCGTTCAGATCCAGATTCAAGCTTTCGGCATCGCGTCGTGAGAGGGTTTCAAACTCCAGACCAATTTCCTTGTCACGCTCTTTTTCTCGACGTTCTTCGAAAGACAGGCCTTCGCTCTCGCCCCGTTCATTGCGCTCGATAGTTCTTTCTGCCAGTGTGACCGTCAGACTCTTCACCTCTCCTTGGCGGACCACCACCACTGGAACCTGTTTGCTGGGGGGGGTATTGGCAACTGCCACACGCAAATCGTAAGTCGATTCGATTTCGCGGTCTCCGAACTTGACGATGATGTCTTCAGCGCGAACACCTGCCATATAGGCGGGTCCCGTTTGAGCTGGTTCTCCTTTTTCGTCAATGAGCTCGGTAATCAAGACTCCGTCACCGTCCTTGATTCCTGTGGAATCATTGCCGTTCACACCAAAGAAATCTCCCATCGCGTCCGTGAGTTCGTAGGTATTCATCTGGACACCAAGCCAGCCGCGTTCAATCTTTCCGTTCGTCACAATCTGGTTGTAGGAGTTGATGAACACTGAAGAAGGTATGGCAAATCCGACTCCCTGGGAGCCACCGCTGCGAGTGAAAATGAAAGTGTTGATTCCCACCACTTCACCTTTCATGTTCACCAGCGGACCACCGCTGTTTCCGGGATTGATGGCGGCATCAGTTTGAATGTAATCACCAAAGATACTGGAGCCGGGAATGACTCGTCCCGTCGCAGAGACAATTCCGGAGGTAACGGTTTGCCCCACGCCAAAGGGGTTGCCGAGGGCCAGCACCCAGTCGCCCACTTTCATTTTGGATGTATCCCCTACCTGGGCAAAGGGCAAAGGCTTCGGAGTGTTAATTTTTAATACTCCCAGATCCGATTCGGGGTCGCCGCCGATCACCCGTGCTACGTAGGTCTCTCCGGTATGCAGCTTGACTTCAATTTTGTCAGCTATGCGCTGGGTGCCCTGCTGTGTAGTCGGGGGAGCCACCACATGGTAGTTGGTGAGGACATATCCGTCACTGTCGACGATGACACCGGTGCCCAGACTGGTTGCTTTTCTCTCTTGGGGCTGATTGGGCTGTTCGAAGAAGCGCTGCCAGAAGTCATCTCCGAAGAAATCTCCAGGATTTCCTTGGGCGCCTTCTCCCTGCCGGCCGCGAGTGCGAATGACCGCGGTTGTGCTGATGTTGACCACGGCTGGTTCAATGGTGTCGGCAACCCGGGCAAAGCCCTCAGCCAAACTGCCTGTCCCATCCAGAAGCAAGGGTGATCCATCGCCTCTAACCTGCAGGAGTTGCACTTGATTTTCCTCCTGGGCGCTCGAGACGTTATCAGAAATGATGGTCCCAATGGTGATGCCCAGTAGTAAAGTAATGAAAAGAGCCAAGAAGGTGATGCCCTTTTTAGATGTCAAAAACTGTTTCATAATCGACCAAGCCTCCACAAGACGGACTTTGCTATACCATTATTCTTCTGCACCTATTCAGATACGCTAAATCCGGAGAAAACGTTCCGCGAACTTAAATTTTATCACACCCCGTGCCGGGTCTAATAGGGAGGATGGCTGACCGGCTAATCCCGGACCAAAAGGCCGCTCATAGAGCGGCCGCTACCGAAGTAAGCCAACTGAGCAGAAAGGCGTATATCTGATACCGTGCATGGCCGTGCGCCCCCACACTGCCCTTCTCCACACCGAGCGTCAGAGAGGTGTTTCTCTGCGCGCGAAGCGCGTTTCTCCCCGATAACGGGCGAAATAATCTCGGGTTGCGGCCAGCACCCGGGGAGCCAGAAGTAGCGTGGCGATCATATTGGGTAGAGCCATCAACGCGAAGGCGGTATCGACCAGATTCACCACTGTGCTGGCGCTCCAGACGGCGCCCACAAAAAGCATGACCAGGTAAAATAGGTCGTAGATCCGGCCCCTCTCCGCACCGAAAAGATAAATGAAGCACTTTTTCCCGTAGTAGGAATAGCCGAACATGGTGGAGAGCCCAAACAGCAGAACAACCGCCACCAGGAGCAATTTTCCCCAATCGCCCATGGTAGCTTCAAAGGCCTGAGAGGTCAGAGAAACCCCCTGGATTCCCCGAACCTGCCAGTTTCCGGTCGAAAGAATGACGAAAGCCGTGAGGGAGCAGACCACAATGGTGTCGATAAAGGGACCCACCATGGCCACCAGTCCCTCGCGGACTGGTTCCGTGGTTTTGGCGGCTCCGTGAGCCATGGGAGCTGTTCCGGTACCGGCTTCGTTAGAGAAGGCCGCTCTTTTAATGCCGGTTTGGACGACCGTCATGAATGAAATTCCGGCTATTCCACCGGCCGCCGCTGTCCCTGTGAAGGCGTCGTGAAAGATCTGGGTCAGAATCTGAGGGATCAGTGAGTAGTGTGAAATGACCACCACTGCTGATGCCAGCAGGTAAATCGAACACATGGTGGGTACGAGTCGGCTGGCCACTCTGGCGATTCTCTTCAGGCCACCCAGGACAACAACTCCCACTACAAAGACAGCCCCAAGTCCTGAGAGCCAGCGTTCGATTCCATAACTCTCGGCCAGGATCTCCGCCACCTGATTGGCCTGAAATAGAGCGAGGCAGCCGATCATGCCGCAAATGCTGAAGAAGACGGCCAGGAACCTGAATTGCCTTCCCAGTCCCATCTCGATATAGTACATGGGCCCGCCCTGGACGTTCCCCAGACTGTCCTCGCCGCGAAACATGACGGCCAGCGTACAGGTGAAGAACTTGGTCCCCATTCCCACCAGAGCGGAAACCCACATCCAGAAAACAGCTCCCGGGCCTCCTTGAGTGATGGCAATGGCCACTCCCCCGATGTTGCCGAGGCCCACCGTCGCCGAAAGACTGGTGCTGAGCGCCTGGAAATGGCTGATCTCGCCGGGATCCTCTTCTCGATCAAACTTTCCCCGGAGAATTTCAATGGTGTGCCTGATGCCCCTAAAGGGCAGAAGGCGTGAATAGAGGGTCAGAGCCAAACCACCCCCCACCAAAAGGATCAGCAGTGGAGTGCCCCAAGCGTAGTCCACTGCTACCGAGAGTATGTGATCCAGTCTTTCGTTCATGATCTAGCCCGGATTATGCATAGATTCTCTACTGCTTCGCCGCCATCATCCACGCTGACTGTGTTGTGCTTCCTTGGGCTCCTCGGCGTACTGCACGAGTAGACCTGCGGGGCCTTTCGCGTCACACGCCTTGTCAGCCCGGCGCTTTCGGCTTTCGTGACGAGAGAGACCCTATGCATAATCCGGGCTAACCCTGACACCGCAAGCCATAGGCCGGCGATCAAACCAGCTTGAGCTTGGCGTAGCTTTGCAGCAGTTTTTTGATACCCAGTCCGGGGAATTGTACCGTGACGGTCAAATCGTCTCCCGTGTTTTGAACCCGAAGGACGGTGCCGTAACCAAACTTGTCGTGAACGATTCTTGCGCCGGAGACCAAACCTCCACTTGAGGCCACCTTTTTATGAGGGAGCTCATCTAAAAACCCCCGAACGCTTTTAGCAGAATTGTAGGTCCGAATGGGAAGCTTTGCCGCGCTTTTTTTGCGAAACCGATGCGTTTTCGGGTTGTCCCAGGAATGGGTCTCGGGAGGAGGTGAGAAGGTCTTGAGTTTAAGAAGATGCTCAGGGATCTCCTGGATGAATCGGCTTGGGCGATTCATCTCTTCGGACTCACGGCCAAAAAAGCGGCGACGTAGAGAATAGGTGAGGTAGATGGTTTTCTGGGCCCGAGTCAGTCCCACATAACAGAGACGCCGTTCTTCCTCCAAGTCGTCCTCGGCCACTGATCGACTGTGTGGAAACAGCCCCTCCTCCCAGCCCACCAGAAAAACGACTGGGAATTCCAGGCCCTTGGCGTTGTGCAGGGTCATCAGACTCACCGCCGCTGACTCGTCGAAATCGTCTACTTCAGAGCGCAGGGCGGCATGATCGAAAAATTCTTGAAGAGTGTAACCCTGTTCGCTGTTTTCCCTGCACAGGTTAATCAGTTCGTCAAGATTGAGGATTCGGTTGTGGGCTTCCTCGGAACCCTCATCCTTGAGATGAGCCACATATCCGCTTGATTCCAGGACCTTTTCGAGCATCAGATGTAGAGGTAATTCCAGATACGGGCGGCACTCGGAGATGAGTTCAAAGAAGCGATCCAATGCCAGATGGGCCCGGCCCGAGAAGGTGTTGTTTTCCAGGCCTTTGATCAGAGCCTTCCAGAGAGTTGTGTTGTTCTCCTGAGCCCCCTTGTGAAGCTGATCCAGAGTCATCTGCCCGATTCCCCGGGTGGGGCGGTTGATGATTCTCAAAAGAGACACGTTGTCGTCCGGGTTGACCGCCATTCGAAGGTAGGCCAGGGCGTCCTTGACCTCCCTTCGATGATAAAAACTCACTCCTCCAATCAGCTTATAAGGTATGCCAAGTCGGCGAAGAGTTTCCTCGAATTGACGCGATTGGAAGTTGGTACGGTACAAAACAGCGATGCCCTTGGTTCCCTCGTTGAGATGCTCATAGATTTTCTGGGAAACATAGGTGGCTTCGCTCCTGGCCTCCAATGCGGCAAAGAGTTCGATGGGCTGGCCCTTCTTCTCGTCCGTCCAAAGGACTTTCCCTTTTCGTTTGAGGTTGTTGGAGACGACACTGGTGGCAGCGTCCAGGATGGTCTGAGTTGACCGGTAGTTTTGTTCGAGTTTGATGATGGAAGCTCCTGGAAAATCGGTCTCAAAGCGCAGGATGTTCTCAATGTCAGCTCCCCGAAAGCCGTAGATCGACTGATCTTCATCCCCGACTGCGGTGATGTTCTGATGAACCTGGGTGAGATTCTTGATCAGTTCGTACTGAGGGCGGTTGGTATCCTGATATTCGTCGATGAGGAGGTACCGATAGTGCTCTCCATACCAATTCCGGATCTCAGGATTTTCCTTGAGCAATCGAACGGTCAGCAGGATGAGATCATCGAAATCGGTGGCGTTGGACTGCTTCAGGAAGCCCTCGTAAGCGGAATAGGCGAGTCCGATTTGATCGCTTTGAAAGTCCTTGGAACGCTGGCTGTACTCTTCAGGGCCCCAGTCTCTACTTTTGGCGCGGCTGATGGCACTCAGAGTCTGCCTCACTGGCAGTTCCTTGTCCGTGAAGTGGAGCCGTTCATAGATGGTTTTGAGAACCCTCATCTGGTCTTCCCGGTCGCAGATCGTAAAATCCCTTCGGTAACCGAGCCGATCAGCGTGACGCCGCAGAACCCTTACGCCAAACGAATGGAAGGTGCACAGCAACGGCGTTCCATCAGCAGAGGAGAGGATTGTTTGGACGCGGTTGCGCATTTCCTCAGCCGCCTTGTTGGTGAAGGTGACGGCCAGAACCTGCTCAGGCTGGCACAGTTTCCGATCAATAAGGTGGGCAATCTTGTAGGTGATGGTTCGGGTTTTACCGCTCCCCGCTCCTGCCAGAATGAGCATGGGGCCTTCGGTCTGGGTGACCGCAACTTCCTGCTGTGGATTGAGATGGGAGAGAAAATCCCTTTCAGAAGTCTCTATTGACATGTCGTGAGGCGGCTAAAAGATCCACCTTACCATGAACCAGCGACAGCTAAAAGAAGGGCCAAAAGGGGGCATTTAAGGGGTCAGGAAGCTAACCTGCTGGTCTTCGACCAGCGCGTTTCACGTTCCAGGTTCCACAAGGGTTCGGAGTGTGGGAGGCGCTCAGGGCGCCGAATCTTTGGGCGAGTCTAAATCAGCCTCCTGAGACGCGGGCAATGAACTCGTCGATCCCTGCTAATGAGTCATTGTGGGTGGACTTGTACAAAGTCTCCAGATACTGGCGGCAATGTTCGGCGTGGGGAGCGTCCTTCTGAACGGAGCCCTTTGCAAAGGCCTTCATCGCGGTGTCCATCTGTTTTTGATCCCAGCGGCCCATTCCGGTGTAGTAATAAGCTTCCGCCTTGGCGGCGGGATTCGTGGAGAGGTTGATCACTTTCTGGTAATTGGAAATGGCGTCATTCCAGCTCTTGCGTTCAGCGGCCGACCGGCCCAGCACCGTGAAAGCGGTAGCCCTTTCGGTGTCGAGATAGCTTTTCCATTCGCTGTCGGACATCTGGCCGGGTTTTCCAGCCGTGTCCAATCCTTCGACCGCCTTTTCTGCGTATTGGGCGGCCTTTGCCCATTCTTTGCGTCCGGCGAAGATCTTGCCAATCTGGCTGAAGATCTGAAAGCAGTCCTTGGGAGCCAGTTCGGAGCAGGCCTTGTCTCCGTACTCAATCTGCTTGTCCTGGTTGCCCAGCTGCGCATAGGAATTGGCCAGGACAAAAGCAAGACCCGCATCGGGTTTGGCGCCGTAGACGCCCTCACCATAGCTCGTGGCCTTGTCGAAGTCCTGAATCTGATAAGCGGCGATGGCCGTCATATGCTGAGCATTCAGATCCTCCGGAATCACACCCAAGAGCTTTTCTCCGGCTGAGACGACCTGTTGTGATTGCCCCTGGTTCTGGAATTCCTGCATTAGTTGCAGGTAGCTGCCTACGGCGTACTCGACCAAGGCCGATTTGGGATTGGCGGTCAGAAAAGTAACAATGGCGTCGTGTCTTTTCGCAGGATCAGCGTTGACAGCCATCTCATAGGCTGCATACTCTTCGGTTGTATACTGGGCTTGGACCAGCGCGAAAGTCTGACCCAAAACCAAGGAAAGTGCCAAGATCGTTTTCCAAGTTAGTCGCAAGCTCATTACCGTACCTAACCTCCCTCGAACTTTCACGTCGTCGTCAGTATTCCATTTAATGGGTTCGTAACAGCACAAACCCGTAATTGAAGAATCAACGGACAGTAACACAGTTCATTGTAGCGTTCAATAAGCCTGTGCACAGAAACCTTTCTCTTCCCCCTGATGACGAAATCAATCATTAGTTCAGATGACTGAATGTTCTGAAGGTTGCGAATACAGTAAACTCAGTCCCATGTTCGAACAACCTGTTAACGCCATCCAGATGATTTCCGCTGAGCGGATCGATTCTGAGGATCGGTTTTTCGCCGTATCCTTGCCTTGGTCACCGATCGAACAGCTCAACCGTTCCGTTGAAAAAGTCGGCATCCTATCGCCTCTTCATGTCCAAAAAACTACGGATGACAAATTCAGAATTGTGATGGGTTTTCGCAGATATCTCTCCTGCCAAAACCTGGGAGTCCTCAATATTCCCTGTATTGTGCGGGAGCAGGACGACGAAGGTGCTCTCTTTATCGAGGCTCTCGAGGACAATCTTGCCACCCGCGGCCTCCATCTTCTTGAAAAAGCGCATGCTCTGATGAAACTGCGCCGCAATTTCAAGTTGGAAGATCAGATCTTGATGGAGAACTTCATGCCGCAGCTGGAGATTCGGGCCGATCGCTTCCACCTCGATCGATATCTGGACCTGGCTCAGTTACCCGAGTCCATACAGCGAAGTCTTCTCGATCCTCTGGAGCCTGATGTCGCTCTCAAACTATCCTCATGGAACGACCAGGAGCAGAATTTCTTTCTCGGCGTTATCTCCAGATTCCCGCTGGGCAAGAACAAGCAGAAACAGCTCTTTGGGATTCTGGATGAGTTGCGGGCCTTGCTAAGGCAGGGGGGGGCTCTCTTCCAGGCCAAGGATCTGGATGGGATCTGGGCTGAGTGCGGGGCTGTCGCCATCGAGCGAGACGAGAGCTTGTCTCTCCCAGAGCGCTTCAACCGGGCCTTTGAGGGTCTCCGGCGGCTTCGATTCCCCAGACTGACTGAGCACGAAAAGCGCTATCAAGAACTCAAGGCGGCTTTGAAGATTCCTCCTCAGATCCACTTTGTGGCGCCACCCTATTTTGAAGGAGATCAAATTGATGTCAGCTTTTCCTTTGGCGATTCGGCTGAATTGTTAGAAGTAGCCGCCAAACTGGATGCCATGGCCCAGAAGGACGAACTCAAAGAAATCTTGAAGCTGTTGTGAGCTGATGAGGCAGTACATTGATGAGTAACCTTGCATTCTGCATAAACCGGGTCAGGGGATGGTGAACGAGATGAAGCCATACCGGCCTGAGCAGATATTTGTGGAGCGAGCTGTCGAAAATTCCCCGATCACGAAAAATGTGCTCGATCGGTTGCCAGGCGTTCCCACCCGGAGCATTGACTCTACGGAAAATCTACTGGAACAATCCCAGCGATGGAACCCGACCATTCCCCGGTCAAAACAATCGCTCATTCTGGCTCGTCACAAGGGTAACTTCTTCAAACCCTGTCCGGGTAGGCAAGCGAAAGAGGGTTTCAAAGGAGTCTGCTGCAACTATTTCGTGATCAATTATGCCAGCAACTGCCATATGGAATGCAGCTACTGCTACCTGCAGTCGTACCTGAACTTCCCTTACATGACGATCTATGCCAATGAGGCGGACCTGGTGACGGAACTGGAAACCGCTTTCGCTCAGTCGCCCCATGATTTCTTCCGGATTGGAACCGGAGAACTAGCCGATAGCCTGGCTCTCGATCCTTTGACTGGCTACAGTAGGGTCTTGGTTGAGTTCTTTGCCCGCCAGCCCAACGCTGTTTTGGAACTCAAAACCAAATCCAATTGCGTGGAGAACCTTTTGGGTCTCCAGCACGAGGGGAAAACAGTGGTCTCGTGGTCGATGAATCCTCGATATGTCCAAGCAAGAGAGGAGCACAAGACGGCCTCCATCAGTCAAAGGCTCAAGGCGGCGGGGGAGTGTGTCCGGGCGGGATATCCCGTCGGTTTTCACCTTGATCCGCTGGTTTTTTACCCGGGGTGGGACACCGATTATCGAGACTTGATTGGGGAGATCTTCCAGACGGTTCCGGCTGCTTCCATCGCCTGGATTTCCGTTGGATCCCTGAGGATGACTACCCAGCTGAAGGAAACCATGCGTCGGCGTTTCCCCAACAGCTTCCTGCCCCTGGGGGAGTTAGTGCCCAATCCTGATGGAAAGATGCGCTACTTCAAGCCTCTGCGGGTTGGCATGTATCGCCAAGTTGTGGAATGGATTCGGGAAAAATCACCGACCACTCAGATCTATGCCTGCATGGAGGGCCCCGGCGTGTGGAAAGAGGTGTTCCAGAGAGTTCCCAAAGCCGTGGACTTAGGTCAAGAGCTCATCCAGATTTTCGGTTGAGCGGACATTGAGGAGAACAAGAGAACAATAGAGCGCACTTGATGCGCGGAGAAGCACGCTTCGCGTGCAGAGAAACGCGTCGCTCACGCTCCGCGTGGAGAAAAAAAGAAGAATTGAGCGATAGAACGATAGAGGGCGCTTCGCGCGTGGAACGTGGAACCTGGAACCTGGAACGCGCTGGCCGAAGGCCAGCGCCGGTCAGCGGTCCACGAAGCGAATTCCGTGAATCGCCATCTCTGCATGGAGGGCCAGCCACTCCTGTGGAAGGTCTTCGAGGTAGAGGGTGAATCCACGTTCCTCGAAGGTTTCAATGGGGGGAGTACGGCTCCCCGCTCCCGGACGAATGGGAGTCTTCACGGTCGTTGAGACGAGATCGTCGTAGTTAAAAAAACGCAATTCCACCTCAACCACATCCACCGTTCTCTCCCCTCTGTTTTCAATGATGCTGGAGAAGAGGACGAGTTGATTGCCTGAGAAACTGCTGGTCATCTTCACCTGGGGCTCCTTCAGCCGAATATATTTTCGGTACCAATCGTAGTCGGGATCCCCTTGGTGCAGGACTCCGGTCAGGGTTGCGTCCTCGGGGCCCCTCTGCTGTAAGAGAAAAACGATGACCGACAAGATCACCACCAGGATGGCCGCCGAGGCGAGGGCGAATTTCCAGAAATGGGGTGTTCTATTGGCTGTTTTCGCTTCGAACATGGTGGCG
>Ga0114996_10004473_pt1 | contig 16737 bp, 15 predicted proteins | sample ArcticOcean_MG_C_4_FD_87039 | JGI IMG/M metagenome (GOLD analysis project Ga0114996, IMG submission 87039) | Marine microbial communities from western Arctic Ocean - ArcticOcean_MG_CB4_134 | ecosystem: Environmental > Aquatic > Marine > Oceanic | place: Arctic Ocean: Canada Basin | collected...
AAATCACTGACTGTTTTTTAATTCCAGAGCAGCCTGATAAACTTTCGAGCGAGCCATTCCTGTTTCTAGTGAGACTTTTAAAACTGCGTCTTTAACACTCAACTTCTCAAGGTTTTTGAGCAAAAGAAAATCCAAGGCTTCCAGACTAACTTGATGTTCTTCGCCTCTACCTATTAATAGAACCACTTCACCTTTCAACAATTTACCTTCCAAAACCTCCTTCAGACCACCAACAGTAGTCCTTAAAACTTCTTCAAATTTCTTAGTTAACTCCCTCGCCAAAACTATTGGCCGATTAGCTCCAAAGACAAGCATCATATCATCAAGGGTTTTATGGATTCGTTTTGGGGATTCATAAAAAACCAGTGTGGCAGAATAGTTTTTCAGATCGATTAAAATTCTTTGCCTCTGAGATCTGGTGGTTGGTAAAAACCCTCCGAAAAAAAACTGATCGGTTGGAAGACCCGAAACCGTTAAAGCCGCGATTACTGCGCAAGCTCCTGGAACTATTGTAAGCTTGTGACCCGCTTCAATTACAGCTCTTCCAAGCTGATACCCCGGATCTGCCACAAGTGGCGTGCCCGCCTCCGACGAGTAGGAAACAGATTTCCCTTCCTCTATTGCCTTTAAAAGAATTGATCTTTTAATACCCCCGTTGTGATCGTTATACGAGATTATCTTCCTTCCATTAAGAGGGATTTGATGAATCGAAAGAAGTTTTCGTAATGATCTAGTGTCTTCTGCTGATAGAACATCCGCAGATGCCAATACATCTAAAGCGCGCAGTGTTATATCTCTTGCCGAGCCAATAGGAGTCGCAACAAAGTATAACCCTGCATCTAAACTAACGAGTTGCTCCGGAGCCATTTTATGGTTTTCATCCTACTTATTTACTTGAGGCTTTATAACTCGTAATCTTAAGCAAGTAACATTTAAATTTAAAAAAACCCTTGCGAGTTATTAATGATCCACAATTTAATAAAAAAAACTAGTCTTATAGTGATTGCACTCTCATTATTCGTTACAACTTCATGCGTTCAGACGTTTAATAAAACAAATCTGAACTATAACAGCCAAGAGCCCTTAAAAGTAGGCCTTTTACTGCCTTATGGCTCAAAGATTCAAGGCGATTATGAATTAGCCTTATCCTTAGAAAATGCTGCTAGATTTGCCCTATCAGATCTAGCAGAAAATAAAATTGAACTATTAGTTTATGGGACTGAAAGTGACCCGTCTATAGCAGCTGAAGCTGCAAAGAAAGCAGTAGAATCAGGCGCAAAAATTATTATTGGTCCGTTAAGATCGAACGTAGCAAACGCAGTCGCGGTCGCAATTGAACCTGCCAAAATCAATGTTCTTACTTTTTCAAATAACTCAGCTGTCGCAGGCGGTAACTTATTTCTTCTTGGAACAAGTTTTGAAAGCATTGCTGATCGACTTACTAAATACGCAAAAAGTAATAAATTAGATCGCTGGATACTAGCAAATCCCAACAATCAAGAGGGTAAGTTCGCAAACAAGACTATAGCCGAGGCCGCACAGAGAAATAATGTGTCTATAGTAGGTGAAGTTAGCTTTGAATTAGACCCGGAAAGTATCGTAACTGCCATTCCGAAGTTTATAGATTTAATTGATGAAACAAAAGCAAATGCTATAATGTTGACATCTAATAGTGCTGGCGCATTACAGCTTTTAGGGGAATTACTCCCGGAACAAGGGGTTGATCCCAAAATTATTAAATATATAGGGCTTGCTCGCTGGGATGTATCTAAGAGAACAATGAAATTACCTGGTTTACAAGGCGGTTGGTTCGCCCTGCCAGATCCATATTTAACAAGTCAATTCAACATTCGCTATAAAACAATCCACAACACCTCCCCTCACCAACTTGCAAGCCTAGCATATGACGGTGTCGCTTTAATTGGTGCCCTAGTCGAAAAGAACAAGAATATGTCAGTAAAAAACCTAACCCAATCATCGGGATTTTTAGGTGTTAATGGATTATTTCGTTTTAAAAAAGATGGGACCAACGAACGTACTTTATCTGTAGCAACTATTAATAACAATAAGGTTGAAGTGATCGGTGCAGCTCCGAGATCGTTTGGGCCTTAAATTTTGGAAACTACAAAACAAGCCTCCGACACTGAAGAAAATGCTCAACTAAGGTTGTTTCTGTCCACTATAGTTAATCCCAAAACACTCCTTAAAATTGTAAATCTTGAAGAAAATCCAACAAAGATTAGGAATGGCGCTGTTGCAAAACTAAAAAAAGTCTATCAGCTTGGTGCCGACCGGATTTCTCAAAATTTTAAAAAAACTGGGACCAACTCTAGACCTATTATCTCCGCCTATAGTCAACTAACGGATCAAATTTTAAACGCCGCACTTTTTATAGCTAAAGAAATAACCAACCCACCAGGGCAAAAGAATGAACCTGTTTCATTCGCTGTTCTTGCCGTCGGTGGTTACGGGCGGGAAGAAATGGCCCCATACTCCGATGTAGACCTCTTGTTTATAACTTCCCCAAAAACCAGTGAACAGGATATAAAAACGATTGAGACCACCCTATATATCCTATGGGATTTAAAACTAAAAGTTGGCTACTCAACCCGAAATATAAAAGAATGTCTAAATTTAGCAAAAGAAGACTTCACCATAAGAACTGCGTTATTAGAGCTCAGATATTTATACGGCAGTCGCGCATTGGCAGAAGAACTTGACTCTAAGCTTTGGAGCTCGCTCTTTAATAACTCAGCAGCTGAATTCATAAGTGCAAAATTGCTAGAAAGATTCGAGCGTTTAAAGCGACATGGGGGACAACGATACACATTGGAACCAAATATTAAGGAAGGAAAAGGAGGTCTTCGTGACTTGCAATCTCTATTTTGGATAGCCAAATACGTCAGAAAAGTTAAATCAGTTGAAGCTTTAGTAGAATTAAAAGTGTTCACAGTTTCGGAACTGAACAACTTCAAGGCGGCTGAAGATTTTTTGTGGGCGGCTCGATCCCATGTACATTTAATTACCGGAAGAGCGACCGAGCAACTAACCTTTGATTTACAAGTTGAAGTAGCCGAAAGAATGGGTTTTCTTGATCATGACGGGCGTCGGTCCGTAGAACATTTTATGCAAGCATATTTTAAACACGCGACACGAGTGGGGGAATTCACCAGAATAATCCTCACTGATATAGAAGCTCAGTATACGAAATCCCTGTCTCCAATAATTGGCTTTTTTAAAAATAGCCGAAGAAAGAAACCAAGACTAGAGTTTAGATTGCGTCATAATAGGATCGATGTGGTCAATATTAAGGTATTCGAAACCAACCCTCTGAATCTGTTAATACTATTTGAAGAAGCACTTCGGACAGGATATTTGATACATCCAGATACCATGCGATTAGTGTCTACTAGCCTAGGATTATTTGTTAAACTACGGGGGGACAAGAAAGCTGCGAAAGTTTTTCTGGATACGCTGCTAAAGCATGGAAATCCAGAGAGGGCATTGCGACGAATGAACGAGCTTGGGGTATTAGGCGCATTTATCCCATATTTCCAAAACATAGTCGCCATGATGCAGTTCAACATGTATCACTCTTATACGGTCGACGAGCACACCATTCAGGTTATTTCAAATTTATCTCAAATAGAGAGAGGACAGTTGACCGAGACTCTTCCAATAGTATCAAATATATTAGAGGGCAAGATAAATAGAAGGGTTTTATATGTTTCGCTACTATTCCATGATCTAGGAAAAGGCCGTGAGGAAGATCACTCGATCTTAGGCGCGAAAATAGCGAGAGAAGTTGTACCCACGCTCGGATTGAATGCCGATGAATGCGATACGGTTGAATGGCTTGTTCGAAATCATCTTTTAATGGCTGACATGGCCCAAAAAAGAGACATCTCTGATCCGCGAACTGTTCGTGATTTTGCCAAAGCTGTCAAATCGGTAAAACGTCTAGATCTTCTAACCGTATTAACAGTTTGCGACATTAGAGGTGTTGGCGAAAATATATGGAACAATTGGAAGGCCACCCTAATTCGTGCTCTTTATAGACAAACTCGTCGAGCTTTGGAGGATGGCATGGAAGCTCTGAATAGAGAGCAAAGAGGCGCTGTCGCGAAACAAAAACTTCGAGAAGTGCTCTCCAAATGGGATAGAAAAATCCTAAAGGTTGAAATAGAGCGTCACTATCCTCCGTATTGGCAGGGCCTTCATGTAACCGCTCATATTGATTTCGCCAATATGCTTATCGACCTAATCGAAAACGAAATAAAGATCTCTTTAACGCCAGATGAAGATAGAGACGCAACACGTGCATGCTTCGCGATGCATGACCATCCTGGAATATTCTCAAGGATTTCTGGAGCCTTAGCTTTAGTTGGTGCCAACGTAGTAGACGCACGTGCTTATACATCTAAAGATGGTTATGGAACGAACACGTTTTGGATTCAGGATTTCCACGGCCACCCATACGAAATTGAAAAACTTTCAAAACTAAAACTAATGCTCCAAAAAACTCTGAAAGGAGAGATTATACCCAGAGAGGCGCTTAGAGATAAAATCAAAAAAAGGGAACGCGACTTTAATGTCCCCACCTCTATAACTTTTAACAATGATGGATCAGACATTTATACAATAATTGAAGTAGATACCCGAGACCGAAGGGGGCTTCTTTATGACCTATCTAAAACACTCTCTAATGCAAACATATATATAGCTTCCGCTGTTATATCTACCTACGGAGTACAGGTGGTAGACACGTTTTACGTCAAAGACATGTTTGGGCTGAAATTTTATTCTAAAACAAAACAAGCATCAATAGAAAAGAAACTAAAAGAAGCAATCTTTCTAAGTTTTAAGAGAGCTGAGCAATGATCAAACAGATTAAACTGATCTCGGCTTTATCGACCGTAGGAAGTTGGACATTAGCTTCTCGGGTCTTAGGTTTTTTGAGAGATATTTTAATTGCTGCTTTTTTGGGTGCGGGCCCAATAGCCGAGGCCTTTTTAATAGCATTCTCTCTGCCTAATATGTTTAGGCGGTTTTTTGCTGAAGGCGCTTTCAGTATGGCCTTCATACCATTATTTTCTAAGAAGTTAACAGATAAGAATAAGGCCAGAGAGTTTGCAAATAACTCCTTTAATGCCTTGGGCTTAATATTAATAATTGTAACCATAATTGCTCAGGCATTTATGCCACTATTAGTTTACTTAATGGCTTCTGGTTTTGTCGCTGATGAGCGTTTCGATGTGTCTGTTCTGTATGCTAGAATCGCATTCCCTTATATTCTCTTTATTAGTCTGGCTGCACTTCTCTCCGGGGTTTTAAACTCCACTGGTAGGTTTACAGCAGCTGCCGCTGCGCCCGTGACCCTTAATATAATATTCATATTTGCACTAATTATGGCCTCCAAACTCGGTTGGGACATTGGTTTAACCCTAGCTTGCTCCGTTCCTTTGGCCGGCCTGGCGCAATTAATCTTGGTCTGGAAAGCAGCTTCGCTATCTGGCTTCCGGCTTGTCCCAAGAATTCCCAACTTCAACCCAGATTTGCGAAGATTACTTATTATTGCTGGTCCTGCCGCACTTGCCGGTGGTGTGGTTCAGGTCAATTTATTAGTTGGAAGGCAGATCGCCAGTTACTTTGACGGTGCTATTGCTTGGTTGAGTTATGCCGATAGACTTTACCAGCTTCCATTAGGAGTCGTAGGTATTGCTATTGGGGTTGTACTTCTTCCAGATTTATCCCGAAAACTTCAGCTCAACGACCAAAGAGGTGTACAACATGCTTTCAACAGAGCTTATGAAATTGCCATGGTATTTACGATCCCTAGCGCTATCGCATTAGTTATTATTCCTAATACTTTGGTAGGGATACTATTTGAAAGAGGCTTATTTGATTCCTTTGACACGACCAGAACAGCTGCAGCCGTATTAGTTTACGCTTTAGGCCTGCCTGCCTTTGTGTTGCAGAAGTTATTACAACCTGTTTATTTTTCTCACGGGAACACTAAAAAACCCTTTTATTTTGCGGCAATATCAATGGTTATTAACGTGATAATTGCCTTATCTTTTATACCTTATTTTGGTTACTTAGCTCCTGCTATCGGAACAACCATAGCTGGGTGGTCTATGGCAATCTTACTAACATATTATGCTCGTGAATATGGCGACGCCACGAAATTTGATAAAAAAAACTACCGCTCTCTTCCATTAATCATTATGGCATCTCTCTTAATGGGAGTAGTTATTTACCTACTAGACATCTTTCTTTCTGATGCACTTGAGCAGTTAAATTTGAAATACTTAAGTTTAACCATAATAATTTTTGGCGGTGTACTATCATATGCAATAATCGGTCAATTACTTGGTGCATTCAATTTAAGGGAGTTAAAGTCATCACTAAAGAGCCAGAAATAAAACTATTTTTCAATATACAAGTTAATTTAGAGCATACCGATCAGTTGACCTTCTTTGAGCTGATGGTTAATCGGCATATTAAAATTGCACCTTACGGAGAACAAAAATGACCGATACGGCATTCAAACCCCGAGTGTTTTCAGGAATTCAACCTTCTGGCGGCCTAACACTTGGAAACTACTTGGGAGCAATGAAACGGTTCGTAAGCATGCAAGCGGAGCCTTTTGAAACAATCTACTGTATGGTGGATCTCCACGCTATTACTGTATGGCAAAATCCGAATGAACTTAGAGATAATACACGTGAATTATGCGCAGGCTTTATAGCCTCTGGAATAGATCCAGAAATCTCTACTCTATTTAACCAATCTCAAGTTCCAGAACACGCACAACTTGCATGGATATTCAATACCGTGGCACGAATGGGGTGGTTAAGTAGAATGACCCAATTTAAAGATAAAGCTGGAAAATATAGGGAGGCTGTTTCAGTTGGGCTCTTCGCTTATCCCGCACTAATGGCAGCTGACATCTTAATATACCACGCCACCCATGTTCCTGTCGGAGAAGACCAAAAGCAACATTTAGAGTTAACCAGGGACATTGCAACTAAATTTAACCACGATTACAAGGTGAACTTCTTTCCAATAACCGAACCGGTAATTGAAGGATCAGGTACCCGTGTTATGTCACTAAGAGACGGGTTAAAAAAAATGTCCAAATCTGACCCCTCGGACATGAGCAGAATTAATCTTACAGATTCGCCTGAAGAAATAAGTTTAAAAATTCAGAAAGCGAGGACAGATCCCGACGGTTTACCGTCTGAATTAAGTGGATTAGAGGGAAGACCTGAGGCCATTAATTTAGTCAATATTTACGCTTCATTAGCGGATATTTCTGTTGAAAAAGTATTAAATGAGGTTGGAGGAAAAAGTTTTTCTGAATTCAAAAAAACCTTATCTGAATTAGCAGTTTCAAAATTATCACCAATTTCGAGAGAGATGTGCCGATTAACGAAAGAAACAACCGAAATAGATCGTATATTAGCACGTGGAGCAGAGCGAGCGAGGACCATCGCATCACCAATTTTAAAAAAGACGTACGAAATCATAGGAATGGTTCAATAAGCAAAGGCACTGGTTAATTAGTGACGATTATATCAAATTGCAAAATAGCCTAATCAACTTCTTGAAGATAGGTTTTTAAGTCTTATATGTTAACTCATCAATATTCATCGTAAAATCATAGCTTAAAGGATAATACGGATGCGCAAATTTCTAGTAGTATTAGACGAAAGTACAGAATGCTTAAATGCAATGCGATTTGCAGCTATGCGAGCCCAAAAAACTGGTGGTGGCGTTGAAGTGTTAGCTATTATTGAGCCTGAAGAATTTAACCACTGGATAGGGGTAGGGGATTTAATGCGTGAAGAAGCGAAAGACCGAATTAATGCGCATTTTCAGGTTTTTTCTAAATGGATGCGAGACAAGCATCAAGTCGATCCAGAATTAGTGATTCGAGAAGGCGAACCCATTCCAGAGATTATTTCCCAAGTTACAGAGGACCCAGAAGTAGGCATCCTCGTACTTGGAGCAGGGAACGAGTCAGCAGGGCCGGGCCCGTTAGTATCCGCGTTAACCCGTATGTCAGGTAGCCTTCCGGTTCCTATAACAATAGTACCCGGCGAAATGACTAAAGAACGCTTAGAAGCTGTGAGTTAAACTAACACAAACTCTATCAAACAGGATTTTTCTTGTTATCTAACTTAGAATCATTCCAAATAGTTGACTTAGATACCCATAATGCCCATAATGCCCATAATGCCTGATAATGACTTTAATCGTCAAAAATCCCTAGTCTAGGAAGCCAAAGATGTTCATTCAAACCGAAGCCACCCCGAATCCAGCCACGTTGAAATTTCTTCCAGGGAGTTCTGTTTTAGGAACTGGAACAGCTGATTTTCCTAATAGAAACACATCAACAAAATCTCCACTTGCAAACCGTATTTTTGAAATTAATTCGGTATCTGCTGTCTTTTTAGGGACAGATTTTATCACAGTGACGAAAGATGACAACACAGACTGGGACCATATCAAGCCATCAATTCTGGGCGCCATAATGGAGCATTATCAATCCGGGCAACCAGCGATGGTCGGAGAGACTAATGAGTCCGCTCACGCCAGTCATTCCGGTGAAAATTCGGATATAGTTATCCAAATTAAGGAACTTTTGGATACCAGAGTTCGGCCAGCGGTAGCTCAAGATGGCGGTGACATCGTATTCCACGGATTTGACTCTGGTGTGGTCTATTTGCATATGCAAGGTGCATGCGCTGGGTGCCCGTCCTCGACACTCACCCTAAAAATGGGTATCGAAAACTTACTCAGACACTACATTCCCGAAGTGCTAGAGGTAAGGCCAGTTGCAACCTAAGTTGAACGTACTCGGTTTTGACACATCGGCCGCCCACTGTGCGGCCGCTTTGCTTAAAGGCGGGGTCTTAGCTAAAGAAACTTTCTTACCTATGCAAAAAGGTCAAGCAGAAAACTTAATCCCAATTATAGAATCCCTTCTCAAAAGCACTGATACTTCCTGGACAGACCTTGATGGAATTGCCGTAGGTACCGGACCAGGAAACTTTACTGGAATTAGAATTTCTGTATCAGCGGCCCGCGGCTTAGCATTAAGTTTAAAAGTTCCGGTTATAGGTGTTTCAAATTTTGAATTAATGAATCTCTACAATCGAAAAAATTCTTTAGGCAAAATCCAAATCCTATCCCTCCAGGGACCTTCCGGAACAGCATATATTCAACTTTTTAAAGACGATAACGCAATTGCAGATCCTTATCAGACGCCACTTGATAAAATATGTATGAATTTTTCTAATTATGACGAACCAATAGTAATAGGTTACCAAGCAAAACTTATTGCAGACAAACTGGGCTTACAATATTTCGAAAAAGAATTGGACAACATAGCACTAAATCTAACCCGTATAGTAGAAAAAAAACTAATGTTGGTAAACCTGCACTCCCAGCGCCCCACTCCTGTGTATATTAAAGCACCAGATGCCTCTGACGCAAAGAAAAGTAAGACCCCCATATTAGCATGACACCAAACGAGCTCTCATTACTTCATAAAAAATGTTTTACTTTTCCTCGGCCTTGGTCGAGGTACGAATTTGAAGTTTTATTAAAGACTTCGCTACTCATAATTAAACCAAACTCTTTTTTATTAGGTCGGCTTGCCGGTGCAGAGGCGGAAATACTAACATTGGCTGTTGATCCAGATCATAGACTAAAAGGGTTAGCATCTTGTCTTATTACAACCTTTATTTCAAAGGCCTCAAGTAAAGGCGCTTCAAAGTTTATCTTAGAAGTTTCAGAGTTAAATACAGCGGCCATAAAACTCTACGAAAAGCATTTATTCAAACAAATTGCTGTACGACGCAAGTATTACTCTTCTGAAATTGGAAAAGAGAGAATCAACGCGTTAGTGCTCTCATACCGACCCACTCTCTCATAAACACATAATCATTTCTAGGATGCTTAAAAGGCATACGTGTCTCACAAACTAAATTTTATCATATAATAAAATAAGGTGGACGATAATAAGTGCCTTATTTGATTGAGGAATCAATCTAAATCAATTTAGATCCGTCTATAACGTTTAAAAAGGGATATTAATCTAAATATACCACACCCGTAGGAGATAAACTATTGAGCTAAACTGGTTCAGCGGTTAATGTATAAAAACTTAAATTAAACATGAGGGTTAAACCATGAACTTACGACAACTAATGATAAGCGCTGTGGCAATCATGTCACTTGGCGCAACAAGTGCAATTGCAGAGCCAGCAATTATATATGACCTTGGAGGAAAATTCGATAAATCCTTCAACGAAATGGCTTTTACTGGAGCTGAAAGATGGAAAACTGAGACAGGTGGGACCTATAGAGAAATTGAACTTTCTTCAGAAGCGCAACGCGAACAGGCGCTGCGTAGGTTTGCGGAAGCTGGAAACAACCCAATTGTAATGGCTGGTTTCGCTTTCTCAACAGTACTCGGCGAAGTCGCCAAAGATTATCCAAACACAAGGTTCGCCGTGATTGATGGATATGTACCTGATGTTAGTAACGTTTTAAATATTGGATTTACTGAACATACTGGGTCATATCTAGTAGGAATGATGGCAGCTATGAAAAGTAAATCAGGTGTGGTCGGATTTATTGGTGGAATGGATATTCCTATAATAGGCAGGTTTGGTTGTGGCTATGTTCAAGGCGTTAAGGCGGCCAATCCAGACGCCACTATTATTTATAATATGACTGGGACTACTCCATCTGCATGGAACGACCCAGTTAAGGGCGGTGAATTGGTCAAGGCTCAAGTCAGTCAAGGCGCAGATGTTGTTTATCATGCTGCTGGCGGTACGGGTGTAGGAGTTCTACAAGCAGCTGCTGATGCCGGAATATTAGGTATAGGCGTAGATGCGAATCAAAACTACATGCAGTCAGGACATGTGCTTACATCAATGGTTAAAAGAGTAGACACGGGCGTTTATGACTCATTTAAAGCCGGTGCAGATTTAGCCGGCGGGTTTGCCACTCTCTCTCTTGGAAATGGGGGTATTAGCTACGCAATGGACGAGCATAACGCATCACTAGTAACTTCCGAAATGGTTGCTGCTGTCGAAAGTGCAAAAGCAAAAATTATTTCAGGCGAATTAATGGTACACGATTATATGTCTGACGGTAGCTGCCCTGTAAAATAAATAGGTCATTTAGTGAATACCTTTATAAATGAGGGGCGGCATAATACTGCCGCCCCTTCTATTGAATTAATAAATATCTCAAAATCCTTTGGTTCCGTTCGAGCTAATAAGAATATTTCGATGAAGGTTTCGCCGGGGACTATTCACGGAATAATTGGTGAAAACGGTGCGGGAAAATCTACCCTTATGTCTATCCTCTATGGCTTCTATAAAGCTGATTCTGGAGACATCTACATCAGTGGAAAAAAGGTCACCATAACCGATTCTCACTCGGCAATTAGCGCGGGAATAGGAATGGTATTTCAGCATTTCAAATTAATAGATAATTTTACAGTCCTTGAGAACATAATTCTTGGGGCCGAAGACGGTCCTCTTTTAGGCCCTTCACTTGTTAACGCACGACAAAATCTTAAATCTCTAGCTGAAGAATACGAGCTCAACGTTAACCCAGATGCCACAATAGAAACTCTAGGTGTTGGGATGCGCCAGCGAGTAGAAATTCTTAAAGCACTTTACAGAAAAGCTGAAATTCTTATTCTTGATGAACCGACTGGGGTCTTGACTCCTTCGGAAGCTGACCACCTTTTTCGAATTCTTCAAAATTTAAAAAATGAGGGTAAGACTATCATATTTATTACTCATAAGCTTAGAGAAATAATGGAGATTACTGATACAGTAAGTGTGATGCGCCAAGGAGAGATGGCTGCCACCCTTAAGACTAATGAGACTAACCCAGAAAACTTAGCGGAACTTATGGTTGGCAGAAAGGTCTTACTGACTGTAAATAAGAAAGACCTAAATGTTGGTGAAACTGTTTTAAGTATTGAAAATCTAAGTGTCGTAGACAAGCAGGGAGTCAGGAGATTAAAGGATGTATCATTATCTGTAAAAGCCGGAGAAATTCTAGGAATTGCAGGCGTGGCAGGTAATGGTCAATCAGAACTTCTTGAGGTTTTAGGTGGGATTACTCAAGGAACGGGATCAATCACAATAAACGGAGAAATGGTTCCACTAACTGGAAAGAAAGCGAATGGGCAGTCGCGCCGAGTTCAAGGTATTGCTCACGTTCCTGAAGATCGCCAGCACCTTGGTTTAATTATGGAATTTTTAGCCTGGGAAAACATAGCTCTAGGTTACCATAAGAAGTCAACTTACCAACACAATTTTGTCTTCATGAATAATAAGAAAATAAAACAAGACGCATCAGAGAAAATGAAACGTTTCGATGTGAGACCGCAAGACACATCACTAAGTACCAAAAATTTCTCAGGAGGAAATCAACAAAAAATAGTTCTCGCTCGTGAAATTGAAGGTAACCCAGATTTATTAGTTGTTGGTCAACCGACTAGAGGTGTTGACATAGGAGCTATTGAATTTATTCACGAGCAACTAATAAAATTAAGAGATGCTGGAAAAGCAATTCTACTAATTAGTGTAGAGTTAGACGAAATTATGTCTCTTTCGGATAGAGTTATGGTGATGTTTGATGGAAAAATTATGGGGGAACGAAATCCTTCGAAAACAAATGAAAAAGAATTAGGACTGCTAATGGCGGGTATAGAGGAACAAATTTAACCAATGGAAATTTTACCAAAATGGGCTGATAGGATTCTCATCCCTATAATTGGAGTAACGATTTCACTTGTTATTTCAGCTATAATTATTCTCCTAATTGGTGAAAGTCCGATAGAAGCAATCAATCTCATGATAACGGGAGCGCTAGGCTCAACGTATGGTTGGGGATATACCCTTTATTATACTACAAACTTTATTTTTACAGGCTTAGCGGTGTCAGTGGCCTTTCACGCTAGGATGTTCAACATCGGTGGCGAAGGGCAAGCCGCGATTGGTGGGCTTGGGGTTGCCATAATATGTCTGTCTTTTGGGTGGAGTCACTGGTTTCCAGCTCTTCTTGTGGCAACCCTAAGTGCTGCTCTGTTTGGCGCTCTCTGGGCAGCAATTCCAGCCTATCTTCAAGCTAAATATGGAAGCCATATTGTAATCACGACGATAATGTTTAATTTTATTGGCGCGGCTATTTTGAATTATTTACTCGTCAATGTCATGCGTCCTACCGGCTCTATGGATCCAGCGACAGCCAAATTTTCAACAGAAATTAAATTACCATCTTTACATGACATCTTGGAGGTTGTGGGGATATCATTCTCCAAGGCAGGGCCTGCAAATGTGAGTTTTCTTATCGCCTTAGCCGCGTGCGTTCTTGTCTGGTTATTTATCTGGCACACTCGCTGGGGATACCAAATTAGAGCATTTGGGCATTCCGAATCTGCAGCCGTTTATGCAGGTATTTTACCGTTCAAAATCATAATGGTTTCCATGCTTATATCCGGAGCACTCGCTGGTATGATGGCAATTAACAATGTAATGGGTGAAGCCGAGCGGTTAATAATGAACTCCACAGAAGGAGCTGGATTTATTGGAATAGCGGTAGCCTTGATGGGAAGGAACCACCCTCTGGGTGTTCTCCTAGCTGCTTTACTATTCGGATTTCTGTACCAAGGAGGAGCAGAGTTGGCAATGTGGACTACAATACCAAGGGAGCTCATAGTAGTCATACAGGCGTTAGTAATTTTATTTACGGGTGCATTGGAAAATATGGTAAGAACACCACTAGAATGGCTTTGGATAAAAAGCACTAGGGGTAAAGGTTAATGGATTTTAATACTCTAATCCAAGTGCTCGACTCAACCATAAGATTAGCAATACCTTTGCTCTTGTGTGGCCTCGCCGGACTTTTTAGTGAACGCGCTGGGATTTTTGATATAGGCCTTGAAGGAAAAATGTTGGCGGCCGCATTTTTCGCAGCAGCTATGGCAAGCGTTACTGGATCTGTTTGGTTGGGTCTTTGCTTTGGTGTTCTAGCCTCTCTGACCTTATCTATATTACATGGCCTAGCATCAATAACGTTTCGAGGAAATCAACTTATTTCCGGCGTTGCCATTAATTTTCTTGCTGCAGGTATCACCGTACTTATCGGACAGAGTTGGTTTAAATTAGGGGGGCGGACTCCATCTCTCAGAGGAAACGCGCGATTCCAAGAAATCTCCCTACCCTTCTCCGAACAAATTTCTGGTGTGCCAATACTCGGGCCAATTTATTCAGAGCTTCTCTCGGGGCATACAAGTTTAGCATATGTTGCCTTTTTACTTGTTCCAATAAGCTGGTACATATTATTTCGAACTAGGTTTGGTCTGCGATTGCGCGCTGTCGGAGAAAACCCAGCAGCGGTGGATACAGCTGGAATATCTGTTGTTAAGCTTAGATATGCCGCCGTTATAATTTGTGGGATTTTGTGTGGCTTAGCCGGCGCATATTTATCAACAGGCCTGGCCGCGGGTTTTGTTAAAGATATGAGTGCAGGTAGAGGCTTTATAGCTCTAGCCGCCTTAATATTCGCGAAATGGCGACCATGGCATATTTTATCTGCAACTCTTTTATTTGGGCTCTTAGAAGCGATATCAAATAGATTCCAGAATATTGATATATTTGGATTAATATTGCCTGTCCAATTTATGCAAGCCCTGCCATATGTCTTAACCGTAATAATTCTTGCTGGGTTCGTTGGTAAAGCAACTCCACCACTTGCTGGAGGTATCCCCTACATTAAAGATTAACTATCGCTCCGATTTGTCGCATATTTTTATTGAAATTAAGAAAGTTGTGTATTGCGAATAACCCACTAAGAGGAATAGGAAGCTTTTATGCAAATTTATCTTCCTATAGCTGAAATGTCTGTTAACGCCTTCCTCTTATTAGGACTTGGTGGAATAGTTGGTATACTATCCGGGATGTTTGGGGTGGGTGGAGGATTTCTCATGACCCCACTACTGTTCTTTATTGGTATACCTCCAGCGGTAGCTGTTGGCACAGAAGCGAACCAGATTGTAGGATCGTCTGTTTCAGGCTTCCTCGCACACTTCAAGAGAAAAAATGTTGATATAAAAATGGGTTTAGTCCTATTAGTTGGCGGACTTGTTGGCGCAGCTATTGGGATTCAAATCTTTGCACTTCTTAGAGAAATAGGCCAAGTAGATTTATTAGTAAAACTCTCTTACGTTATATTTCTTGGCATCATTGGTGGGCTGATGTTCTTTGAGAGCCTACGGGCCATAATAAGATCTAAAGCTAATCACGTGAGAGCTACAAGGAAAAAACACGGTTGGATTTATGCATTACCTTTTAAATCAAAATTTAGAAAATCTGGATTATATATCTCGGTTTTACCTCCTCTAGCGGTTGGATTTTTTGTAGGAATCTTATCCGCGATAATGGGTGTTGGTGGTGGTTTTATTATGGTTCCAGCAATGATTTATCTATTGGGTATGCCTACCAAAGTAGTGGTTGGGACTTCTCTTTTCCAAATAATCTTTGTCACCGCTTTCACAACAATAATGCACGCTACGACCAATTTCACAGTTGATATGGCTCTTGCCTTCCTTTTGTTAGTTGGAGGTGTGCTGGGAGCACAAATCGGCACTCGTATCGGGTTAAAGTTAAAAGCGGAACAATTACGAATCCTTCTTTCTTTAATCGTAATAGCTGTTTGCCTTAAAATTGCTGGTGATTTGGTCTTGCAACCAAGTGATCTATTTTCTTTAGACAAAGGTTTAAGCCATTGAACCTAAAACTTATGATTATAGTATTCTTCTATTTTGCAACCCGCTCTATCCACGCTGAGGAGTTAGTAGCCGAACTTTCTAAAGATGAAGTAGCTATAACTGCAAACTTTAATGGATCAGACATTTTTATATATGGTGCTGTTAAAAGAGATTTAGCTATTCTACCAGCTGATAAATCGGAAGGTCCACTCGAGGTCGTAATAACGGTATCTGGGCCTTTAGAAAAATTACAGGTAAGAAAGAAAGCTAAAAAAACTGTAATCTGGATGAACTCCAAAACACTAGAAGTTGATGCTGCTCCAAGTTTTTATGCCGTAGCTGCTACGGGGAATGTCACTAACATAATTAGCGAAACTGAAGATCTTCGACACAAAATTTCTATAAGAAAAGCCATTCGCTCAGTCGGAAACCCTGAAACAATTCAAGATGTTAATCAATTTATAGACGCGTTAATAAGGATTCGGCAGGAACAAAATCTTTATCAAGATTTAAACAATAGTGTTTCACTGAAAGATGCGACACTGTTTACAACCGACGTTACATTGCCTTCAAATCTAGTAGAGGGACAATACCAAATCCGTATATTTCTAATTCGTGGTGGAAGCATAATTGATTACTTTTCAACAGAGGTATCTATTAACAGAGTAGGAATTGAACGCTTCATTTATGACTTAGCTCATAAGTCGCCTCTTATTTATGGCCTTCTTTCTGTTTTTATAGCAATAAGCGCTGGATGGGGTGCCTCAGCTGCCTTTAGATATATAAGGCTTTAACAATACGAACTAGATGGCTAAGTCATCTACTGCTAAAACACATGTAGGCTTCTCTAATCTGTTTTTTTTAACCCAATATAGTCTCTTCTGTGCCCTTGTTATTGCTACGTAGGCTAATCTCTTCCAAAG
>Ga0114996_10004476_pt1 | contig 16720 bp, 18 predicted proteins | sample ArcticOcean_MG_C_4_FD_87039 | JGI IMG/M metagenome (GOLD analysis project Ga0114996, IMG submission 87039) | Marine microbial communities from western Arctic Ocean - ArcticOcean_MG_CB4_134 | ecosystem: Environmental > Aquatic > Marine > Oceanic | place: Arctic Ocean: Canada Basin | collected...
CTCCGCCAAAGGAAATCAAATGTCCAAAAAAATCCGTCTAGGCGCCCTCAACGTAGGAGAATACTCCTTCTGGCCCATATGGGCCGAAGCCCTAATCCCCCAAGGCACCCTAGGCACCTCACTACTCAACATGGAAATCACCCACTGCTGGGACGTCAATCCACAATTAGCCGCCGAATTCGCCGCCAAATACAATTGCCAACCCGTCGACCAATACGACGCCATGTTAGGCCAAGTAGACGCCATCGCCTTTGGCGGTTTCTACGAAATCCCCTGGCAACACCTCCTGGCCAGACCCTACGTCGAAGCCGGCGTGCCCACCTATCTCAGCCGCCCCTTTGCCTACCGCCTGTGCGACCTCGACCAAATCCTCGACCTGGCTGCCAAACATAACACTCCACTCATGGCCACCAGCGTCTTCGAACATTTTCCCCACGCCAACATCCTCAAAAACCGCCTGGCCGATCTGGGCGTCATCAAATCGGTCTACGGCAATTGCTGCAGCAACGAATACCCAGCCCACTTCCACATTCAGTTCTTCCTTCTAAAAGCCCTAGGCTATGAACCCGACCAGGTCTCGCTGCTAACCGACGACGAGCGCCAATGCACCTACCTCCAAGACACCATCCTCTTCAAGGGCACCGACGACCAACCGCCTTTTTTAGCCACCCTCCACACCAGCTCAGATACGCCCCACCTGCACCTCTATGTAGTCGGCGACAAAGGCGATGAAAGCATCGAAGTGAGCCGCAGTACCGACCCCAAAGAAACCCTCTACCATTTCTTTGCGCCCCAACTACTCGATATGCAGCGTGCCTTCCAGGGTGAACCCTACCAATCGTTCGACCTCATCCGCAAGAAAACCCAGATGTTCTTGGCCGGCTATTACTCCCATCTAGAAAAAGGCGGTTCATTCGTCGCCCTCGACAGCGTACCTTTGGATTGGTCGCCACGCCACTACAAACCCGGCTGGATCGACGAATCAATGTTCCAGGGTTAGTGAGCACAGCGACGCTATCGTCTATTTGACCCTAAAGTCCCATTCTCTTATAATGAGTTATCACCAACCCATGACGAACGCACCCCTGTTTGACGAGGAGAAAACTATGTTGCAAAAAATAAAATGGTTATTGAGTATCGGCCTAGTCTTCACCCTATTCGCCTGCGGCGGCGACGGCACAACCCTAGGAACCAACGACACCCCAACGACCGAAGCCCCAGACAACGACGACAACGATGCCGGCACTGACAACGACACCCCAGACAACGACACTCCCGCCATCACCCTAACCATGCTCAGCGCCGAAATCTTCACACCGCGCTGCGCCTTTTCGGGCTGCCACGGCGGCGGCGAACCGGCAGAAGGCATGTCGCTAGCAGCCGACCTCATCGCCGCCAATATCATCGGCGTAACCAGCAACGAACAACCCGACCTCAAACGCATCGACCCAGGCAACCCCGCAGGCTCCTACCTACTCAAAAAAGTAATCGGCACCGACATCGTCGGCTCACAAATGCCCCTCAGCGGCGGCCCCTTAAGCCAGGAACAAATCGACCGCATCAGCGCCTGGATCCAAGACGGCGCCCCACAATAAATAAAAGGGCCGATCCCCCGGATCGCCCCTCTCAATCCTCTCTTACGTAAAGAACTAACGTCTAGCGTAAGGTCAGGTAGGGGATTGTCCCAGAGCGGATTCATTACCCCCGAAGCCGCAGGAGCGGCGCAGGGGGTAATGCCTCGGAGCCCGGCAGGAGCCGGGCGAGAATGAGCGCCGGGACGGTCCCCTACCTGACCGTCCCCACCAGAACCAACGTCAAACCTTAACCTAGCTCACCCCCTAATCACCTGCCCCACCAATTTACCCTCCACTTCCCCATCCCGCGCCACCACCTCCCCATTGAGCAGAACACAATCAACCCCCACCGGATAACTATACGGATTATCAAAATCCGCCGTCGCCGCAATGCGCTGCGGATCAAAAATCAACACATCCGCCCAAAACCCCTCGCACAATAATCCGCGCTCTTTCAGATGAAAACGACTAGCCGCATACCCCGTCAACTTATAAATCGCCTGCTCCCACGACAGCACCCCCTGCTCGCGCACAAAATGCTGCAGAAAATGCGGAAAAGCCCCATACGAGCGCGGATGATGTTTACCCTCGGCCAACACCCCTTCCGGCACCAGCGAAAAACCGTCCGAAATAACGCCACCCACCGGATGCCGAGCAATATTGCGAAAATCCTCCTCCGATACATCCTCGGCCAACATCCAAGGCCGCGCCTCATCTTCGAGCAGAATGTCGAGCACCGCGTCGTGCGGGTCCTGACCGCGCGCCGTAGCGATCTCGACAAAACTCTTGCCTACCAGCCCGGCATTAACTTCGGCGCTGCCCAGCCAGATCAAGTCCCAACGCCCCTCCTTAACTAAATTGCGCTTGCGACTACCGCCGCTCTCAGCGCCGTGGGTCATCGTATCTTGCTTGATCTTCTCGCGCATCGGGGCATCGCCCAAACGCTTGAGCAATTCCGCGTCCCCACCATCCAACGCCCAGGGCGGCAAGAGCGACTTGAGCGTGGTGCTGCCAATCGTATAGGGAATAGCATCGCAACTGACATCCACCCCCTGGGCGCGCATGCGATCAATGGTATCGAGCAAATCCTTGGTCGACCCAATCATCGGCGCCCCCGGCTGCATATGCGATACATGCGCTGTAATACCGGCCTGTTCCCCCACCGCAATGACCTCGTCCACCGCCGCGCCAATGCCCTCGGTTTGGTTGCGAATATGCGAAGTGTAAATGCCGTTGTACTGCCCCACCACCTTGCCCAGCTCGATCAATTCTTCTAGCTTGGCGTACGGCCCCGGCGCATAGGCCAAACCCGACGACAGCCCTACAGCTCCATCTTCCATAGCCTGGGCCGTCAATTCCTTCATGCGATCCATTTCGGCCGCAGTGGGCTCGCGGTCGTCGTAACCCATGGCCGCGACGCGAATATTGCCATGTCCGGCCAGCGTCGCCACATTGGTACCCACCCCCTGGTCGGCCAAGCGCCCAAAGTACTCTGAAAGCTCAACCAATCGCAATTCAGCCCTCGGGTCATAGCCGGATCCAGCGCCCCGTAATAGAGCTCGTGATCTCGCGTCGGCGCCGCCGATATGCCACAATTGCCCATGATTTGAGTAGTAATTCCCTGAGCTACCGAACTACTGGCGCGCCCCTCTAACACAATGGTCAAATCCGAGTGCGAGTGAATATCAATCAAACCAGGTACTACAAAATGCCCCTGGGCGTCGATGACATTGTTTGCTTGCTCGCCATCCAATTTGCCGATGCGAACAATGCGCCCGCCCTCAATAGCCACATCCCCGGCAAACCACGGACTACCCGTACCATCAATAATGCGACCATTGCGAATAATAGTATCGTACATAGATCGATGTCTCCTTTAAGTTTGGGTCTCACTAACTTTTTCGACACCCAATTCCTCAATAACCTCAAAAAGTCGCTGTGCCTTTATCGGCTTAGAAATATAACCATCCATGCCCGCCGCCAAACAGCGCTCCTTATCCTCCTTCATAGCGTGAGCAGTCATCGCCACAATCGGCAAGTGACCGCCGCTTTCCCGTTCCTGCGCCCGGATGGCCGCCGTGGCTTCTAAACCGTCCATCTCCGGCATCTGTACATCCATCAACACCGCATCAAAGCGATCCTGCGCCACCGCCTCCACGGCTTGGCGTCCATTGGTGACCACAGTCACACTGTGACCGCGTTTTTCGAGCAAGCGAGTCGCCAGTTTAGCGTTCACTGGGTTGTCCTCGGCCAACAAGAGGTGCAGTGGGCGACGGCTCTCACGCAGAATATGGCGCGTAATGAGTAGTGCAGTTGCCGCGTCCGCCGCTGCAGTGCGACTGCACACCTCCTGAATAATTTCCAGCAATTCCGCCTCTTCAAATGGTCGGGCCAGATAGGCGTCCACGCCCAGCTCGCGGCAGCGGACCCCATCGCCGCGCTCACCTTTGGCGGCCAGCAGGATACTTTTGAGCGCGCCTAACTCGGCTTGCGCCTGAATGCGTGCCGCTAGTTCAAAACCGTCCACGTCCGGCATAACACAGTCGATCAACACTAGAGCAAACTCACCCTGGTCCAATAGATCCAAAGCCTCTTGGCCGCTGGCCGCCGTCGCCGAGCGCAGCCCCCACTTTTCCAGCTGTTCGGCCAGGACTTGTCGGTTGGCAGCACTGTCGTCCACCACCAGCACCGCAAGGTCTTTCAAAGCTTCTACTCCGGCCGCCTGACGCGCCGGCAGCATCTCCTCCGAGCGCCCCAAGCGCGCCGTAAAGTGGAAAGCACTGCCTTGGCCCACCGCACTCTCTACCCAGATGCGACCGTGCATCAATTCGACCAGCTGGGTAGAAATAGTCAGACCCAACCCGGTGCCACCGTACTGCCGCGTGGTCGAGCCATCTGCTTGGGTAAAAACCGAGAAAATCTGCGCCTGGCGCTCGGGGGCAATGCCAATACCGCTATCGCGCACCACAAAGTGGAGCACGGCTTGCTTTTCGTCTATCTCCTGGGTCTCGACTTCGATGGCCACTTCGCCCTGCTCAGTAAATTTCAGCGCATTGCTCACCAAATTCATCAGCACCTGACGCAGGCGCGTGGGGTCCCCCACCAACTTATCTGGAATATCGGAGGGGATGCGTTGCAGCAATTCCAAATCCTTCTTGCCGGCCTGCAAAATAAAGGTCTTCAGTACATCGGCTACGACGCGACGCAAGCGAAAGGGAATAGAATCGAATTCCAATTTGCCGGCTTCAATCTTGGAAAAATCGAGAATGTCATTGATCAACTCCAGCAAGGCGTCAGCCGAGCTGTGGACGATGTCGAGATATTCGCGCTGTTCGTCGTTGAGCTCGGTGCCCAGCACCAATTCACTCATACCCATAATGCCATTCATGGGCGTGCGAATCTCGTGGCTCATATTGGCGAGGAATTCACCTTTGATGCGGTTGGCACTTTCGGCCACAGCCAGCGCCTGTTCCAGCTCGGCAGTGCGGGTATGGATACGCCCTTCGAGGGACGCATTGGCTCTGACAACCTGCGCCTGTTTGCGACCTACTATCCAGGCAAAGAAACCCAAAATAAAAGGAGCCGTGTCGATAATCCAGTGCAAAGGCTGGATGCGCTGCACGATGATTATATCTTCGAAGCTCACCGGCGGCCTTGGACCAAAAGATCCAGTAAGGTCGCTATAAGCGGAAAACAACAACCGAAGAGAATACCGTACAGCGTGTATTTTATTGTCGGAGACCAATCTTTCATGGCAGCATGCAATGGCAATAAACGGGCGGGGCCAGCACTGACCCCGCCCGTTGTATACCTGCCTAATCCAACGTTATTTGTTTTCAATCAATTGATCCACCACCGCCGGATCGGCCAGCGTCGAGGTATCGCCAATCGTGTCGGTCTCGTCAGTGGCGATCTTGCGCAAAATACGCCGCATGATCTTGCCCGAGCGCGTCTTGGGCAGGCCCGGTGCCCAGTGAATCACATCCGGCATGGCAATCGGCCCAATCACCGTGCGCACCTGCTTCTTGAGCTCGTCTTTTAGTTCGTCGGTGTATTCCTCCCCGCCATTCAAGGTCACATAGGCGTAAATACCTTGGCCCTTCACCTCGTGCGGAAAACCCACCACCGCCGCCTCGGCCACCTTGGCATGCAACACCAAAGCGCTCTCGACCTCGGCCGTGCCCATGCGGTGGCCCGACACATTGATCACATCGTCTACCCGACCGGTGATCCAATAATAACCGTCCTCGTCGCGGCGGCAGCCGTCGCCGGTAAAATAATAACCTTTGTATTGTTGGAAGTAGGTCTGTTCAAAGCGCTTGTGGTCGCCATAAATCGTGCGCATCTGCCCCGGCCAGGAAGCTTTGATCGCCAGCACTCCACTGACGTCGTCGCCCTCAATCAATTTGCCCGATTCCGGCTCGAGCACTACCGGCTCGATGCCAAAGAAGGGAAAAGTGGCCGAGCCCGGTTTAGTGGGCGTGGCGCCGGGCAAGGGCGTGATGAGGATGCCGCCCGTCTCGGTCTGCCACCAGGTGTCGACGATAGGACAGCGCTCTTTACCGGCATTGGTATGGTACCAGCGCCAGGCTTCCGGGTTGATCGGCTCGCCCACCGTGCCCAGCAGACGCAGGGACGGCATCTCGTATTTGGACGGCCATTCGTCACCGGCGGCGGCGATGGCGCGGATAGCCGTGGGCGCAGTGTAAAATTGGGTGACGTTCCACTTTTCAATCACCTGCCAGTAGCGATCCGGGTTGGGATAAGTGGGAATGCCTTCAAACATGACGGTAGTGGCGCCGTTGGCCATGGGGCCGTAGACGATGTAAGAATGACCAGTGACCCAGCCGATATCGGCGGCGCAGAAATAGATATCGCCGTCCTGGTAATCAAAAACGTATTTGTGCGTCTCCGCCGCGTAGACCATATAGCCGCCCACCGTGTGCTGCACGCCCTTGGGTTGGCCCGTCGAGCCAGAGGTATAGAGGATGAAGAGCGGATCTTCCGCCGCCATCTCCTCGCAGGGACACTCGGCATCGGCTGTGGCCATCAGGTCGTGCCACCAGAAGTCGCGGCCCTCCTGCATCTCGATGTCGAAGACCGCCGTGTCCTTAACGCGCTCGACGACGATGCACGTCTGCACCGCCTGATCCATCCGTGCGTCGGCCGTGGCCATGGCCTGATCGGCCACCGGTTTCATGGGAATGGGTTTGTCACCGCGGTGCGTACCGTTGGCAGTAATCAGGGTGGTGCAGGTTGCATCGACGATGCGGTCGCCCAGCGCGTCGGCCGAAAAACCGCCAAAGACAATGGAATGGATGGCACCGATGCGGGCACAGGCCAGCATGGCGACGGCCAGCTCGGGCACCATAGGCAGGTAAATCGATACTCTGTCACCTTTGCCCACCCCGCGCGACTTGAGCACATTGGCAAATTTGCACACCTGCTGGTGCAATTCTCGGTAGGTCAGGGTGCTGTCCTCGCCCGGCTCGTTGCCCTCCCAGATAATGGCCACCTGATCGCCCTTGCTGGCGAGATGACGGTCGAGGCAATTGTAAGCGATGTTGGTGGTGCCGCCGTCAAACCAGCGAATGGAGATAGGCCCCTCGTCCATATTGTAATTGTAAGAACACACGGTATCCCACGGTTTGAACCAGTGGAATTCTTCGGCCTTTTCCGCCCAGAAGCTCTCCGGATCCTCAATGGAGCGCTGGTATTCCTCCTGGTACTCCTCCATGTTCTTAAAATAGGCGCGCGCTTGGAAGGATGGGGGTGGGGAATATACTTCAGACATTGCAATAACTCCTCGATATGGGGAATGATAACTTGGAAAATCGCAGTACCGCCGTCCGATATTATCTAACGAATCAAAGCATAATATCTAGAGAATCAGGTCGCGTGAAAAGGGGCGCATTCTTTTATTCCGGCTTTAGTGAAATTTCGCCTATTGCCCGCTGCCACTTCGGACTTCTCGCCCCATCACTATTAACCCTATATTAACATCTATTAAGACCGGCAATTTACTAAACCCAACGCCACCGCGCCGTCAATCTCATGCTGCAGGGCGTTTCCCTGAATTAGAGCCTCGGTGCAGGCACAGCCGCCATGACCGCTACCGCACATATCAAACACATCGCACCTAGAGCCGGAACCGCCCTGATCGCCGCCTTGTTCATATTGGTCGCCGAATCTGCCGCGTACAACCCTACCAACCCACCCATCCCGACCCAGCGCAAGAACCGTGGCGCTGGCATACCTTTCCCGAATTAAAGGGGCTGGGCCTGCGCTGTTTGGCCGAGGATACCGACCGCTCCCTATGGTTTGGCACCAACGAGGGCGAACTGCCCTGGCCCATCGATCGCATCGTCCAATCCAAGCGCGACGGCATCTGGGCGGCTACTGCCTGGGGCGCCCTGCACCTAGGCAAACAGGGTCCCGTCCTCTACACCACCGCAGACATGGCCGCGGCATTGCAACCGCAGGCAGACTACGTAGAGTTGCAATTGGTGCCAGACACCATCATTCCGGCCAAACCCTTTGGCGTCGGCGCCGGTATCAACGTCACCAAAGGTGGTTACCTGGGTGCCACGCGCGGATCGGCGCCCATGGTCGTCTGGGCCCTGGCACCGCAAGGTCCCGCCGCCACTGCTGGACTGCGCTTGGGAGACCACATCCTCTCCATAGGCGGGAAAAATCCCGACCTACCCCACCTGCCCCTCGGTGGCGCGGGGGATTCTAATGTCGTTCTCAAGGTCGCGCGAGCTGGAACAACTGCCACATTCGATGTGGTACGCGGACCTACTACGGGAACGGCGCGCGGTTTTTCGCTTTCGGACCTAATCGCCTGGACCGGTCTCGACCCCTGGTGGGCCACGCCGGAGGAGGAGCTGCAGTACCGCGCCCTCGGACTGGAGCCAGACCAACCCACCTTCCGCCTCTTAGTAGTGGAAGACCGTCCCGAGGACAGCCGGCTCCTGGCCACCTTGCTCGAACAACTCGGCTTTGCCGTGCGCCTAGCCCACAACGGCCAGCAGGGCATCGAGCAATGGGAAGAGTGGCAGCCCCACCTCATTTGGATGGACATGCGCATGCCGGTGATGGATGGCTACGAAGCGACTCGGCGTATCAAAGCTACTGGCCGCGGCCAAGCCACAGCCGTCATCGCCTTAACCGCCAGCAGTTTTGAGGAAGAGCGCACCCTCATCCTATCGACCGGCTGCGATGATTTTGTGCGCAAGCCTTTTAGGCAAGAAGAAATCGTCGACAAACTCGCTCAGCATTTGGGCGCCCGCTTTGTCTACGCAGAACCGGAAACAGAGAAAGCTCAGAACCGAGAACAAACGCAAACCCCGCTGACGCGCCAAGATCTGGCACAATTGCCGGCGGCGTGGATGTCCGCTTTCGGCCAGGCAATCTCCACGGCCGATTCCTCCGGAGCCGTTGAACTGATTCAAGAAATTGAGGGCGAACACCCCAACCTAGCCGCGACTCTGACAACTATGGTGCGCGACTTCCGTTTTGACCAGCTCATGATCTTGTGCCAAGCAGATATTTAACATTGCAGGCAATAAATACCAACTGGTCGTGAGAGTAAATTATGCTTCCCAAGGGCTTTGTTGCACGAATGAGTTGAAATAAGACAGGTCGCTCATTTTGGCCTGGGTGCCCGCACTCGGGTCGACACCCTAGAGGTAGGTGACGACCAGGGTGCCGGCGGCGTTCTGGGCAATGTCGGCAAAACCTTCGTACAGGTCGTCGTTGCGCGATACTACTAGTTTTTGCATTGCTTCGATTTCTCCGTCAAGCGAGGCGCTCGGCCAGATAGGTCGGCATGTTGACGATGGTGCCACCCCCCGACAAACTCAGCTCCGCTTGGGGAGCGAGGCTGATGATTACACCAAGGTCCAGCCCATAGATTCTCATATAGTCGCACAGGCCCTTGGTGTGTTTGAGGTTGACGGCAAGCGCCGCCTTGCATTCCAGCGGCACAACGCGGGCGCTGGATTGGTAGACAAAGTCGATTTCAGTGCCGGACGAACTCTTCTTCCAGCCGCACAGCGGCAGTCCGCGGCGGTGCAGCTCGATCGCTGTCTGGTTCTCAATGATGCCCCCCAGCGGCGCCCTTGCCCCGGCTGTTAAGGTACCCGTGAGCCGTATCGACGGAACGGCCGCTTCGCGGAGATGGCGCAAGATGCCGGTGTCGAACATGTAGCGCTTTGGCAGATATTTATGGCTGCCTTCGGGGCCCGGTCCCCGCTGTTGGGAAACCAGCAGCAGGTGCCAGTTTTCAAGTCGGGAGAAGACCTCATTGATTTTCTCGTTGAGGCTCGAACTCGGATTCGCTACGACGGACGCGTTTTTCGAAGGCGAACCGACAAAGTTGGCGACGCTGCGGAAACACGATTTGACGATGGGCAGCAAATCTTCGCCAAAGAGCCGGATGAAATCGCGCTCGTAGTCTGCCAGAATCTGCGCTCGAACTTCCCCGTGTGCTGCGGGGCCGGCCAGCACGGCCTCGGGCAATCCTCCCACTTCGAGAAACGCGTCGAACAAACCGAGCAACAGATCGTGCTGGTGCGAGTCGAAGCGGACGTCGGGGTTGAGCACGTCTGCGGCCAGTGCGGTCTTTTCCACGGCAGTGAGGTATTCCGAGAAGGAAAACGGCCCCAGTACCAAGTTTTCTTCACCCGACCTACCGGATAGCGCGTGTCCTTGCGGAATAGACGGCGCAGCGTCGATCCCGCAAGGATGACCGTGGCGCGCGGCCAGTCTTCCTTCATGAAGCGGACAAAACGACCCAGCGCCATGCTTTCCTGCGCCTCGTCGATGAACAGGATGCTGCCGGCCGCAGGGTCGAAATCCAGTCGGTCGCGCAGCAGTCGCGCAAACATCTCGAAGTTGGCGCAGTCGTCAATCAGGGCGCGGAGCAAGGTGTCCCTTTCCAGATTCACGGAACAAGAGCGCTTATCCGACTGTTCGATAGCGTGCTCGATCAGCGCGGTTTTGCCCACCTGGCGGGCGCCCTCGACCAGAAGAACGTTCTTGTGTTCGGTATTACTATCGATAAACTGCAGTACATCTGCGTCTTTGTGCCTGGTTATATACATATTGCTCACTCTTTTATATTCCAATTTTGGACATATATAAGTATAAAATACGCGTATTTCATACGGCAATCAAATGATTATTGGTATGTAGATGGATTAACTGAGGCTGCGCAGACGGCTGAGGATGCCCCCGTAGCCTCTGAAGAGGTGGCTGCCCGGCAAAATTTCGGTGGGGCCCATCTCTCGGGTGACCTTTTCGGGGTAATAGAACACCTGGAGGGAGTCGTCAGCGCGTCTCCGATGTATTGAACAGGAAACGACCTTTGAGTCTCAATATGATTCGCAGGCTCAACCGGGGGTTGGGCATTCTCGCAGAAGTATTAATTCAGGAAACGGAATAATTTTACCTAGCAGATCCCAGCCTGGTCCTCAAAATCGTTACCGACAAACCCAAAGACCTCTGTGGCCAGCGCCGCGCCCTACTCTCCGAAAACGCTATCGTTCCCTACTGGAAAATGCCCGTAAAAGACTGCTTCGTCTGATCAATTCCACCGCGGCACTACGCCGAATATCTGTCCCACTTCCTCCAGGCACTCCACATCCTCCAACCCCACCGGCACGCCGACCTGGCCGTACTCCTGCTCCTTGCGATGCTCTATGGTGCCCGGTAACGTCGCCTCGTCGTAACCGCGCACCGGTATCATCGTCTCCCGCACCCCGCGCACCAAATTATCCACACCCGTACGGAATTCCTCCGCTGGGCCAAAAAGTCCGGCGTTCAGCACCAGAATTAGACCTCCCTGACAGGCCTCGGGCCACCGGGTTTCCACTTCCCGCGCGCGCGCACTGTTGGTGCCCACAAAAGATCCGCCCAGCGCCGTGCCCACGCCCGTGTACCCCATCGACTTAAAAAAAGCCGCCGGAATCATCTCTTGCAGCGCGTCGAATTCCTCGCCGCGCTGGTAGTCGGCCATAATGCAAGTAGCCGCATCAAGTATCAGCGGTGGCTCGTCCTGCGAGGGCAAGCCGAAACACAGCGGCGGATTGCCCCAATAGGCCGCCTGTTGGGTCTTGTTTTTACCGCCCTCGCCAAAGTAGCTGGGATGCGAGCCCTGCACCGAAAAGGCTGTACAACCCTCCTCCATGGCCCGGCGCACATAGTGACCTGCCGAGCCGTAGTGGCCGATGTGCACCGCTGCACCAGCGGCCATGCCCTTTTCCTTAGCTTTGGCGATGGTTAGTTCCGTAGCCATCATCATGGGCGCGTACCCCAGGCCACCGTCGCCGTCGACCTGTACCATCACGTCCGTTTCCTGCAATATTTTGATATCTGGATTGGGGTTGGCTGCGCCATTGCGCAGACCATTGCAATAACCGCCCAGCGCCCGCGTGCCGTGCGAGCGCACTCCGCGCAAATCCGAATTGGTCAGCAATTGTCCCAATTGATCGGCGTGATCAGCGTGCATACCGGCCGCCTTGAGACAGGCGGCAGCAAAATCGCGCAAAAGTTTGGCTTCAATGTGTTTGAACTGTTGCGGGGGATGATTCATTAGAACACCTTTCCTATAAGCTGCACCTTCACTTCGCCGCCAACGGCCACTTTCTGCTCCGGCTCTAATACCACAAAACCGTTGGCCCCCAGCATCGAAGTAATCATATGCGACCCCTGCCCGTCGCGCGTAGTGGCGCGAATCTGGCCGTCCGCATAACGCAACTGGGCGCGCAGGTAATTGCGGCGATTGCCGTCGTTCTCCACTGCGTTGTCCAAAACCGCCCGCGCCTCGGGCAAGTACAGATCAGCGCCGCTATAGCCGCCCACCTTGCGAATAGCCGGGCGCACAAATTGCAGAAAAGACATCATACTCGACACCGGATTGCCCGGCACCCCAAAGTAGGGCTTGCCGCCAATGAGACAGAAAAAAAGCGGCTTGCCCGGCTTCATGGCCACGCGCCACAATTTGATATCGGCCCCCATAGCGTCTAGCACCTGCTTGACGTAATCGTATTCCCCCACCGACACCCCGCCCGACGAGATCGCAAAATCGGCTGTCAGCGCCATCTCCACCACCCGCTGCGTATCCGCTGCCGTATCGCGCGCACTGGGCAACATCAGCGGCACCGCCCCATGCGCCCGACACAAAGCGGCCAGCGAAGCCGTATTGCTATTGACAATCTTGCCCGGCTCCAAAGGCTCGTCGATCTCGACCAATTCGTCTCCGGTAGAAAAGATAGCCACCGTCGGCCGCCGATACACCGTCACAAAAGTGTACTGCTGCGCTGCCAATACACTGATTTCCCCCACCCCACACTCCGTCCCGGCCGCCACCACCACCTCACCAGCGCGCATATCCTCGCCGCAAAGACGAATATTGCTCCCCTCGTCATCCGGCTCCAAAATTTCTACCCGCTCCCCCTCGGCCCGCGTATCCTCTACCATCACCACCGTATCGGCCCCTGCGGGCACCAAACCACCCGTCATAATGCGACTGGTCTGCCCCACCCCCACCACTTTCTGCGGCACATATCCCGCCGGAATATCCTCCACCATCTCCAACACCGCCGGCTGTTGCTGCGTCGCATCCTTTATATCCGCATACCGCAAAGCATAACCATCCATCGCCGAATTGTCGTGCGGCGGATTGTTGTGCCGCGCCGCCACATCCACCGCCAGCACCCGCCCCAACGCCTCTAGCACCGGCACCCGCTCCACCCCCAACGAATCAACATTATCCAACACAATCTGCTGCGCCTCTTCTGGACTCAACATCCTATCGTCACTCATAACCTCTCCTCTAGTATCCCATCAGACCCCCTAAAGATACACCCCCTCCCCACAGATTCAAGTCCCAACGCCAACAAAACCCACCCTAAAAACACTGGTAACCCCCGCCCCTCCTAAGTATCTTTCATATATATTCAAAGAACCCAAATCCAACCATGGCTATCTTCTTTTTCCTCAGCTTCTTAGCCCTACTCGCCAGCGCCGCCTATATGGCCTGGACCTGGCAACGCCACCGCCGCCACCTCGCCCAACTCCTGGCTCGCCTCGTCCCTCTCACCAAAACCAGCGGCAACCGCTCCCGTATGCTGCATATCCGCCACCTCGGTTTTGATGTTTTCCTCAACGATCAATTACTCAAAGAGATGGAACGCGAAGTTACCCTGCTCGAACGCGAACGCGACATAGAGACAACCAACCCTGCAGAACGCCCTATATTCTCCTCCAAAAAGCGCCTCAACCACCTGGAGAAGCGCATAGCCAACCTCGAATTAGATGCGGAAGAGTAGAACACAATTTCCGTTCGCTTGCACCGCATGGGTACAGACGGAATTTATCGTAGGTCATAACGGGTAAGTCTCCAAGTCGCCGCGTCCACTGCCGCTAGCCTCCCACCGCCGTCAACCCATTCATTCCAGCCGCAAAATACACCCGACTAATTGGCGCAATCCCCCTCGCCTAAACGGCTTTTTGAGGAACGCAAAATCACCCCGCCCGTCTATATCTTCGTCGATATAAGCCGACATCACAATAAAGGGCAATAGCGGAAACTGCTCCCGCACCTGCACCATGAATTCCTCTCCATCCATACGCGGCATCTGAAAATCCGTTATGACCAGATCAAATTCCCTCTGCAGCACGCACTGCAAACCCACCTCGCCGTTCTCCGCCAGTTCGATCTGCAGCGGCAGCCCTTCCAAGAACCGCCCGACCATAACTCGCACCATGTCTTCGTCGTCTACAACTAGAACTTTTCTTATCTTTTCCATTATGTGCTCCGGTGAGGAAACCGAACACTTACACAGGATAAACATCGGTAAAAAAAGTACTTAGCCTCGTGATCTGCCTCACAAACAAAAAAAATTCGACCGCCGTCCCTACCGCTGGGCAATCGCCGTTCTAGGTCTGCTGGCTAGCGCCAACGCCCAGACCGCCAGCGACAAAATCCACGGCATGACCGTTTCCTGTCCCACCGACGGCAGCGAATGGGGCAGCGACGCCATGGTCCACACTATGGCCGAGCTCAAAGAAATGGGCGTTACCTGGATCAGCATCCACCCCTACGCCCACCTGCGCAACGACGGCAGCCTGCGCTCCTACTTTCCCAACGATCCCAACAACCCACCGCGCTACCTGACCCGCCCCATTGCCGAAGCCCACCGCCTGGGCCTGAAAATCATGATCAAACCCCATATTTCCTATTGGGGCAGTTTTCCCTGGCGCGGGGCCATCGAATTTCAACAAGAGTTGGTGCGCGCCTGCGCACTTTCAGTGAAAAACAGGGCAAACACGTGCTCTTCACCGAGACGGGTTATAACCTCTCGGCCAAGGCACCCTACGAACCCTGGGAATACAAGGTGGGAGGAGTCGATGCCGAAGCCATCCAGATGCGCTGTCTGGAGGCCGCTCTCAAAGCCATCAAGAACGAACCCCGCATCGTCGGCTCCTTTCTATGGAAGTGGTTTCCGGGCCAGCGACCACCGCGCAACTTTGCTCAATCGACGCCGGCTATGCGCCGCGTCATTGCCCGCTGGTGGTCGCCTCCGCCTTGACCTGACCCCAGCTCTGCGCCTCCACCGCCGTAGCCATGGGAGGCGGCGCAATACTGCTGCCATCCCAAATGTCAGTACCTTCCCAGAAGCTGGCCCAACCGAACCAATAGGCGCTATAGGCGGCAATGGGCGGCAATTGCTGGCCGGCAGCGGGCCGTCAATGGCCATGCCTAGCACATTCCAGGTGGAACCGGTTTCGGCATCGGCCAGCAGTGGAAAGCCTTTGTCGTCGGTGCCGACGGCGCTAAAGTGGTAGGTCGTATCCCCCAATCTGCGCACATAACCCAAAGGCATCTGGCCCTCTGGGTGGTAGACGATGAGCACATCCTCGCCAAAGTGGTCGTTGACTACGTTGGTCTCGGCCAAAAGCTCGTAGGGATAGGCGCGGGCCTTACCATTGATCGCCAGGCCGTAAACCATAGCCTTGGGGTGCATGCGTCGGTCGATGGGCGGCGCCTGCACAAAAAAAATATCTTCGTTTTCCGAATAGCCGAATATCACAAAGGGATCGTTGGCGTAATTGCGCGCAAAACCCGTCTCTTCCGAAAGAATCTGGGTGTGGGGATAGAGCGCTTTCCAGGCGCCCCAGGTGGCCTGCACTCCGGGCAACGTCTGCAAGTGTTCGCCGCCGGCAAGAAAGTGGGCTCGACCAGAGGCGGTATGGCGTCGATGGGCACGTCGGGAATGATCTCGTTGGTGGACACGCTGCCATTCAACGGCGAGAAGACGCCGACAAAGTGGTCGTCGACAGCCGCGGCAGGGACGCTCGAGGCCAGACAGACAGCTACCCAGAGGAACGTCCAGCTCATACGCGCGTTTTTAACTGACATAGGGGGTTCTCCTCTTCTGGCACATATGATCGTGAGGCGTTTCCGTAGGACGCGGTGGGGGGGGGGGGCCCTGCGCTCAGTGATCGTATGGGTTGTAATTTGAGTTATCTTATTAAAGAATCATCTTTGCCATGCGTTCTCTCAGTGAAGTTTTCACCTTTAGCCGCGGACATCGTCGTCAGAGGAGATACCAGTTAGGCCTTAGGTGGTAGGATAACCTAGCTGCTCTACATACCATTTCTATGAGACCCAACCTCTTCTTGCTCATCTGCTGCTGGCTGCTGGCCGTTCCTGCAATGGCCCAGACCTTTTTTGGCGCAGAGGATCACCAAAACATCTCCCTGAGCCAAAACTTCCCCAATCCTTTTAATACCAATACAACCATCAGCTTTGTCCTGCCGCACACAGCTGATGTGGAGCTAACACTCTTCAACCTAAGCGGCCAACGGATAATTACTCTGGTAGCAGAAACTAGATCTGCTGGCACTTACGCAATAAACTGGAACGGGCGCAACGACAACGGCGATCTTTTGGCTAGCGGCGTCTATCTCTACCAACTCTGCGTCGGCAATACTACCGAGATGCGCAAATTGCTCTTAGGCGGCGTAAATAAATAAAGGTATCATCTATTTGTGCCTGCTAGGCTTGATGATATAGTTCCACTCACCGTGAAAGACATCGCGCTTCATGTTAACCTCATTCATCTCTTCCGCAGTAA
>Ga0114996_10004478_pt1 | contig 16716 bp, 12 predicted proteins | sample ArcticOcean_MG_C_4_FD_87039 | JGI IMG/M metagenome (GOLD analysis project Ga0114996, IMG submission 87039) | Marine microbial communities from western Arctic Ocean - ArcticOcean_MG_CB4_134 | ecosystem: Environmental > Aquatic > Marine > Oceanic | place: Arctic Ocean: Canada Basin | collected...
GTTTCGCCCAGCAGTAATACTGTTAATTCGGGAGTGGCTGGATCGTTTGAGGTTACCAGCAGTTGCGCCTCGAAATTGCCTTCGGCTGTGGGTGCAAAGGTGAGGGTGGCGTCGACGCTGGTGCCCGGGTCGAGCTGGGCGCTGGCGGGCGTCACGCGGTAGGTGTCGGCATTGGTTTGTAGGTCGATGTTGAGGACGGCGCCACCGGCGTTGCTGAGGGTCAGCTCGCGCGCGGCGCTGGCGTTGGTCTCCACGGCGCCGAAGTTGAGCACTGTGGCGGAGAGCACGATGGCAGGCGTTTCCGCGTCGACGGAATCTGGGGGCGTGTCATCGACTTCCATTTGGACGATGTCGATGTCGTCGACGTACCAGCCGCTGCTGACATCGGCTTTGTCGCCGTCCTGCAGAGAAGTGAAGTAGAAGGCCAATTGCACCTCGGTCTCCTCGGCATAGGCGGAGAGATCGATGGCGACGTTTTCCCAGGTGTTGTTGCTGGTGCCGCTGTAGGGCGGCGAGAGATTTTGCCAATCCTCTGCGTTGGTGCGGACTTGCACCCAGGCGCTGTCGCGGGCAGAAAAGCTGAAGCGGTGCCAGAATACGAGGTGGGGCGTGGGACCGACGTCGGGTAGGCGAAAGGTTGGACTGATGAGGCGGCTGGCGACGTTTTCGGCGTATTCTGCGCCCAAGGCGGTGGCGGCGGTGTTGGCGCCGGAGTGAGCGCTGCCGGGTCCGCCGCCCACTTCCCAGGTGCCTTGGTCGACGTGCCAATCGCCTAGGCCGTTCTCCCAGCTTTCGGGCAGATCAAAGGCGGGCGTTCCGGTGAGGATAGCCAGATCGTCGACGTACCAGCCCTTGTCGACATCGGCGCCATTGCCATCCTGCAGCGAGGCGAAATGCAGGGCGAGTTGCACGGTATTGCCGGCGAAAGGAGTCAGGTCGACGGTGGCCCGGGACCAGACATTGCTGCTAGAACCGGTGTAGGATGGCGACAGTGCTTGCCATTGACCGGCGTCGACTTTGATCTGGACCTGGGCGCTGTCGCGGTTTGAAAAACTGTAGCGATGCCAAAAGCGCAGCCGCGGTTGCTCATCGGCGTCGGGCACCGTGAAGGATGGGCTGATGAGACGGCTGCTGACGTTTTCGTCGTATGTTCCGCCCACTACGGTGGCGGCTGTTTTTTCGCCGGAGTGGGCGTTGCCGGGTCCGCCGCCGATTTCCCAAGTGCCCTGGTCGACGTGCCAATCGCCCAGGCCGTTCTCCCAGTCCTCAAAGGTGTTGAAAACCAGCGGTCCGGAGACGATGTCGATGTCGTCGACGTACCAGCCCTGGTCGACATCGGCGTTATTGCCCAATTGTTGAGAGGTGAAGCGGAAGGCGAGTTGGACGGTGTTGGCGGCGAAGGGGGTTAGATCGATGGCGGCTCGGGACCAGGCGTTACTGCTGGTGCCAAAGTAAGTGGGTGGCAGGTTTTGTCAGGCGCCGTCGTCGACTTTTATCTGCACTCGGGTGCTGTCTAGATTTGAGAAACTATAGCGGTGCCAGAAACGCAAGCGCGGTTGCTGGTCGGCAGCGGGCAGGTCGAAGGATGGGCTGATGAGGCGGCTGTCGATATTCTCGTGATAATTGCCGTTGAGGACGGTGGCGGCTGTTTTTTCGCCAGAGTGAGCGCTGCCGGGTCCGCCGCCTATTTCCCAAGTGCCCTGGTCGACATACCAGTCGCCTAGGCCGCTCTCCCAATCCTCGGGTGCGTTGAAGGCCAGAGGGCCGGTGACTAGAGCCAGGTTGTCGAGATACCAACCGCTGCTCACATCGGCGTTGTTGCCCAATTGTTGGGAGGTGAAATGAAAAGCGAATTGGACGGTATTGCCGGCGAAAGAGGTTAGGTCGATAGCGGCTCGGGACCAGGCGTCGCTGCTGGTGCCAAAGTAAGTGGGTGGTAGGTTTTGCCATTCGCCGTCGTCGACTTTGATCTGCACTCGGGCGCTGTCGCGGTTGGAGAAGCTGTACCAGTGCCAAAAACGCAAGCGCGGCTGCTGATCGGCAGCGGGCAAGTCGATGGGCGGACTGATGAGGCGGCTGTCGACGCCCTCGCTGTAGTTGCCGTTTAGTGCTGTGGCCGCGGCTTGGCTGCCAGCATAAGCTTTAGCCGGCCCGCTGCCGGGCATGCCGACATCCCAGGTATCGGCATCGATCTGCCAGCGAGCACTCCAATCGCCTTCCCAGTCTTCACTCCAGGTAGTGATCGATTGCGCCGCCACCCCATGGGTAAGGAGGAGCAGGGCGGAAAGGGTCAGGTTTGAGATTAGTCTGCGCATAGTTATTGCCGTTGGCGTATAATAATAAACGGTTGTCTTTGTAATTGTACATTAATATAGTGTGCGTATTGCAAATTTTAGATTTGGTTGCGTCGACCCGGCATTTCAGTATCTTTTGGCGCGATGCCCTCTACCTATTTCCAAGGAGTATCTCATGGCACAAGAAAAGACTCGGGTGGGATTGGCCAAGTGCAGCAATCGCCGCGACAATGTCTTCACCGCTCTCGATCTGGTGCGTGAAGATGTGGTGGCTAAGCTGCAAGCGCAGGTCTTGCTCAAACCCAATTTCCTCTCTGCCGAAAGCCAATTGGCCAGTAGCCACGTGGACGCTATCCGCGGCACGATTGACTTTTTATTATCGACGCCCAAGCCACCAGAAGAAATCATCATCGCCGAAGGCGGCAATGAAAATTGCTCGGGTGCTGCGTTCGAAAATTTTGGCTACCATGCGCTCAAAGAAGAATACGCCGTGCCCATCCGCCTGGTCGATCTCAACCAGGAAGAGCGTTGGGAAGAAACCACGGTGTTCGATTCCGAACGTCGAGAAACCACCGTACGCATGCCTAAGACAGTGCTCGAGTGCCCATGCACTATTTCCGTGGCGGTGGCCAAGACGCACGACGTGTGCTGTGTGACGCTAGCCCAGAAAAACATGATCATGGGCACGATATGCAAAGAAGACCGCATCAATATGCACGGTTGTTGCGCCCACGCCGAGCGCGTCTTGCCCAACGAAGCACAGCGCTTAAACATCAACCTCATTCGCCTGTCCCAGTACTTGCGCCCGGACATTGGCGTGATCGATGGTACGGTGGGGCTGGAGGGCAATGGCCCGATGGGCACCGAGGCGGTGGATTGGGGAGTGGCCGTGGCCAGCGCCGACGTTTTTGCCGCCGATGCAGTGACGGCGGCGGGCATGGGCTTTGAGCCGATGGAGTTGGGATTATTGCACTACGCTGATACGCTGGGGTACGGTACGGCAGACCTAGAGCACATTGAAGTACTTGGCACGCCGATTGCCGCGGTGCGGCGCTCGTTCAAACGACACGAGACTACGGATTTGCAATTGCAGTGGCACGACGAGCGCGCCAGCGAGTTTTTGCCAATGTCGTGAAGTATGGGAGCGTGGCGTATAACCGAATAGAGTGTATGCAGTTAAATATTTTCAAACCTTTCTCCGAATATCTGCGGCCTTATAAAACGACGATCATCTTGGGGCTCGTTTTGTTGTTGGTAGTGCAGGCTGCTTACGCCGCCATCCCGTTGGTACTGAAACAGGCGATTGACAGTACTAAAGCTGCGCTGGACGCCAGATTGGCTGGGGGCGCAGAGTGGGCGCAAATGGCGCAGAATAGCAAGCGCGACGTTGCCATATACGCGGGCATGATCGCCGCTCTTGCCTTGGTGCTCATGGTTGGGTCAGTGGGCATGCGTTGGTACCTGGCTAGCGTTTCGCGGCGCGTCGAGCGCGATTTGCGGCGCGCCTATTTTAGCCATCTGTTGACCTTGCCACTGGCATTTTTTCAAAAGCGGCGCGTCGGCGATTTGATGGCCCGGGCCGCCAGCGATGTCGAAGCGATCCAGCGCTTTCTGAGCAATGGCTTGCGCTTGTCCCTCACCGGCATACTCGGCTTTTTCCTGAGTTTGGGGTTGATGTGTAGTATCGATTGGCAATTGGCGCTCTACGCGCTCTTGCCGATGCCGGTCATGGTTTTCACTTTGCGTTTGGTTTCAGAGCGAACGCGCCAGGGTTATCGCCGGGTGCAGGAGCAGTTTGGGGAGATGACGGCGCACCTGCAAGAAAACTTGGCGGGCATACGGGTAGTAAAAGCCTATGTGCGCGGCGCGGCGGAATTGGAGCGCTTTGCGCAGCACAACGCGCACTACGTGGCCGAGAACCGCCGGCTGATCTCGCTCATGAGTCTGTTCCATCCCTTTACTTTTTTATTGAGTAGTTTGTCGCTGGTACTAGTGCTGTGGTTGGGCGGCCGGCAAGTGCTAGAGGGCACGCTGACGTTGGGCGCTTTTGTGGCGTTTAATGCCTATTTAATTCGCCTCAGTCGGCCGATGATGATTTTGGCCCGCGTCGTCGATGAATACCAGCGGGCGATGGCGTCGATGAGTCGCCTCGAAGCGATTTTTCAGGAACCACCCCAAGATGATCGCGGTGGCGATCAAGTCGCAATAAGTGGTGGCGAGATCGAATTGCGCAATGTGGGTTTTGCCTACGATAGTGGCGTGGCGCTCGATCAGGTAAACGTGCGTGTGCCGGCTGGCAGCATCCTGGCGGTGGTTGGACGCGTGGGCTCCGGCAAGACCACCCTGGCGCGTTTGATCCCGCGCTTGATCCAGGCAGGGCAGGGGCAGGTTCTCATCGATGGCGTGGCGCTCGAAGATTTGCCGCTGGCCACCTTGCGCGGCCTGATCGGCTACGTGCCGCAGGACACTTTTCTGTTTTCCGATACCTTGCGCGAGAACATCGCCCTGGGTTTGGATGACGGCGACGGACAGGTGGAAGCAGCGGCCGAAGTGGCACAGTTGAGCGCCGATATAGAGCAGTTCCCGCAGGGTTTAGAAACGGTGGTAGGCGAGCGCGGTGTAACGCTTTCTGGCGGTCAGAAGCAGCGCGCGGCCCTAGCTCGTGCCATCATTCGCCGTCCCCAAATTCTCATTCTCGACGACGCCCTGGCCAGTGTCGATACCCGCACCGAAGAGGAAATCCTCAAGCGCTTGCGCCAGGTGATGGCGACGCGCACGACTATTTTGATCGCCCACCGCATTTCTACAGTGAAAGACGCGGATCATATTTTGGTGCTGGACGCAGGGCGCATCGTCGAGCAGGGGACGCACGCGCAATTGGTCGAACGGGGCGGGGTCTACGCGGATATGTACCGGCGCCAACATCTCTCTAGTTCATTGGATAATTTCTGAGACGAGCATGGAAGAAGAAGACCTAGTCAAAAAAGGTTTCGATACCAAGTTGCTGGGGCGTCTCATGGCTTTCCTGCGGCCGTACTGGCGTTGGGTGGCGCTGAGCTTTGGGTTGATTTTATTGACCTCGGTGGTCAGGCAGGCCGGGCCCTATCTGACTAAGGTGGCGGTGGACGACTACATTGTCACGGGCGATCTAGCGGGGCTGAAAAATATTGTGCTGCTTTTTCTGGCTTTGCTCGTGGCCCAATTTTTCTTTGGTTACGTCCAGAGTTTTACGGCACAGATAGTGGGGCAGTGGGCCATGCGCGATGTGCGCTTGCGCATCTTTGCCCATTTGCAGCGGCTGCCCCTGCATTTTTTTGACCGCACGCCCGTCGGTCAGTTGATGACGCGCACGACCAATGACGTAGAGGCGCTCAACGAATTTTTTACGCGCGGGGCCACGGCGCTGTGCAGCGATGTTTTCACTATCGTCACCATCCTGGGCTATATCTTCTACATGGATGTGGAGTTGGGTCTAGTTACCTGTGCGGTTTTGCCGCTGGCCACGGCGACCATATTCTGGCTGCACCGGCGCACCTTCCACTCCTTTCGCCGGGCGCGCACTCGCCTGGCTCGTTTTAATGCCCACCTGCAAGAGACTATTGCGGGCATGGAAGTGGTGCATCTATTCAAATGCGAGCAGCGCAGTGTCGACCGCATGGGGCGGGCCAACGACGAGTACCTGGACGCCCGCCTAGAGCACACACTATACCACTCGATCTACTTCCCTTTTATGGAGGTGAGTGGTTTGCTGCTGACGGCGCTGGTGTTGTGGTACGGCGCCGGCGAAGTTTTGCAAGAGCAGGCCGAGTGGGGGGTATTGGTGGCGATGCTGCAATACGTGCCGCGCTTCTTCATGCCCATCCGCGATATCGCCGATGGTTTTTCTACGATCCAGATGGCGATGGCGTCGTCCGAGCGCATCTTTGAGCTCTTTGCCAGTGAGCCGGAGCCCGAGGGCGGCAATGTGCAGTTAGAGCGCGTGCAAGGCACTATTGAATTTAGCCATGTGTGGTTTGCCTATGCAGAAGAAGAGTGGGTCTTGCGCGACGTGTCTTTTCGCGCTGAGTCGGGGCAAAGTCTAGCATTGGTAGGCGCCACTGGGGCGGGCAAGAGCACGATTGTGCACCTGGTCTGTCGGTTCTACGAAATTCAACGCGGCAGCATTCTGGTGGACGGGGTCGATATCCGCCAATGGGACATGGGGGCCTTGCGCCGCCGCATTGGCATTGTACCGCAGGACGTCTTCCTCTTTAGCGGCGATGTGGAGAGCAATATCCGCCTGGGGGCGCCGCAACTATCCTCTCAGGAAGTGGAAGACGCGGCCCGCCATGTCAATGCCGACCGCTTCATCCGCGCTTTGCCCGACGGCTATGCCCACGCGGTGAACGAGCGCGGCACATCTTTTTCGACGGGTCAGCGGCAATTGCTCTCTTTTGCGCGGGCGCTGGCCGCTGCTCCGGATATTTTAGTGTTGGACGAAGCCACGGCCAACGTCGATACCGAAACTGAGATGTTGATTCAGGAGGCGGTCGAAAAGTTGATGCGCGAACGCACGTCCATTGTGATCGCGCACCGCTTGTCTACTATCAGCCACGCCGATAAAATTTTGGTCATGCATCGGGGCCAGGTGCGCGAAGAGGGACGGCACGAGGAATTGCTCGCCAAGGGCGGGATTTATTATCGGCTGCACCAATTGCAGTACCGCGAAACTTAAGTTTTGTCGGCGTCGTTTCGCTAAATGAGATATAGCCTCCAGAAGGAGAGACAGGATGACCGTTAGAGTAGAAATTGGCGGATTGAAAGTAGACGCAGGGTTGCATCGCTTGGTGCAGAACGATATCGCCCCCGGCACCGGCGTGGAGCCGGATGCTTTTTGGGCGGCTTTGGGTGCTATTGTGGCGGATCTGGGTCCCAAGAACCGAGCGTTATTGCAGCAGCGGGACGTGTTACAGCAGCAGCTCGATGAGTGGCACCTGGCGCGCCGGGGACAGCCCGTTGATCGAGAGCAGTACCGGGCGTTTTTGATGGAGATTGGTTATCTACTGCCCGAAGCAGAGGACTTTGCGGTGACTCCCACGGGCGTGGATCCCGAAATTGCCCAAATCGCCGGACCACAATTGGTGGTGCCGATGGACAATGCGCGCTATGCTCTCAATGCTGCCAACGCGCGCTGGGGCAGTCTCTACGATGCGCTCTACGGTACCGACGTGATTGGCACCGAAGAGGGGCTGGAGCAAAGAGTGGCCTACAATCCGGCGCGCGGCGCCGAGGTGGTAGTGCGCAGTCAGGCGTTCTTGGACGCGAGCACTCCCCTAGAGAAAGGGCACTACGCCGACGTGGCGCAATTTGGGCTGGCAGATGGCGATGGCAGCAAACGCCTGGTTGCGACGTTGGCTGACGGCGGCGCGGCGGGATTGGCCGTGCCCAGTCAATTTGTCGGTTACAACGAAGACGGTGGCGCCTTGAGCAGTATTCTGCTGCAAAGCAATGGTTTGCATATCGAGATTCAGATCGACCGCGATCATCCCATCGGCAAGGAGAGTGCGGCGGGTGTGAAGGATGTGGTGCTAGAAGCGGCGATAACCACCATTCAGGACTGCGAGAATTCGGTTGCGGCCGTGGACGCTGCCGACAAGGTGGTCGTCTACGGCAATTGGAACGGCATCATGCAGGGCACCTTGGAGACGAGCTTTAAAAAGGGCGATCAGACGGTGACGCGTCGGCTCAATAGCGAGCGGGTTTTCAGCGCTGCGCAAGGTGGAGTGCTGACTTTGCCGGGGCGCAGTCTGCTCTTGGTGCGCAATGTGGGCATTCATATGTACACTGATGCAGTGATTGATGCCGACGGCGAGGAGATTCCGGAAGGTTTCCTCGACGCTATGGTGATGGCGCTGGCGGCAAAACACGATCTGCAGGGCGACGGGCAGGGGGGCAATAGCAAGACCGGGAGTGTCTACATCGTCAAACCCAAATTGCATGGGCCGGAGGAAGTGGCAGCGACGGTAGAGTTGTTCGGGCGGGTGGAGGAGGCGCTGGGACTCCAGCCCAATACGCTCAAGATCGGCATCATGGACGAAGAGCGTCGCACTACAATCAATTTAAAAGAAGCGATTCGCGCCGCTGACCAGCGCGTAGTTTTTATCAATACAGGTTTTTTGGACCGCACCGGTGACGAGATCCACACCAGCATGGAGGCGGGGGCGATGCTGCCCAAGCTAGAGATCAAGGGGCAGCCGTGGCTTACAGCTTATGAGAATTGGAACGTCGATGTGGGCATTGAGACCGGGCTGGTGGGGCAGGGCCAGATCGGCAAGGGCATGTGGACCATGCCCGACAATATGCGCGAGATGGTCGAGGCTAAGATTTCGCATCCCCAGGCCGGTGCCACCACGGCTTGGGTGCCGTCGCCGACGGCAGCGGTCTTGCACGCGGTGCACTACCACCATGTGTATGTGCCGCAGCGCTTGGAGGAATTGGCGCGCTGGAGGCGGGCTAAGCTCGATGATATTTTGACGCCGCCGCTGTTGGACCGCGAATTGACAGAGGAAGAGATCCAACAGGAGTTGGACAATAATGCTCAGGGCATTCTGGGTTATGTGGTGCGCTGGGTGGGGCAGGGGATCGGCTGTTCGAAGGTGCCGGATATCAACGATGTAGGTTTGATGGAGGACCGGGCGACCTTGCGCATTTCGAGCCAGCATATAGCCAATTGGCTGCATTATGGCATTGTCAGTGAGGCGCAGGTGCGGCAAACATTTGAGCGCATGGCGGCGGTGGTGGATCGGCAGAATGCGGGGGACGCGGACTACCAGGACATGGCGCCCGAATTTGAGCATAGCGTCGAGTTCGAGGCGGCGTTGGATTTGGTGTTTAATGGGCGGGCCGAAGCTAATGGGTATACGGAGAGGGTATTACACAGTCGGCGGAGGCAGGTGAAGGAAAGAGTATGAGGAGAAGTTATAAGAGAGCTAAAAGATTCTCTCGACGGGAAATATAGGTCCCGAGGTGGAGACCGAAAAAGCACAAGGGGTACTCAGAAAACCGTATCGAATGTCCCAAGCACTACAGATCGTTCGCCAAGTGTTGGATGAATAAGACCTATCTTTCGGGCAAGTAGTTTTAATGAGTGTATTCACATTAGAGGGAGTGTTATGTCAGATATAAATCAGGGTGCGACGCAAGGAGCGGACTATCACTGGACTTGTGTGACGGAAGAAGCCAATTTTGCCGCCCGCGATGGTGCCGGACTGTTGGTATTTAAAGAAAAGATGTGGCTCTTGGGTGGTTGGAATCCCGACGATAAGGTCAACTTTCCGCAGATCTGCAATAGCGAGGTGTGGTCGTCAAGTGATGGCGCCACGTGGACGCTGGAGTTGTTACAGGCACCCTGGGAAGGGCGCCACTGTGCCGGTTATGCGGTGCACGATGGACGTATGTGGATCGTCGGTGGCGATTGCAATCAGGGGCACTACCAGAGCGATGTGTGGAGTTCGGCCGACGGGGTAAACTGGGACTTGGTCAACGATGCGGTACCGTGGGCGCCGCGCTCGCTGCAGCACACCTTGGTCTTTGCGGGCGAGATTTGGATAATGGGAGGGCAGACGATGCCGCATTTTGCGCCGGCTCCCGAGATGTTTTACAGCGATGTGTGGCGCTCGTCCGACGGAGTCAATTGGACCCAGGTTACTGACCAAGTGCCGTGGGCGCCGCGCGGCATGATTGGCGCTTATGCGGTGCACGATGGGCGCATGTGGATTTTGGGGGGTGGCACATATGACATTCCGGCCAAACCAGAGCGCATTTTTTATAACGATGTGTGGAGTTCGGCCGATGGGGTTAATTGGGAATTGGTAAATGAGGCGGCACCGTGGACGCCGCGGCAATACCACGAGGTAGCGGTGTACGACGGCAAGATGTGGGTGATGGAGGGGTACCATATAGATAGCGGCAATCGCGCCGATGTGTGGTATTCGGCCGATGGGATCGACTGGCACGAAGTGGCCGATACGCCATGGGCGCCGCGCCACGCTGCTTCGGTATGTGTGTACGATGAGGCGCTGTGGATGGTGGCAGGAAATAATATGACCCCCGACGCGTGGAAATTGACGCCGGCTCGATAAGGGAGAGGTGCGCGATCATTAGGACGAGTGGGCCGGGGCGGCGCTCATGTTTCCTCGGGGGTGTGAATTTGACAGGCTTGTGTTTTCTGCCTTAGGTTTTTTCGGCTAACAACAATAATAAACCTGTTATGGAGAGAAATTCATGCGACCCAACAAACTGCGCAAATTGCTTGACGAGGGCAAACCTTCCATCTCTACTCACGTGCACTCTACCTGGCCGTCCATCATCGAAATACTGGGGCACACTGGCATGTACGACTACGTGGAATTTGTCGCCGAGTACGGGCCTTTTGATCTGTATGCGCTCGACAATTTTTGCCGCGCGGTGGAGTTGATGGACATGGGGGCAATGATTAAGGTGGATCAGGAGCCGCGCGGTTTTATTGCGCAGCGCGCCATTGGTTCGGGTTTTCAGAGTGTGCTCTTTGCCGATTGTCGTTCGGCCGAGGATGTGCGCGAGTGCGTGCGGGTGACGCGACCCGATACGCCCGAGGATGGCGGCAGTCACGGGGTGGGGATGCGCCGTTTTATGTATGGGAGCATGGCGTATGGCGGGGAAAAATCCTATGTCGAGGCGCTTAGGGAGGTGGTGGTGATGGTGATGATTGAGAAGGGGTCGACGGTGGAAGAATTGGAAGAGGTGTTGGCGGTGGAGGGGGTCGATATGATTCAGTGGGGGCCGTCGGATTATAGTATGAGTATTGGGCGGCCTGGCGAGGGGGGTGCGCCGGATATCAAGGATGTGGAGCGGCGCGTTATCCAGGAGGCGCTCAAGGCGGGCATTCAGCCGCGCGCCGAAATCGGTTCGCCGGACGAGGCCAAATATTATCTCGATTTGGGGGTGAAGCACTTCTGTATTGGTACGGATGTGACCATTCTCTTGAAGTGGTGGAAGGACAACGGCGACGCATTGCGCAAGGCGGTGGAGGGGGCGTAAGGGAACGGCGTGCGAGCGGTAGATATGTGTTTTTGAGAAATCCTGTTTTCTGGACTGGGCCGTGGATTTTGTCCGGAAAACAGGAATTTTGGTGTGATTCTGTCCAGAAAACAGGAATTTCGATTTTTGATGAAATAGATTAAAGTTTCGTTAAGTAAGTTAAATCAGCTAGTTGGCGCTTGTTTTTTAGAGCGCCATTTTTGTAGCTGGCACGGCCTTTGCATATTGGAGTTGAGCATAGTCGCGAATTCATTTTCTACTAGGAACAGAAGCCGTATGTTCACACAAATCAGGAAATCAACGCCAGATGAGGGGAACCTTATGGCCTCTTTGATTCATCGTCTATTCGCCGTATGCGGTGTCTTTTGTTGCGCTACGCTGCTCTTTTCCGAGCCGGGCATGGCACAGCCGTTTTTTACGGACGTCAGCGAAGAAATAGGCTTGCCATTGCTGCCAACGCGCGGCACCGCCTTTGGCGATTATAATAACGACGGCCGGCCCGATCTATTGGTGGCGGAATCTGCTTTTGAGGATAATCCCCAAATCGAGTTGCTGGCCAATGAGGGCACGGGCCGGTTTGCCGATCACACGGCGGTGATACAGGCCGATGTATCGCCGCCAACGACCGGCGGCGGTCAGCTCTTTGGCGATTACGACAACGACGGTGATCTGGATTTGTTTATCCCGATTGGTTTTGGGGGCGCTCAGGTGAATATGCTGCTGCGCAATGATCGCGGCGTATTTCGGGATGTAACGCTAGAAGCCGGCCTGACTACCCGTGCCCGGTCGGACAACGCCATATGGCTGGATTACGACCGGGACGGCTTTATCGATCTGTATGTCGGAAATATAGATGAGCCGAGCAACCGACTCTACCGCAACAACGGCGATGGCACCTTTTTGGATGTGACGGAGGCATTGGGTTTACATCACGTATTTCAAGCGGATTTTGGGGGCGGCAGCAACGGCGGACTGTCCGGCGGCGATTTCAACGACGACGGCTGGCCGGATATCTACCTAGGGGTGTTTCTCGATCGCAATCGCCTGTTTCTCAGCGACGGCCAGGGTGGATTTGACGACGCCACCACCGATGAGATCGGCGATCCGGGCGAGGCGTTTGGTCTAGCCGTCGGCGACATCGACCACGACTTGCACCTGGATCTCTTCCAGGCCGCTGGTGGGTCCCAGGGGAAGTTTCGCTCTCTCATGTTCTTAAATCTGGGCGCCGGACAATTACTCGACGTCACCGAGGGCGTATTGGGGCGAACGGTATTGAACGAGTCTAATGTCCTGGGGGCCGGCCTGGCAGACATCGACAACGACGGCGACCTGGACCTGGTGGTGGGGATGCCTGCTCTCCTCTTTCTCAACAATGGCAAGGGTGTTTTCGTGGATGAGACCGCGCAATCCGGTGTGGTGCACGAGTCGTGGACTCTGTCTTTTGGCGACTACGACCTCGACGGCTTTTTGGATATGTGGTTGGGTGGCAATTCTAGTTCGGATGGACATTTTTACCGCAACAACGGCAACGGCAACCACTGGTTGCGGGTCGAGTTGGCCGGGGTGGCCAGCAACCGCAATGGGATCGGCGCTCGTTTGATTGCCACCTCTGAAGATCTGCGGCAGATGCGGGAGATTTTGGGCGGTCTGGGGTATTACCAGGACGAAATGGTGGCGCACTTTGGCCTGGGTGGGCACAGCCGGGTAGATTCGCTGGAGATCCACTGGCCGTCCGGACAGGTGGATGTGCTTAAGGATATTGCAGCGGATCAGAAGATTCGCGTCATCGAGGGGCGTGGTGATTACCATGTCGTTCGCCCCACGAGTTGGGAGCACCCGCCGCCCTGGCAGCGGGATCAGCGGGCGCTCTGACGGCGCGATTGCGCCCGGCGCTGTTTGAGGCAGGGGCCGAGATCACCCGGGTTACCGCCGATCTGAGTGGTGTGGGCGGACCTAGCGGGATTGATCTCGCTGCTGCTGTTGATGGCAGCTATGCGGTGGAATCGACTTTCGAGGTCAGCGGTCCCGGTCGGGTGGAGAATATCTCGATCGCCATCGAACAGGCCACTTCACTGGGCCCCTACTGGACCCACCTTTTTAGGGCCATCGAGATATGGCCTACAGAGGACCAGGCTATCTTCACCGATGCGTCGGCGGACGGCTGGATGTTGATCGACCGGCTGTCGCAGATCAATCTCACCAACCACCTGGAGTATGATGCGCAACCCGCCTGGTTGCCCGACGGCACGAAGATAGCCTTCACCTCCTTACGCGACGGCAACCCAGAGATCTATGTGATGGATGTGGACGGCAGCAACCTGATTAAGCTGACCGACCACCCGGAGGTTGATGGGGAACCCGCCTGGTCGCCCGATGGCACGAAGATAGCCTTCGTGTCGGACCGCGACGGCAATTCTGAGATCATGTGATGGATGTGGACGGCAGTAACCTCAGCCGGTTGACTAACAACTCTTCACGGGATAATCTACCCGCGTGGTCGCCGGACGGTACCAAGATCGTATTCAGGTCGGGCAGGGATGGCAATTCTGAGGTGTTCGTGATCGATCTCGTTGCGAGGGTCGAAATGAATCCCGAACAGCAATCCATCCTTTTTCAGGGCGAGACCGCGTTGGAACTGATAGCGGATGGCGTTTGGACTGTGGCGTATGTCCCGGATATACCGCTGAACCCCCTTGGCTACGAGACCCTGCGTTTCGTTTTTCATCCCGGCGACACACAGACCGCGGCGGAGAGCTCGTTTCGCGTCACGGTCGCCGGGTCAGCGGTCGAGGTACTCGGAGGAGCAGTGGCTGAGCCCGCGATTGATCTCGGGATGCGGGACTGGCAGGTAGTAGAGCTGTCGCTGGACCGTTTTGAGCTGCCGCAGCGCATCGATCAGATCGTCTTCAGCGGCAATCTCGCGGGCACCTTCTATCTCGACGATATTCGTTTTGTGACGGCCTGGTCTAAACCGGTAACGGCCATTGAGGAAGAGGTCGTGTCGGGCCTTCCCAGGGAGTTTGCTCTCGATCAGAACTACCCCAACCCGTTTAATTCGGGCACCGTCATCCGCTTCGCCCTGCCAAACAGCGAGCAGATTGAGCTGGCCATCTACAATTTGGTTGGGCAGAAAGTGGCGACACTGGTGCAGGGATGGCGGGCGGCGGGGAGTTATACGGTAAAGTGGGATGGCCGGGACGATGTGGGGCGGGGGTTGGCCAGCGGGATCTATTTGTATCGGCTGGCGACGGATAAGTACACGGAGACGCGCAAGTTGATTTTGCTGCGGTGAAAGTATATTATGAATGTATTCCCTTTTTCCACTGTATTGCTCAACCCCGTCCGATTTGATCGGCGGGGTTTTCTTTATTCTCGTCGTTGGTCTGGCGCGTTTATCTCGGTATTCATACCTTACGGCGGTAACAATTCCAAATAACAACGAAAGGATATTAGATATCATGATCAAAATCGGCTGTAACTTCCTGAGTCTGACAGACACCAGCGTTGAGGATTTTATCAAAACGGCCTACGATTTGCGCCTCGACGTGGTCGACTTCCACCAGAAGGCTTTTGATGGGATGAGCGATGAGGAACTCGGCAAGATTAAATTGATGTGCCTCAAGCATGGGTTGCCGATAGGTTATATCGGGGTGAGCGGTCTTTTTGTGGGCAATGCAGAGGAGCGTCAGGCGCACGTGCAAAATTGCAAGGAGGCGGTCGACTTGGCGTTCTTTCTGGGCTCGCCGATCATTCGTTTGTTTTGTGCTGTTATACCCGAGGTGAACGGTGACGGCGACGAGCCGTGGCCGGCGATGATTGCTGGGTATCAAGAGGTGGCGGATTATGCGGCCACTAAGGGGATCTCGGTGGGGTTGCAGAATCATCCGTCTACTGGCGATGATATGCTGCGGATTCGCAGTGAGACGAATCGGGATAATTTCAATTTTATTATGGATACGGGGCAGTGGGTTGGGTCGTTGGGGGGATATGAAAAAGAGCAGACGGATGTCGATTTCTATGGTTTTATAGAACAGACGGTGCCGCATGCTATGTATATTCGCACTAAGTTTTATAAGATTGAGAGTGGGACGGAGGAGTGGATTGATTATGGGCGGATTGTACCTATTATAAAGAGTGTTAACTATAATGGGTGTATTTCTATTGTGTATGAGGGGAAAGAGGAGGATCGGGTGGAGCAGGTGCGGAAGGCGGCGGTTTATTTGCGTGAGCATTTGGTTTGATTTGGGTTGGCTTGGGACGCGGTTTGGACTTGGTCTCTCGCTCATGGCGCTCAATCCTTCGGATTGGCGTACCTTCGGTGCTCGCGCCCCTTCCTGGGGCTTCGGGGGTAATGAATCCGCTCTGAGACCAAGCCCAAATCGCTTAATCGACGTTGGCGTAGTAAATGGCGTTTTAGAGCGATGCTATCACGAGGGGGAGAAGAAAGGGTGCGAGGGCATGGACTAGGAGGGGTGATTGGTGAGTCTGAGGATTAAAAAGCTGACGGAGTATATTGGGGCCGAGGTCGAGGGGGTCGATATTACTTTGCCGATTGATGAAGAGAGCTTGGCGCAATTGCGTCAGGCTTTTTGTACGTACGGGGTGCTTGTTTTTCATGAGCAGGAGGTTACGGACGAGCAGCATACGGCGTTTAGTGAGGGGTTTGGGGCGCTGGAGATGACTATAGCGAGTGATCCTATTGGGGATGGGGGGCCGGTTGGTGTTCTTACTAATGTTGATGAAGAGGGGGAGATTATAGCGCCGGACGATGAGCGCATGTTGTACCAGCGGGGCAATGGGCTGTGGCATTCGGATGGGTCTTTTCGGCGGGTGCCTTTGCGTGGGTCGTTGTTGGCGGCCAAGGTGGTGCCTCCCGAAGGAGGGGAGACGGAATATGCCAGTTTGTGTGCGGCTTATGCGGTGTTGCCACAGAAGAAGAAGGAGGAGGTGGAGGGGTTGGTTGCCGAGCACAGTCTAGCCCACTCGCGGGCGCAGATTGCGCCGGATTTGATGAGTGATGAATTTCTTAGAGATACGCCGCCGGCCGAGCATCCGCTGGTGCGTACGGTTGTTGAGACGGGGGAGAAGGCGCTGTTGGTGGGGTCGTATACCACGCGCATTATTGGCTGGCCGTTGGAGGAGGGCAAAGCCTTATTGCAGGAATTGCTGGAGTGGGCGACGCAGCCGCAATTTGTTTATCGGCACCAGTGGCGGGTGCACGATCTGGTTATGTGGGACAATCGCTGTTGTTTGCACCGGGGGCGGCCCTGGGATGGACACCAGTACAAACGCATTATGTACCGCACCACACTTGCTGGCGCGGTGTGAGAAAATGATCCAGGGAAGGGGGGAACTGTCAAGGAAA
>Ga0114996_10004480_pt1 | contig 16711 bp, 16 predicted proteins | sample ArcticOcean_MG_C_4_FD_87039 | JGI IMG/M metagenome (GOLD analysis project Ga0114996, IMG submission 87039) | Marine microbial communities from western Arctic Ocean - ArcticOcean_MG_CB4_134 | ecosystem: Environmental > Aquatic > Marine > Oceanic | place: Arctic Ocean: Canada Basin | collected...
AGTATAATGCTGAATCAGTAAATCTTGAACAATTACTTAAACTATCAGACGTCGTTAGTCTTCATGTAGTTCTGACAAGAGAAACTAGGAAATTAATAGGGGCAAGGCAAATAGAACTTATGAAACCTTCATCTATTTTGATTAATACATCCAGAGGACCTGTAATTGATGAGGCTGCTCTTGTCACAGCATTAGATAGAAATGTTATTGGTGGAGCTGCTTTAGATGTTTTTGAAGAAGAACCCCTCCCTGTAAATAGTAAACTAAGGCAAATGGGAGATAAAGTGCTTTTATCTCCTCATATGAGCGCTAGCTTGACTGGTAATTCAGGATTTGGTCTTGGAATAGAATTGGCTACTGATTCCCTGATTAAAGCCTTGGAAGGTAAAATCCCAGATCATGTTTTTAATCCTGATGCTATTGATAGATGGAGTGATCGTTTTTTAGGTAGGCCCATCATTTAACTTATTTGTTATTGATGCTTGAATATTAAAGAACTTGGAAAAGCTATTTTGTATTTATTGGTATTATAGAACTTAGATATATCTTTGTTAAGAAAATAGTAATTGTAGAATGAATAGGATAGTGCTGATAGTGAAAGAAATACCCGTCACTTTTATAATTCAGAGATATGGGAATTGGATTAAGGAATGAGTCAAAGAAGAAATCAAGATTCTTTAAGCACCAATGGAAATAAAGGTATTAATAAATGGGTATTCTTTTTTATTGCCTCATTTGCCAGCTTTATGGTAACACTAGATGCTGGGATTGTAGCGGTTTCCTTTCCATCTCTCGTACATACTTTTGATACGGATTCATCAACAGTTGTATGGGTTACTCTAGGATATTTCATTATAGGGACCGGATTATTATTTACAATGGGCTGGATAGGGGATGTGATGGGGCGGAGAAATATATATTGCTTAGGGATAATAATATTTACCTCTGGTCTAGCACTTGCACCATTTTCCCAAACTATTTTTCATCTTATATTAATTAGGATGGTTCAAGCTATTGGGCATTCGATGATAATGGCCAATGCCTTACCCCTTATTACTCAAGCTTTCCCTTCAGGAGAACGAGGTAAAGCGATGGGTATATTTGCCGCAGTACTAGCAGTCGGATTGGGTGGAGGGCCAGTGATTGGGGGATTAATCCTTGATTCACTAGGTTGGCAAGCTATTTTCTACTCTAGGATTCCATTAGGGATTTTTGGGTTGGTCTTAGCGTGGGGCCTGTTGCCAAAACATCGTTCTAATGATGAACCACTTCGTATTGATTATGTTGGGGCGATTGCCCTATTTGTTACTATGGGGTTATTTCTATTCACCTTAAATCAGGGAGGAAGAACCGGATTTTTGTCCCCCTTGGTTTTGTCGATGAGTGGAGGAACCATTTTTATGATTTTCTTACTGATTTGGGTAGAAAAACATGCATCCCGACCAATTATAGACTTGAGTTTATTTTCCCAAAGACAATTCAATATAGGTTTAACCTTGCACTACATACATTTTGTCGGAGTCGGAGCAATTTTTTTCTTATCTCCTTTTTATTTCATAAATGGATTGGGATATTCTCCAACAGATGCAGGGCTTTTTCTTACAGTGTTCTTTGTTATGAGGACATTCCTAAGTCCTGCGAGTGGAACCGTTGTAGATAAAATTGGATATAGATTGCCATCAACACTAGGAATGGGAGTGATGGCCATTGGTGTAGTTTTGATGAGTCAACTTAGTATTAATGCTACCTTAACGTCTATAGTATTGAGTATGGTAGTTGCAGGGTTTGGCTCGGCTTTGGTTGACCCAGCAAATACTAGCTCGGTCATGGGCTCGGTGTCTGGAAGTCGTTTAGGCTCGGCTGCTGCTTGCGTGGCTGCTGGTCGTCAAATAGGCTTATCGACTGGCATAGCTCTTGGCGGGGCAATTTTTGCCCTAAAGGAGCAGATATATTTAAAAACTTTTCAAGATGATGGTGTAGATCAAGCAATAATAGCCTCCAAGGCTATAGTGGATGGATTTGGGGATGGATTACTTGTCATTGCTTTACCTCTAGGGTTCGCAGTGATACTGGGAATGATGAAGAGGACAAATAAAAGATCATTAAATCAAAGTTAGTAATTGTTGTTTTGGGGAACTTTAACTAAGCTTAGTGTAAATTTTTGCTGAACACCAAAATATTTATAATATGTATGGTGTTGAAGAATCTTTAAATAACCCCCCAATTTTGTGGTGGCCAAACTCTAAGCCAAGCCTTTCCTTTTATCGCTTCTTTTTGGATCGGCCAGAAATTTCGGCTGTCATCACTGCATAAACGATTGTCTCCTAGTACAATATATTGATTTTCTTCAAGAATCCACTGCCTAGGTTCAAATGTTATAGGTGGATAGATTTTTTTAAGATAGCTCTCTTCAAGTAATCTGTTGTTAACAAATATATTACTATCCTTAAGAGAAATATACTCTCCAGGAAGGCCGATAATACGCTTAATAAAATCCACCGTATCATTTTTCGGATTGGGAAATACAACAATATCACCCCGGTTGGGGTTTTGAGAAACATATGCTTGCGAATTGATAATCAATCGCTGACCACTTACTAAATTAGGAAGCATGCTGTTTCCTATAACTTTAACCAAACTGCTTTGAATAAAGTACTTCAAAACAAAGCCACCACAAAAGGAAATTTACTACGGAAAATTTACCACAAAGATTCTATTTACGGACAGGATTATTACTAATTGGACTCTAATAGGTAAGTTTTTACTATACCGGCACTACTAGATCCCCACCACTAGGGTAATTAGAGGAGATTTTTCTAGTTTCTACTCCCTTGGTAGCCCAAAATATTTCTGCGATTCTCTGTATAGCAGTTAAAAGCTTCTGAGAATTTTCTAGATCAACAGATTGTCTAACTGTAGATCCTAATTTCATAACATTGAAAACTTGTTCATGTAAGTCCGGGTATTTTTCGACATGTTCTGGCTTGAAATAGTCAGCCCAAATTATACGAACTTCTTTTTTGCAAAGTTCCGCATGTTCCTCTTTTACAGTAATGTAGCGTGATAATGAGTTAGCAGCAGCTTTATTTGAATTTGGATCTTCCAGAGCGTTAATAAGCTGAACCATACGAATGACACTATGTGCAGCTACTTGTGCTAGATGTGGGTCGTAAATCCCACAGGGTATATCACAATGAGCATGGACCTCATTTACTGAGAAACCTCTTCTAAATTTGGATGTAAAATGTTTTAATAAAGCCATATGTTTCCCCTTTTTAGTTAATTTATATAGTGCAATATTATTTTGCGAGATGATATATTAGGCAAGTTAAATTTATTGTAACAGAGTACCTTCTACAAGTGGTAGTAAATAAATAATCATTTAATTCGATGATCAGTTAAGATTTTTTGAATCAGCCCAATTTGATATAGTTTGAATTGAGATTAAAACTTCTTGCTATACGTAATATTACCATCTATACTAATATTTATAGATACTCGTCTTTTAGATCATTATTTCGGTATTATACAAATGACTTTTGAAGTTGTAATTGGTCTTGAAGTGCATGTACAACTCCTTACGAAAAGTAAAATGTTTTGTTCTTGTACTGCAGACTATCAAAATAACCAACCTAATTCCCTTGTTTGTCCTGTCTGTTTAGGTATGCCTGGAGCATTACCTGTAATAAACAAAAAAGCAGTTGAGTATACGCTCATGACAGGATTGGCATTGAATTGTACTATTCCAAATTATGCAAAATTTGATCGGAAAAATTATCCATATCCTGATTTAATGAAAGGGTATCAGATATCTCAATTTGATATGCCGCTGGCGCTGAATGGGCATCTCACTATTGATTTAAAGGATACAAAACGTGTGATTGGTATAACCAGGGTTCATTTAGAAGAGGATGTGGCAAAGCTTATTCATAAGAAAGATTTTAATGGATCTAGATATACATTAGTAGATGTGAATAGGTCAGGTGTTTCATTAATGGAGATAGTTAGTGAACCAGATATGCGTACACCAGAGGAGGCTAGGAACTATCTGATAAAGCTTAAAACTATTCTTGAATACCTTGGTGTCAGTACCTGTAATATGGAAGAGGGGAATTTACGTTGTGATGCAAATATTAGCCTTAGGCCTACTGGAACTACAAAGCTATTAGATAAAGTAGAAGTTAAAAACATGAATAGTTTCAGATCAGTTTTTAAAGCATTGGAATATGAGATTAAACGACAGGAAAAAATACTTCAAAGTGGAGGCCGCATAGAACAAGAAACCAGAGGTTGGGTTGATGATGAAGAATTAACATTTTCACAACGTAGCAAAGAATCTGCCCATGATTATAGATTTTTTCCTGAGCCAGATTTACCTCCGTTATCAATAGACAAAAAATGGATTGAAAGTATTGATCATAAATTGCCTGAGTTACCGGATATCAAGAGAGATCGATTTGCTCTTGAATATGGGTTGTCTTTATACGATGCAACTATACTAACAGCTAGTAGGAATACAGCGGACTTTTTTGAACAAGCTACACTGGCAAGTGATCTCAAAGGCAAAGCTATACAAAAGAGGGCAAAATCAGTTAGCAACTGGACAATTGGTGAGATAGCTCATTTATTGAATCTGAATAATTTGGACATAAATAATATTAACATTACTCCGCTTTATCTTAACGCATTACTTAATTTAATTGATAATGGTACGCTAAATACCAGTTCTGCAAAGCTAGTTTTTGAGCTAATGTTTGAGACAGGTGATTCCCCGGATAAAATTATTAAAGAAAGAGACATGCGGCAAATTACTGACCCTAATTCGATAGGACCTATAGTGGAAGAAGTGATTGCTAATAATGCTAATGCGGTCGTTGATTATCTGAATGGCAAAGAGCAAGCTTTAAAATTCTTAGTGGGCCAAGTTATGCGTTTAAGCAAAGGCAAGGCAAACCCAAGTTTAGCAGAGGATTCGCTGAAAATGAAATTAGCAACAATTAGGAATTCTTAGCGGAATGGGGTAATTACAATAACCAAATGTATCCAATAAAAGGTAACCAATCATCAGTATCATATCTTATCAGGCTATTATCCCCTGGATATAAAATTAAGCGCTGGTTATTACTTGGTGGCTCAGGAATATTTTTAGGAGCAACTGGCGTTGCATATTTAGTAAAACATTTTTTACCTATACCCTTTCCAAATTTCTTACCGTTTTATTTTGAAGGTTTCGTTTTTGCAATTGTTGCAATATTACTTGTTTTGATTTCCCTTATTGGCCTTTATAGATCGTTAGCACCGTATTTTGCCACTAGCATGGGTTCATCCGCAGGTCTTGCAGAGATAATTTACACTAAACGACAACAAGAGAAGGGTCCTAAAATGGTCGCAATAGGTGGAGGAACAGGCCTTTCAACTCTTTTAAGAGGCCTGAAGGAGTATTCAAATAATTTAACAGCGATAGTGACAGTTGCTGATGATGGTGGAAGTTCTGGGAGATTAAGACGTGACTTTGGAGTGCTCCCACCGGGAGACTTTCGTAACTGTCTGATAGCATTGGCAGATGCTGAACCTTTAGTAAAACGGCTTTTTCAATATCGATTTGGTAATGGGACAGAGCTAGAAGGACATAGTTTTGGGAATTTATTTATAGTCGCTATGTCTGGAGTTACTGGTAGCTTTGAGAAGGCTATTCATGAGTCCAGTCAAGTTCTTGCAGTAAGAGGTAGCATTGTTCCATCTACTACGGAAAACTTAACTATATCAGCTGAAATGGATGATCAAACTATCATACATGGTGAGTCTAGTATACCCAAAAATGGCGGTAAGATAAAAAAACTTTATCTTACACCCAAAGCTCCAAGAGCTTATCCTTCATCTATAGAGGCAATAAGAAAAGCGGAGGTTATAATTATAGGACCAGGTAGTTTATACACAAGTATTCTTCCAAATCTGTTAGTCCCTGAGATTGGCAAGGCAATTGAAGAATCTAAAGCTATTAAGATTTATGTTTGTAATGTAGCAACTCAGAAGGGTGAAACTGATGGATTTTCAGTGTATGATCATGTTAAAACATTAAGAGATCATACTACATATAATTTAGTTGATCATATATTGATCAATTACAATATTAAGCCTTTGGGTACTGAGTTTACTGGAGCTGCAGTTGAATATGGAAGATATCCTATTAAAGATGTTAAACTAATTAAGGAAGATTTAGTTAACTCTGATTTTCGGCTACATCATGATCCTGAAAGACTGGCAAGAGTGATAATGAAACTGTATCATAATGAATGATGTACATGATATTAAGAAGTTATTTGCCGAGTTATAAAAATACAAATATAAAGAGATAATATGGAAACAAGCCTTTTTCTAGTACAAATTTTTGTAGCCGTAGTGTTAGTCGCTATAATACTTTTACAGGTTAAGGGGACGAGTGCCAATATTTTTGGTGCTGCTGAGTCCTCTTTCCGGACACGTAGAGGATTAGAGAAAATTCTATTTCAGTTTACGATTTTTCTTATTATCCTCTTTATTGGATTAGCAATTTTGGCAGCATGGCGCCCCTGGTGAATTAAAAAGGTTAATCTGCCTGGGATGAATTTAATCTGTCAATGATTGTTTTTCCGAATCCAGGCTTGATATGGATAATACAGTTATCACTATAACCACCGATTTTGGTTTATCAGATGGCTATATAGCTGCTGTTAAAGGCGTCATTCTAACTATTAATAGTCAGGCTAACTTGGTAGATGTCTCTCACAATATACCTCCTCAAAATATTGGGCATGCTGGCTTTATACTAAGTTCAGCTTATAAATTTTTCCCTAAAGAAACGATACATATTGTAGTAGTAGATCCAGGCGTAGGAACAGATAGAAAAGCTTTATTATTGATAACACCAAACGGGAGATTTATAGCTCCAGATAATGGTGTTCTTAGTCATGTATTAATAGAAAATGGTATTGTACTCCCAAGTAACAAAGAAGTTTTAGAACCATTAATTGCAAAAATTCCATTTAGCTGTAAGTTATATGAATTAAATAACCCAAAGTATTGGAAAGAGGTAGTGAGTAACACATTTCATGGGAGAGATATTTTTGCCCCTTCCGCTGCTTATTTGTCTTTAGGAGTTCTTCCTGAAGTATTAGGAAGCGCAATAGAAAATCTGGTTTGTTTGAATATTCCTGCTCCTGTTTTTGAAGATAATAGATTAATTGGCCAGGTTATCCATGTGGACTATTTCGGGAACTTAATTACTAATATTAAAGGGGATTATCTAACGAATAAAGATCTAATTATAGAGATCAAGAATTTTAGTATTCAAGGATTGAGTAAATCTTATTCTGATGATAGGGAAATTGTAGCTATTATTGGTAGCAATGGCCTTTTGGAAATATCATCCCCTAATGCTAGTACTGCGGGTTTATTAGATATTAATGTTGGAGAGGAACTTCGACTTTACATAGATTGATTTATTAGATAGATTATTAATGTATATCTTAAAACGTGAGGATTAAATAGGAGAGTATGATGATAACTGTTATTGCCGAACATTGGATAAATGATGGCCAGGTAGATAAGAAAGACCTTATTTTTAAAGAAGTGTCAGCAAGCGCCAAAAAAGCACCAGGATTCATTTCGAGATTTATATTAACGTCTCAAAAAGACTCCACTAAATTTAGCACTGTGACAACTTGGGACAATCAAGAGGCTTTAGATAATTGGAAAGAAGTGCGTTGGAGCGAATTCAGTTTTGGCACAGATATTCTTCATGAGGCTTTTTCAAAAGAGGTAGCTGAAGTATATGATGTAGCAAATCTACATACTCCTTAGTTGATAGATTTGTTTTGGTTATATTAACCAAAACAAATCTATTTTCGGTCAATCTTCCACTTAGTGCCATCGGATGTGTCTTCTAAAGAAATTCCAGAGCTGGCGAGACCTTTTCTAACTTTATCGGCCAGTTCATAAAGTTGAGCATCTCTTAGGTCATTACGTAACTCAATAAGCAAATTAATCATAGAAGACTTGTCTTCTGATTCATTAATAGGTTGTTCAGATAGGGTTAAACCTAATACGTTAAGTAATTCGGAAAGGTTGGACTGGGCAAGGGTAATAGAACTCCCATTTTTTATGCCTCGATTGATTTCCCTTGCTAAGTTAAAAAGTGATGCTAGAGCTTGGGGAGTATTAAGGTCATCTTCCATTGCTGAGATAAAATTTTCTCTATAGGAGCTGGGATCCACTTCTTTTTGGTGATTATTGGCATTTGTATTATGTACTTTCATGGCGTTTCTTAATCGGTCTAATGCTTTCTCTTGTGCCAAAACAAGTTCATCACTATAAAGTAAAGGATTACGATAATGAGAGCTAAGGAAGAATAATCTTAAAGCATCTGAACTAACTTTTGTGAGAGCATCCGCAATAGAGATAATATTCCCTAGAGATTTACTCATTTTTTCCTTAGCAAACTGGAGTAAGCCATTATGTACCCAAATTCTTGAGAAAGGAATTGTCTGAGTAAAAGCTTCTGTTTGGGCTATTTCATTTTCGTGATGTGGGAAAACTAAGTCCTGCCCACCACCATGTATATCTATCGTCTCTCCAAGGTATTTGTACGACATTGCACTACATTCTATATGCCAACCAGGCCGACCTTTGCCCCATGGACTTTCCCAAGATGGTTCGCCAGGTTTGGCGCCTTTCCACAAAGCGAAATCCATCGGATCTTCTTTGCCTTCAGAAATTGCCACACGGGCCCCAGCTTTCATATCATCAATGGAGCGATGGCTAAGTTTTCCATAGTCAGTCTGCTTTCGAACCCTAAAGTACACATCGTCACCTGAAGGGTAGGCCATATCTTTGTTTATTAGATTTATAATAATTTCAATTATAGTTGGTATTTCTTCAGAGGCTTTTGGGTATGTATTAGCTCTCTTAATATTTAATGAGTCCATCACTTCAAAATAATCGGCTATATGTTTTTCAGATAATTGCTTTACTGATATTCCTAGATTAGTAGATTCTTTTATTAGCTTGTCCTCTATGTCAGTAAAATTTTGAATGTGAATAACTTTTATATCTTTAAACTCTAGGTATCTTTTTAGGACGTCAAATATAATGTAACTCATGGCATGGCCAACATGGGAAGGGGCATAAGGTGTTACACCACAAACGTACATCTTAATTTTCCCATTTGTTGTATTCAGTGGTTCTTTTTGTCTTGAAAGAGTACTATAAAGTTTCATATTTTAGATTCTATCGTAGCTATAGCTATAGTTGCTATGCCTTCACCTTGCCCTATACTACCTAAACCATCTGTTGTTGTTGCTTTAATACTTATAGCGTCAATATGGACGCCAATACTTTTCGAAATCATTTGTCGCATTAATTGTATATACGGGCTCATTAGAGGTTGTTGTGCAATGATTGTAGCATCGATATGTATAGGCTGCCAACCAGCTTCTAATAACAATGCTATGGTCTTTTCTAATAAAATGTTACTTGCTATTCCTAAATACTCTGGTACATCAGAAGGGAAATTTGTTCCAATGTCTCCGATTACAGCTGCTCCCAATAGAGCATCAATAATGGCATGAAGTAAAGTATCTCCATCACTATGCCCATCAAGACCTTTGTTAAAGGGAATTACAACTCCACCCAAAACCAAGTTTCGCCCGGTAATTAGTGGATGAATGTCATAGCCTATTCCAAAACGATTAGAAATATTTAACTTCCATTATCATAGCGTTCCAACATCAAAGTAATTATGAATTCTTAATCAACATTCTAAAGCAAATCTTAGATTAAATATCAGGTTCCCACATAGTTACTAATTTGATAAAGTTCGATACATACTAGTTGAATTTTTTATTTGACTATACTTTTTATATAGCATGTCGACTTGATAAAATAAGTTCAGCAATTTTAATATCATTAGGAACAGTAACTTTTATATTATCATAGGACCCCATAAAAAGTTTTACTTGATAACCTAATTCTTCTACCATGCTGGCATCATCAGTTACATTAGTTGAAATAGATGCATGTGCTTTTACAAGTAGTTCCCTTCTAAAGAATTGAGGGGTTTGCGCAGACCAAAGAGAGTTTCTAGGAGGAGTATTTCGAACTACGCATGAATCTCCAACAATTTTTATAGTATCTTTAACTGGCACAGCAGCAACAGCAGCACCAGTTTCTATAACTGTCTCTAGACCACGGGTTACTATAGAATTATCTAAGCAAGGTCTTGCTCCATCATGTATTAGAATCCATTTTAAAGGAGGGAGACATTCTAAGCCCAACCTGACAGAGTCTTGGCGTCGAATACCTCCAAGGCAAACACGACTTATCTTATTCCACGATCCATTTTCTACTAAGGTTTTCCCTTTATCAAAATTGTGTTTCCCCATTACTACTACAATTTCATCTATCTGTGGGCATTTATCCAAGATAGTTAATGAATAGCTGATAATAGGTTTCCCCAAAAGGTTTGCTGAAACCTTATCAAAGCCATCCATTCGACTACTATTACCTGCTCCTAAGACGATGGCTCCTAATCCACCATTCAATATCTGCTCATTGTGTGTATTTTGGTGTAGCAAGGTTTGTAGCTCCTTATTTTGGAAGAAATGTTTATTAACTTTACTTTAAGGGAAAATTGACTAAGAGGGTATTAAATTCTTTTTCCTTTAAGCGGTCAAAGAAGTTTGTTGAGCAGTTTTTATGAAGAATATTCCATTTTTGTTGACATCAACTAAAACATGGGAACCTTCTGTAAATTCTCCTTCAAGCATTTTTTTCGATAAAGGATTCTCTAGGTGTTTTTGTATCGTTCTCCTAAGGTGCCTGGCTCCAAACAGCTGATCAAAACCTTCTTTGGAGAGCCATTCTCTTGCTTTATTGGTTACCTCTACAGTTATATTGTGTTCTTGAAGTCTATCTCCTACTTCTTTAACCATTAAATCAACAATTTCATTAATTTGAGCACTGGTAAGTAAATCAAAAACAATTATCTCATCAATTCTATTCAAGAATTCCGGCCTGAATGATTTTCTAAGAGCTGTTTCTATGGATGAATGCATTTCCATTGTATCCTTACCTAATTCATTTCTCCGAAGACCGATAGAATTCTTACCTAACTGATCAGTTCCAAGATTGCTGGTCATTATAATCACAGTGTTTTGAAAATCTACAGTCCGGCCTTGCCCATCGGTTAAACGTCCATCCTCCATAATTTGGAGCATGATATTGAATACATCAGGATGAGCTTTTTCTATTTCATCAAACAAGATTACACGGAAAGGTCGACTTCTAACTGCTTCAGTTAATTGACCTCCTTCTTCGTATCCTACATATCCTGGAGGAGCACCAATAAGTCGGGATACTGTGTGTTTTTCCATATATTCTGACATGTCTATACGTACCATGTGTTCTTCGTGGTCAAAAAGGAATTGGGCTAAAGCCTTAGAGAGTTCAGTTTTCCCAACTCCTGTTGGGCCAAGGAAAATGAAGCTCCCAATAGGTCGTTTAGGATTGTTAAGTCCAGTTCTAGCACGTCTTATCGCATCTGAAACGGCTTCAATTGCTCTTTCCTGACCTACTACTCGTTGATGAAGGCGTTCCTCCATATGGAGTAATTTATCTTTTTCTTCTTCCAATAGATTATTAACAGGGATACCAGTCCAAGTAGATATAAGATCAGCTATATCATCAGCTCCCACTATCATGTCTAGCTTATGCTCTTTAAGCCACTCTTCTTTTTCTTGTATATATACAGATTCAATCCGGAGTCGTTCAGTACGGAGTTCAGCGGCTTTTGGATAATCACCCTTTTGAGATGCTGCCATCTCCTCGTTATTTAATTGGTTTACATAGCTCTCTTTTTCTTTAGTTTCTCTTGGTAAGCTTTGTGATTCAATTCTAAGTTTGCTGGCAGCTTCGTCAATTAGATCTATAGCTTTATCAGGGAGTTGGCGCCCACTAATATAACGTTGGCTCAATTTAGCTGCCGCCACCAGGGCCGAGTCAAGTATTGTTACTTTATGGTGAGCTTCATATCTGGGTCTTAGAGCTTTGAGCATTTCAACGGCTACTTCCACATTGGGTTCTTCTATCAATATAGGATGTAAACGACGATCTAGGGCCTTGTCTTTTTCAATGTGCTTTCTGTATTCTTCTATAGTTGTTGCTCCGATGCACTGAAGTTCACCACGTGCAAGGGCTGGCTTCATTAAATTGCTAGCGTCAATGCTCCCTTCAGCTGCCCCAGCACCAACGACCGTGTGTATCTCATCGATAAAAAGAATTACCTCACCTTGTGCCCGCTTTACTTCATCCATAACAGCCTTAAGCCGTTCCTCAAATTCCCCTCTGAATTTGCTTCCAGCGACAAGAGCTCCCATATCCAATGCTAACACTCGTCTTCCTTTAAGAGTGTCTGGTACATCACCGTTACAAATACGTTGAGCTAGGCCTTCAACAATAGCAGTTTTACCCACACCAACTTCCCCAATTAAAACAGGGTTATTTTTGGTACGTCTTGTAAGGGTTTGCATGACCCGTTTCACAGTGCTTTCTCTACCTATTACTGGATCCAACTTACCCTCTTTGGCAAGAGCTGTAAGATCTATACTATATTTTTCAAGTGAGCGGTACTTGCTTTCAGCTCTAGGATCTGTAACCCTCTGGACACCCCTAATTTTAACTAAAGCTTGATATACTTTTTCCTGATCAATTGCATGTTCTTTAAATATTTTAGCTATTTCTCCTTGGTCTTCCATAGTAGCTGCTATAAGTAAATGCTCCATTCCTACAAATTCATCTTTAAGCCTGGTTGCTTCATGATTAGCATTATCTAAAAGACGGGTTGAGCGTGGAGTAACATATATTTGGGTCGAACCATATGTAGTTTTAGGCGCGCTCTCTAAGAATGAGAGTAGTTCCTCCTTGACTGTATCCGATGAGACTTCTAAAAGGGTGAGGATTTCTACTCCTACACCTTTCTCTTGATTTAAAAGGGAGTAAACGATATGCTCAACATCCCATTCTGTATGGTGCATTTTCCTGACTAATTCTTGAGAGGCTCCAAGAATTTCTTGTGCTTTTTCCGTAAATTGATCTGGTCCTACAATCATTTATAAATACCTCCTGCTTCAAGCAATCGCATTACTTATTTCGTCAACTATTAGAATTTTGTCTAATCGTCAGTAGTTTCTGCTAGTTTTTCTTTCATTTGATGAAGCTCATTATCCATTTTATCAATTTTTTCTAATAAGTTCATTATAATTTCCACACCTGCTAAGTTAACACCTAATTTGTCAGTGAAGGATTTTATCTTGAGAAGCTTCTCCACATCTTTTGGAGAGTAAAGTCTTATATTGCCACCAGAGCGGGATGGTTCAATTAGGCCTACCCGCTCATAATAACGTAAGGTTTGCGCATGCAATCCTACTATACGGGAGACCACGCTTATAATGTAGCAAGGCTCATCAATTCTGAAAGTAATTTATAATCTCCTTCTAATTAAACCTGGATCAATTAACTTAAAACATATGCATATTCGCATCAATGTTCATAGGGTTATCTTGAAGAATATATATGTTAGATGTAAGAGAATAAGATTCTTTAAAGAATGCTAATATATCTCAAACTAATTGATTATATATTAGCTTCATATCATACTAATGTCAACATTGCTAAGGAAAGACTATCAATAGACTTGATTGGAATAGTATCAATGTTCATGGTATTGATTCAATCAGCAATCACTATTGTATTACACTCAATATATGGATTAGTTTCAACTAAATGGGGCTAGAAATGACGTTATTAAAAAGATTAACAATCTATATGAATCTAATGGATTTCAACAATTCAAGGAGAGTTTTTTTGTGAAGAGTAGTCAATTTATATAGGTTAGGGAATTATTTTCAATAATTTCCACAAGACTAGAAGATATGTAACCTAGAAAGTTAAAGATAATAGTGAAAATTCTTTAAATCATTAGTGATGGTTCCGTTTTCTTTTTTTGCTTGACATCTCAATAGAGTTAATGGTAATATTCGCTGTCCTCTACAAGTGTTTTGTATGTTTCTGCTATGGCTCAGCTTTAATCCTTATGTATCAGAAGGTGAATGAGTTGATTGACCCTTATCTAAGCAAAACCGGAAAAAATATAGTGAGCTTGCCAACATTTTTTGGCAGGTATCAAGATATTATCCATAGATCTCTTTGTATGGCTGTCAAAGTGAATCAAAGTGATCAGTTACAAACTATCCTTCGTTATCATTTGGGAGAGGTTGATACCAGAGGTAATCCAATTGAATCATCCAAGGGTAAGGCTCTCCGTCCAGTTATATGTCTTTTAGCTTGTCAAGCATTAGGTGGCGTTATAGATCACGCATTACCAGTAGCAACGGCTTTGGAATTAATCCACAATTTCTCACTAATACATGATGATATACAGGATGGTGATAAGGAACGCCATGGACGCCCAACAGTTTGGTGGATATGGGGACGTGACAAGGGATTAGTATCTGGTAATGCAATGCGTATATTAGCTGATACAACATTGTGGGAAATGATCAACCAGGGAGTAGGATATTCTAAGTCTTTATTGGCTTCACAACTACTATTGGAAAGTTATATCGAGATGATAGATGGCCAGTATCTAGATATGAGTTTTGAGGATTCGTTAGATATAAAATTACCAGATTATATTTTACTAATCTCATTAAAAACAGGAGCTCTAATCCGGTGTGCAATGGAATTAGGAGCTTTTATGGCTTCTGATGATAAAACTTTACAACAAGCCTTTAGAAGGTCAGGGGAATTGTTAGGGGCAAGTTTTCAAATACGTGATGATTATCTTGGGGTTTGGGGAGACCAATCTATTACAGGCAAGTCAGTGGGTTCTGATATTTTCCGTAAAAAGAAATCATTTCCAGTAGTGTATACATTTGACGAAGCTAAAGGTAAAGATAAAGCTGTATTAGATAAAATTTATTCAAAACAATTTTTGAATGATGAAGATGTTGAAACTGTATTGGAGATAATGGAAAAGGTAGGTGCAAAAGAATACTCTGATAAGATGGCCTACTCTAAATGTAAAGAGGCATTGAATGCACTTCCAGTAACAAATATTTCCAGACAAGGGTGGAAAGAATTTAAAGAGTTAGGTGACTTCTTTGTTTCAAGAAGTTATTAGTTGATAGGTGAGATTGTCGAGATTGGCAAGGGTAGATTCGAGTAGGTATTAACATCACTGCAAAATGAGGTGTTTAAGTGATAGCGGTTATTTTCCCGAAAAAACATCAAATCCATACGCTTATTCGTAGGATGGAGTTAAAATATTTTAAGCACAATCACCAATTTAAACTTTATAAGACCAAAAAACAAAATGAAGTAGTATTCATTGAATGTGGAACTGGTAGAGAACGAGCCGAATTTATAACAGAAAAAATCATAGAGGAATTTAATCCCAAATTAATAATTTCCGTGGGTTATTGTGAAGGTGTTAAATCAACTATAACATTAAATCAACTTGTGCTTTGCAAGAATCTATACACGCTAAATGGTGTTCCTGCTGGTTGGAGTCCTAAAGATTTTGAAGCTCCTATTAAGAGCAACAAAAAGATATTAGATCTTTTATCTAAAGGCCTAAACCAATTTGATATGAGGTATGCTATTGTAGATTGTCTTAGTTTACCATGGCCAGAATCACAGGTTGAACTGAAGAAATGGTTGGGCATTAATTTTCCAGTTGAGATAATAGATATAGCAGCCTATCCAGTTGGGAAAATGGCAATTAAACACGGGGTTCCATTTTTAATTTTGCGTACAGTTTTATCAACGGTAGACAATAGTATGCCGAAATTCGTTTCTAAAATTTTCGAATCTGAAGGTCGTAGTATAATAAAAGCAATTGTATATATCATGGCTAATCCTTTTAGAGGATTAGAGTTGTTTAGATTATCTAATCAGTCTAATCAACATCAAAGGCTTCTTTCACAGGCATTGGATGAAATATTGCTCTGCTTCAAAGATTCTGCGAAAGAGTTGGGATATTTTTGAAAATTATTCTAAATTGATGTTGTTCATTGACTCTAAGTTACTCTATTATAGGGATTGGTATAAAAGATAATCTGAAACAATAGGTAGCCATTAAGGAAAGTTTCATGTAATCTTTACAATGATTAAATTGAGAAGGTTAAGAAACTCAACACAGAAAGGAGGCAGGTTGAACAGGGTTTATTTCCATATTTCAACCATAAACCAATTATGACGGAAACTCTTCATGTTGAGGGTAAAATTATTGAGACTCGAGTATTTACATTAAATTTAAAATCTACCAAAGCTCCTGAATTTATCGATATTACTGATCAGATAGCAAATTTGATTAACGAATCCAAAATACAAAATGGCTTTGTGGTAGTATTCTCAAAACATACTACCGCTGCTATAAAAATTAATGAGAATGAACCACTGCTACTAAAAGACATGGAGGAGTTCTTAGAAAGATTTGCCTCTAGAAATCATTATTATCGTCATAACGATTTTACTATTAGGACTGTAAATATGACGGAAGATGAATGTCCCAATGGACATGCTCATTGCCAGCATCTCCTTATGGGTACAAGTGAGACGATTCCCATCATTAATGGAGCTATGCCAATAGGACAATGGCAAAGGATATTTATGGTTG
>Ga0114996_10004482_pt1 | contig 16708 bp, 15 predicted proteins | sample ArcticOcean_MG_C_4_FD_87039 | JGI IMG/M metagenome (GOLD analysis project Ga0114996, IMG submission 87039) | Marine microbial communities from western Arctic Ocean - ArcticOcean_MG_CB4_134 | ecosystem: Environmental > Aquatic > Marine > Oceanic | place: Arctic Ocean: Canada Basin | collected...
ACCGAAACCCCGTTCAGCGATCGATGAGGCAGCGGTTCGGCTGCGTGCATCCTTGCATGCGTTTGCCGCGTTTGACCCCGCGCTCACGCGCGGGGCTCTGAGTGTCGGCGCGGGGCCTTGTTCCCGCTCGGGATAGGGCCTGACGCGATCGAAGCGTCCTCGAATCGCAGCTCAGAGCCGCGGGTGTGAACCCGCGGTCGACGGTGAACCGAAACCCCGTTCAGCGATCGATGAGGCAGCGGTTCGGCTGCGTGCATCCTTGCATGCGTTCGAGCGTTTGACCCCGCGCTCACGCGCGGGGCTCTGAGTGCCGGCTTGAGGCTCTGAGTTCGGCTGTGGCGTTCGCGGGCCTGCTAACCACTCACCGCAGCACATCCGCCCACCTGTCGCAATCCTCGTAGACCGCCATCGGCTCTCCCTGTCGGCGAACTACGTAATCCACGGTGGCATCGACTTGCGCCGGAGACCACAACCTGCGAGTGCTGCCGTGCCGTGTCCAGCGTTTCTTCCGAAATCCAAATCGTTCGTTTAACGCGCGGCTGCTGTACGCTTTCAGTTTCCTCATAACCTCCTCGGGCGCAACATTGGCACACACCACTGCATGGACATGGGTACGGCGCGCATGTATAGCGTAGAGGGTCCATTGCTGATGGACGCAGACTTCTCGCATAGTGCGAAGAACCAACACGCGGGCCTCACGATCGAGGGCCGCTCCGGTATCCCACATCAGCTTCGTTTCGACGCGGACTCGCCGGGAATCAGCCTCAAGCAGTCGCCCGCCATAACTGTTGTGGAGGCGATCGACCGAGCCCCGGTCGTCGCCATGTAATCGGTCGCCGTAACAGGCGAAGGTTATGAAGTACGCCCAGGGTTCGTCGTGGCGACGGCCGGGCGGGTTCTTGTCAGCAATAGCGCCACTGTATCGCTGAGAGCCTCCAGTTCGCAAGTGCGGCTCAGAGCCGCGGGTGTGAACCCGCGGTCGACGGTTAAACGAAACCCCGTTCAGCGATCGATGAGACAGCGGTTCGGCTGCGCGCATGCTTGCATGCGTTCGAGCGTTTGACCCCGCGCTCACGCGCGGGGCTCTGAGTGTCGGCGCGGGGCTCTGAGTGTCGGCGCGGGGCTCTGAGTTCGGCCCAGGCGCTCATCGCCTCTCCATCGCCAGCACGCCCGCCTCGGCAAGACCCTTGACTCGCTTGTCGAACTCGCGAAAACGCGTGTCCTGAGTCTGGCCGATGTGAAAGCGGTAGTAGATCTGCTGCAGCACGACAGCAAGCTTGAAAAGGCCGTAAACCTCGTAGTAGGCGATGTTGGATAAATCGTATCCCGTCGCCGCTTCGTAGCGCCTGAGCAGTTCCTCGCGGGTATACCAGCCGGGATGAGTCGTCAGGGCGCTGATCGCCTCCTTGCGCGCTTCCGGGTCGTCGGGTTGAACCCAATAACACATGACGATTCCGACATCGATCAGCGGATCGCCGACGCTTGTCATTTCCCAATCGAGCACGGCCGTGACACGTCCGGGATCCTCCGCGTCGAACATCATGTTGTCGAGCTTGTAGTCGTTGTGAACAACGGTTGCCGTCTGCGAACGGGGAAGCCTCTCGTGCAGCCATTCGCGAAGACGCTCCATCTCGGGAAGATCTGAGGTTTTCGCGCGCTCCCATCGGCCGGTCCAGCCACGGACTTGGCGCTCGAGGAAGCCCTCGGGACGACCGAGTGAGTCCAGCCCATGGCGGAAAATGTCGATGGAATGAAGCTGGGCCAAGCAGTCGGTGAAGGCCTGGCTGGCCCGCCGCGGAAGGTCCGCTATGCCGCGGTAGGCGGGCGGCACTTCACGGCGCAGGATCAAGCCATGTCGGCGCTCCATGATGTAGAACTTCGCTCCGATGACTTCCGGGTCTTCACAGGCGAGATAGACCTTCGGCGCCGCTGGGAAGTGGGGGCTGATGGCGTCGAGGATGCGGTACTCCCGGATCATGTCGTGGGCCCTGGGCGCTACCGGACCCAGCGGAGGCCGCCGCAGGACGTATTCCTTGCCAACGGTTTTCTTGCCGACCGTTTTCACGTTGCCAACCTTCAGCAGATAGGTGAGATTTGAGTGTCCCCCGGGGAACTGCTCCAGGACGATTCCATTCTCGACGCCGTCAAGCCGGCCACGCAGGTAGTTCCGCAGACGGCTCAGGTCGAGCTCCTCACCCGGGCGGATTGCCGCGGAATCGGCGGTCATTGATTGCTAGGGCTCCGGTTCATCGATTGCGAAGGCTCAGTGATTGCGAAGGCGCCCGGCCGTTCGTCACGGCTTTGCGCACGGGCGAGTGAACCCAAGCCAAGGGCGAAAACACACAGCCTAGCGCACATTGGACCGAGACAGGGAAGCCTGTGGCCGTAATTGCAGGATGAACCGTCATTGCAGGATGAAAAGGTGTAGCCCGCTAATCTAAGCGCCTGGCGAGGCGAAGCCAGCGTCGGCCTCCGGGCCGACAGAGGGGCTAACGTGCTACGCCCACTGCCGTCCACAGCTCTGCCGGGCCCCCCTAAAGTTCCTGCAATCCAACCCATTGATTCCAAGACGGTTGTATGGTACAATTCTATCTCGCTTGGTAACAGGGGTGGCTGACCGCGACTCGCGGGTGGCCGACAGAGAAAAAAGAGACTGGAAATGTCGTCGTTGGCGCTGAAACTGCGCTAACTACTACAGAGGGGAAGAACAACAACCCTCTGCCTGCAGGTCCTTGATTCTTCCGGCAGCTAACAAAAAAAGTTTCCTGGCGTCTAAAATATGTGAAACCACCACTCGGTGGGGAACATCTATATCTATTCCAACAGCGTAAAGCAAAGGAGGTTGGCGATGACAAAAAAAGTAAGCGACAAGATCAAAAATCAGTTGCTCGCCAAGCTATCAGAAGTAACCGGCGGTGCGTCGCATCGTGAGGGTCTCATAGCAGAACGGTCGAACGATCCGATGGATCAGATGCAGTCACGAATTGATCTGGACTTGGCGGTAACGGCCATCAACACGAATTTCGAAACCAAGAAGGCAGTCGAGGCAGCGCTGGACTTGCTCATAAGCGGCGACTACGGCATTTGCCAGGAATGTGGTGATCCGATCAATCCCAAGCGTCTTGAGGCGCTTCCTTGGACGACGCTTTGTATCCATTGCCGCGAGGGCCAAGACGCCGATCAGAAATTGCGCGCCGACGCCGTGCTTGCGGCCTAACCCCGCCTAACCCCAACACTGTCCATTGAGGGCTTTCGAGCCCAGTGTCGTTGAGCCGCGAAGCGGCGTAGGATTGTGCTACCCGGAACATAGTGATCGCAGCCCAGGGTGAAGCGAAACGCAACCCTGGGCGCGTCCCCCGCCAAGGTACGTCCTGAAATGGGTGCAGGAGCAAACCGGCTCCCCCGTCGCCGCCCACAGTGATGTGCGGCGAGCGTTCACGGAACAAGACTACGCGCCACGCAACAGCATCCGTCCGCCGAACTGCTAAGTGAACGGGTGAGGCCAAGTGCGTGAGAGCCTGGTGAATGAGGCTCAGAAAAACTCCCTACATTTTTGCAGACCGTTTCGCCGAGCCCGCATTTCTCACCGCGTGACGGGCTAACCACGAGATAGGCCCGCCATTCCTTCGTTGCGCTTGCTCGGAACGATTGGGCGTCGCCGCGTTGCGGCGATCGACCGGCAAGATTGCCGGCCCCTGCGGCCGCGCCTCGTATTGACGGGCCTCTCATGCCTCTCATGCACTCCGTGACGAAGTGGGGACGCCCTCAGCCGCGCAAGATCCCATCAAGATGCTATTCTGTGTGCCGGGCCGAAAGCCTTGATCGGAAGCAAGCGAGGTCCTGATGGGAAGCAAGCGAGGTAAAGATGAGTAGCGAGAACAAAGGCTCGACCCTGCTGCGAAGCGAAGACTGGCTAGCGGTTTGGTTGGGGTTCCTAACGATCGGCGTGGTTCTGATCGGCATCCGCCCACAGTTGTCGAAATTCAAGTGGGCGCTGGACGCCGAAGTCATCGCGGCTGCCGAAACCGTCAAGACCGACGTGGACCAGATTGCGTCCCGAACCGATTCAGCCGGATCGGCGGCGCGTGCATTGAGCAGCGCCATCGGGGCCGGGGACCGGACGGCGATCGCTGAAGCCGCCACCGCGCTCAGCGAGGCATCAGCGGGAGTTCAAGACACTGAGCTGCAGAACAGGGTCGGCGTGATAGGGGCGGAGATCGGCGGCAGCGCGGGTGCAACTCTTGGAAAGGTGTTCGCTGCCGGGAATCTTTCCGGGTCGCTCATGATTGCCGCGGGATTCCTCGTTATTTCCGTAATCGGCGTCGCGCTCATGGGTGGCAACGCCGTGCAGTACATCATCGGTTTTCCGGTTGTGTTCGCTCTGGCGCTGGTGGCATTGCTGCTGGCCGGCAACGTCACGATTAAATTTTTCGGTTTCGAATTCGTAATCTTCGCGCTGCTCATTGGGCTGTTCATCAGCAATGTCATCGGCCTGCCGTCCTGGCTGCGGGAGGCGGTTCGGACCGAATACTACATCAAGACCGGCCTGGTGGTCATGGGCTCGGGCGTCTTGTTTCGTGAAATCATGCAAGCCGGGCTGCTGGGGCTGGCGCAGGCGCTACTCGTGATCGGAGTGGTCTGGTACGCCTGTTTCTACATTGCGAAAAAGCTTCGCGTGGACGACGAGTTCGCGGTCATGCTCTCGACCGCCGTGTCGATCTGCGGCGTTTCGGCGGCGATCGCGGCCTGCGGTGCGATCCAAGGCGATCGCAAGAAACTCTCCTACGTCACGTCGCTGGTGCTGATCGTTGCCGCGCCCATGATGCTGGTGATGCCGTGGGTCATTCGCTGGTTCGACATCCCGGAAGTCGTCGGCGGAGCTTGGATGGGAGGGACGATCGATACAAGCGGGGCCGTGGTAGCTGCCGGCGCCCTGCTGAGCGAAGCTGGAATGAAGGCCGCCGTGATCGTCAAGTTTTCTCAGAACGCCTTGATCGGCGTGGCCGCTTTTGCTCTCTCGCTCTGGTGGACGATGCGTTCCGGCGCAGCCACCGGCGAGCGGCCCAGCGCACGAGTGATCTGGGACCGCTTCCCGAAGTTTGTGCTCGGGTTCATGGCTGCTTCGGTCGTCTTCTCGTTTCTGATTGACCCAGCGACGGTCGGGGAAGTGAAAGGTCTGTTGAAGGGGTTGCGCACGATGTGGTTCGCCCTGGCGTTCGTTTGTATCGGTCTCGAAACGCAATTCAGCGACCTCATCAAGATGGATGAAGGCCGCCCGGCTCTGGCCTTCCTGGGAGCGCAAGCGTTCAATGTCATCTGGACGCTGCTGATTGCCTATTTGCTATTCGGCGGGATTCTCTTCAACGTGCCGTTGTTCGAGTAAACGGACGATCCAGCTAGGGCGCGTTTCTCGCTGCCTGACGGGGGAAGTACACAATAGACCCGCCACTGCTTCGTTGCGCTTGCGCGGGACGATTGGGCGTCGCCGCGTTGCGGCGATGGACCGGCAAGATTGCCGGTCCCTACGGCGCGCGCCTGGTAGTGACGGGCCACTGACGCGGTTCGTCTCGGCGCGTGGTGGAAAATGCGGGCTGGCCCGCCGCGGCGAACCAGATGGGACGGAACGCTAACCGCGCGGTAGCTGCACGGAAGCGTCCTCTGTCGGCACCGTCCGCGAACTCGATTCGACGTCGAAGAACAAGACCTTGGGTCCAACTTCATATCCGCCGCCGTGTAACTGGATGAAGTCCCTGCGCGTGACTCGGTACTCTGGGCGAATTTGCTCGATAGCCTCCGGAATAGCCGAAGAGTCGTCGGGCAGGTGATAGCTGCAGATCGCAAGATGGGGTCCGTAGCGCTGGAGCGTCTCCTTACTGCCTTGCAGGGCGAATCGCTCCGAACCTTCAATATCCATCTTGATGAAGTCGACACTCGTCACGCCCAGCTCCTCGAGGATTATGTCGAGACGCCGCACGGGCACCTTTTTGATCACGGAAAAGTCATTTGCTTGTCGAACGAAGCTGTTGGCGGCGGAGTTGTTTACGCTCCGGACGAATTCCAGTTCGGACTCTTCGTGCCAGACTCCCGCTTCGACGAGAACAACCCTGCCGTCCTGTATTTCATCCGCTAAATTAGCTCTGAAACAGGCGGCGTTTGTCGGATCTGGCTCGATCGCGATGACCTTACCAGCTCCGCGGCTCAGTGCGTATTTCGTGAAAACGCCGATGTGGCCTCCGGCGTCGACAACGGTGTCTCCGGGGCTGATTTTCACGCGCGCATGCTCGTAGTCCTGGCCGTGAAAAACCTCTGTCAGCAACGAAATCAGCAGCGGCCGTCCGCCCGCGCCGATCCAAAACCGCTCACCGCCGGCTTCGAAGAGTTCAATCGTCGCGCCATCCACCACCTTTTCTTCGATCTTGCTGGGGCGGTAGGTCGAGTAGCAGTGAGAGAACGATCCGGCGTAGGCCCAAACTTCTCCCCAAGGAACGCCGGCGAGGTTGCCCTGGGCTTTGGCGGAAATTAACCGTGCGCGAAACCACAAGCTACAGCCGTCGTCATCCATGCTCGACCAGAACAGACCGGCCACAACAAGACACAGCGCCAGCATGGCTGCCTTCTTGTTGCGCATTACCGCAACCAGACCGATCGCGGAAATGAAGAGCGACAAGGTGATCGAGTCATAGACGTTGAAATAGACGCCGATCCCAGCAACGGCGGCGGAAAGGACAAGGCTTAGCTTTATGCGACGGTCGGCGGTCATTTTTGTTTGAGGGTCTCCACCCAGCCCTTCAAACATATCACGGAGGAACGCCTCCACCGGTACCCTATAACCACTAGATAACGTTAGGTATTACACCAATATCGGCAGCGGATCGAGGGTTAGCGCGGAGGGCCGGCACGATCGCTCCGGTGATGTTCTGGCCGAGACGGCCAGCGGACCATCACGAGTAACGCAACCAAACGGGAAACGGCCCATCACACCGCTCTGATTGCGAGGCAGTCATTTTTTCTCGGGCATCCAGTCTTCTAGGTCCACGCCGAGCGCATCGGCGACGCGGTTGATGTAGTTGAAATAGGAGATGACCTGCACGGCGTCATGAATGGCCGTATCGGAAAATCCCTGCCGGCGCAACAAATCGAGATCTCCCGGCGACATATCGGAGGGCCGCAAGGTGAGCTTCTCGGCAAACTCGAGCAGCGCTTGGGTAGGAGCGTCGAGGCCGGCGGTCTGCCAGTTACTTCTGACTTTCTCGGATAAATCTTCGCCGACCTCAGCCCGGAGGTCGTAGGTGTGTGCTTCCAGTCAATAGTGGCAGTTGTTCGCTTTCGACACTACGACCGCCAGCATCTCTCTCTGGGCGCGTGTCAGAGGCGAGGAGCCTTGTACGCTCGAAAGATAGAGCCCCATCGAAGCCCGCAGCGTCGGTGGCGACAAGCTCATCACTTTGACGATGTTCCATACCTTTCCCGCGCGCATTCCGGCGGATTCGTAGCTCCGCCGCAAATCACCTTGAGCTTTATCTTCGGGTATCGTTTCGATCCAAGCCATGCGAACATTGTCGCAGCCGAACATTGTCGCAGCCGAACATTGTCGCAGCCGAACGGGGTTTCAGTGAGGGGCTCCGCGTTGAGCAGGTTGAGGACGAGATCGAAGGGGATGGCTTGGTGGACCAGAAGAAACTGTCCGGCTAGCCGCGCCAAGCCCATCCATGCCGGCGGTGAGCAGCGACACGGTGTGCGACCGCTTGGTAATGGCAGTAACACACGCCCGTCCGAGCGCCACGGGAACACGCGCCGCATCTGCTATCTTCCTAGTATCCGCTGGAATTACTGCCCATGACCTCTTTCTCCTCCGTTTTCACTGTCATCCTGGCCTTCACGCCCGTTGCTCTCATCGCCGAGAGCGTGGAGTTCCGCTTCTCTCCTCCAGAGGGTGATCAACAGGTTGTCACCAAACGTCATACCCGCGCTCATCGCCAGAGTAATCAAGGGGATAAAAAGGTATTGACCGACGTAAGCGAAACGAAGGTCCGCACGACGGCAGCCAAGTCCGGGGAAGGGTACTCGATCGTTTCCGAAACGCTGGAGTCGTCTTTGCGCCGCGATCAACACAACATCGCGAGTCCCATGCTCGCGGCGATGACAGGCCTGAAGCTGACATACACGATCAGTAGCGAGGGTAAGCTCGAAAGCATCGAAGGCTATGGCGGAGTGCTCGAGAACCTCAAGACAAAGTTTCCGCCGGTTCTGATGCAGACCATTGGGCCGTTGTTTAACGAGCAGTCGCTGCGCGGCCAGGATCAGGCCGAGTGGCATGACCGCATTGGCCAGTTCGTGGGCAAGACGGCGGAGGTCGGAAAGGCCTGGACAGCGACAGAGAACTACCCATTGCCGGCCGGTGGCCGTGTGCTTCTCCACAAGGCCACCATCTTCGAGCGATGGGTCGACCGCGGCGGGAGCCGTTGCCTCCAGCTCCGATTTATTTACCACACCGACCCGGCCGAGTTGGCCAAGCTAGCGAATCAGGTCGCCAAGGGCGCCATGGAAATCCCGCCCGATCCCGAGCCAGCGCCGCCGGAACTTCCTGCAGGCATCACCGGCGGTGGCACGAGGGTCATCGATCCGGCGACGATGAAAATCTATTCCGAAAAAATCACGCGAACTCTCAAGATGGAATCGAAGACACCCGGCCAGGGTGTTGTCCCGATCGAAGTCGTCGAGACCCGCGAGTACATTGTCGAAAAAGAGGTCGAAAAAGAGGTCGAGAAAGACGTCGAGAAAGACGTCGAGAAAGAGACGCCGTGACTGTCGTGCCCAGGCTCACCCCCTGATATATCCCCCCATTCCTGGCAAGACATAGAATGCGCAGCCCTCCTGGGTAGTGTGGGTTCCCAAAAAACGCTCAATCGAAACAATTGCGGGGCGAATGGTTGCATTCGCGTGCCGACTGACGCTTTTATTCGCATACCTGCGCTGCGTGGGGGTCTGACGAACCGTTTCGCCGCCGATAAGGTACTCGTGGGCGGCGCAAACATGACGCCGTTCGGAGAACCCGTTGTGGTGAAGCCGTCAGTTGAGACTTCTTTCGAAGAATCAACTTTCAAAAATCCAACGGGCCCGCGATGCACGGAGGCAGTCATGAAGTCCCTCACGCGTTTATTCGTCCTGGCCTGTGTGCTGGTGCCCGGACTTTGCGCCATCAATGTAAAGGTGACCGAGATCAACGCCAAGAAGGGTGAGGTAAAACTTCTGCTTCCAATGCACTCCACCTATATCGAAGCGAAGATCATTCCAGAAGGCGGCCGAGTCCGGCTGCAACGCGATCAGTTCTATGAGGGGAAAATGATACTGGGACCAGTCGAAGGCCCAGGACACAATCTGATCCGCGTCAAGATTCCGCATCAAAAGCCTGCCCGGTTTCTGATCAAGAAAATCAGCTTCATCGTGCGCTGACCAGCGCTCAAGAGCTGAGAAGTGCTCAAGAGTTGTCCCGTCTTCAATTCCTCTAAAGTTTCTACGATGAGGGCCGAAAAGAAGATGGAGGGAACCTACACATGAGCATCTCTTCTTCTGCCCTCGCAGGCATCACACAGGCTCTCAAGCAGTTTGACCAGGCCGCGGAAGGCGTCCGCCGGGCCTCTCAACCCGGGCCAAATTCGGTGGACCGGCTTGATCTCAGCACCGAAGCCGTAAAACTGTTATCCGCACGGACGGCAGTGCTCGCGTCACTTGAAGTTGCGAAGGTGGCTGACGAAATCAACGAGCACGCGATTGACCTTTTGGCGTAAATATTCGTTCACTACTTCGAGCCGGCCGGTTCGCATGCCCGAGCCCGCACTTCTCACCGGCTGACGGGCCAAGCACATGAGGGGCGCGCCATTACTTCGTTGCGCTTGCTCGCTGGGGTCAACGTACTGGCGAGGCGATCTCGCCAAGATGGCGACACGGCACGCTAGAAGCGTGCATGGCAGGCAAGGATGCCTGCCCCACGTCAAGCGGCGCGCGCCTCGTACTGACAGGTCTCTCATGCACTTTGCCTCGCCACCCGATGAGAAATGCGGGCTAGGAGTCGCCGGATTCCAGCCGAGTCTTTCGAAGGCGATTGATTTCACGCAGCAGTTCGACGATTCGTGCTGTTTGGCGAATCTCTTCCAAGCTGTAGCGTGCCTTGCGGCGCCAGTTCTCCCTCTCCCCGAGAGTTCCAGGCGTGTTCTGTGGACGAGCTTCCTCCCAGAGGTCTTCGAGGTTGATCATCAGGAACTCAGCATCGCTGGATGCCAGAGCGGCTAAGCAGGACGAGATGATGCTCTGGACATTGCTCCGGACCTCGCTCCGGACCTCGCTCCGGACCTCGCTCCGGACATTCTCGTCCTCACTTGAGACCGCATCACCCGTATCGTTCTCACTCCGGGACTGGTCACTCCCGGACTGGGTAGTCCCGTGCCGGCCCGAGTCTGTCGCGTTGTGCTCGCTTGTCCCCGGCTCGCTACAGTGTTCGAGCAGAGCCCGTTTGAGGTCGCGGCGGCGGTTTCGATCTTGCTGGGCATCCTCTTCATTGAGCAGCCCCAGCTCCAACTGATCGTCGATGTCGTACTCTTTCCAGAAACCCGCGAAAGGTCTCATATCGTGGGTATTCAATCCCGCTACCGAGTTTCGAGGGACCGCGCCGAGCGGCTCTCTCACGTCAGGGCGAAACTGGAACTGCGCCACATACATTCGCTTCAGTCCGTGCTCGCTCATGCGGCCGCGAACATACTTCGGCACCGTGCCCAAGTCTTCGCCAACAATCACCGCTTTGTGCCGGCGCGACTCAAGCGCGAGGATGGCATAGAACTCCTTCGGCCTGTATTGCACATAGGTTCCCTGGCTCGCGCCCATCCCTTTCGGTATCCAATAGAGACGGTGGAGCCCCATGACATGATCGATTCGCAGGACGCCGGCATGACCAAGATGATGGCGCAGGCAGGCAATGAAGTGTGCATAACCCTGCTCCCGAATGCTTTCCGGATGCTGCGGCGCAAACCCCCAGTCCTGCCCGGCGGTGAAAAACCGGTCGGGGGGAGCGCCGCCGGTAACCCCAAGCGCAAATGCATCCGGTTGCCGCCACACGTCAAACCCGCCGGGATGAACCCCAAGTGGCAAGTCGAGATAGAGCCCCGGTCCTTTGGCTCGGGCTTGGCGAGCGAGCGACGCCATCTGCTCTTCGGCAACCCACTGGCAGTAGAGATGGCAGTCTCTGGCGCGCTGGTCAAACTCGGTCTCGGGGGGGCCGTGATCTCGAAACGACCCGGGCCACTTCGGCCAAAGCTCCTTTCGCGTTTCGACTGTGGCGCGGAATCGGGCATAGGAGTCCAGCTCGGGACGCTCATCGACGTACAGCCGGAAGGCTTCCCGGCGATCGGATGGCTCAGCCAGCAGAGTCTTCGCTAACTCCTCCAGCACGCGGCGCTTGAGTCCCATCTGTAGGCGATAGTCAACCGAGCTCCGTTGTCGCAAACTCTCGATTTGCGTTCGATAATCACCGGACGACACCAGCGCTTTCGCGGCGGGACAGCGCTCAAATTCGGGCAGGGCCGCCGGGTCGATGTAAAACTCATTCCAGAAAAGCCGGCTAACCGGAGCGTAGGGGCTTGGGTCGAAGGGTTCGTCCAAATAGCTGGCCAGCAGCGGGAGAGTGCCGACGGCGCTGCCGCCCAGTTCGCGGGTCCAAGCGCCCAAGCGCCCAAGGTCGGTAAAGTCACCCGCTCCCCAGCTTTGCTCGGTACGAAGGGCATAGAGCGGCAGAAATAGTCCCCACAGGGGGCCTTGGGAACCATCGAATGAGTGTGCCGCCGTCGGCGCGCATATCACCGACGTTTCGTGAACTTGGCTCCCGATCTCGACCCGCAGGCGGTGGTAACCGATGGGGATTGCTGCCGGGAGCGGCAAGAGCTTCGTCACATACGTCCGGCCGTTGACGAGTGCGCCCCGGCGCGTGCGGAGATCCGTCAACCGGCGTGTCCAGCAATGTTCGGCGCCGTCTTCGGTTCGCAGCTCGCAGCCGACCGAGCCGGCGGCAAGGCTTTCCGGTAAACGCAACCTGCATTCGGGGGAGCGTCCGTGCCAAAGAATAACCACTGGATCGAGCACCCGCGACCAAAGCTCTTCTCGCCGTCTAGCAATAGCCGCCGGAACGTCGTCCAGCGAGTGCAGCGGAGCGCCAAGTTCCTTCAGCACGGCAACCAGCACTTCGCGAGATGGTTCGCGAACCACCCGAAAGCCATCTCGGTATCGGGCGAGCACCCGATACAGCCGGGCGAGTCGGTGCAGAGAGTTTGTTTCTGATTGAAGTGAGTGGCTCACGTGAACAGTGCGGAAATGTCACTCGGCAGGTACGAGCCGGAATAGCGCGACGCCGCGGCCCTGGAGTGTATGGGCCTTCGAGGTTTGGATCATTACGGGGCCCCCATCACTTTGGGCAGTATCGAGCAAGCACTCCCAGCGGCCGCTTGCTATGTTGCTCGGCAGCACGAATGGGATTTCCTCGCCACCGGCGTTCAGCATCAAGAAAAGCGTGTCTCCGAGTCTCACTTCGCCTCGATCATCGCCCTTTTCGGATTCTTCGCCGTATAGCAGGGCTCCGAAACAAGCCAGGAAGGTCTCGTGCCAAGCATGGCCGCTCAGCTCTCGACCGTCTGGATGATACCAAGTCAGGTCCTTTCCCTCCATCCCCAAGATCGCTTGGCCATTGAAGAAGTCTCGCCTCCTCAGTGCCGGCTGATCCCGCCGAACGCTAATCGCACGGCGTACAAACTCTAAAAATTCCTCTTGCCCGGCAGTCAACTCCCAGCTCAGCCAGCTCAGTTCATTGTCCTGGCAGTAGGCATTGTTGTTTCCCTGCTGTGTTCGGCCCAGCTCGTCACCCGCCGAAAGGAGGGGAACCCCTTGGGAAAACAGCATCGCCGCGGCCAAGCCGCGCTTTTGCCTGGCCCTCAAGCCGCGCACGCCGTGGTCATCCGTTACACCCTCCACGCCACAGTTTGAACTGTGATTTTGATTCTCCCCATCGCGATTGTTTTCGCCATTGGCTTCATTGTGTTTCTCGCTATAGGCGACCAGATCTTCCAACGTAAAACCATCGTGTGAAGTAATAAAGTTAACCGAAGCCGAGGGTTCCCGCCCGCTATGCGCGTATAGGTCGCTGCTTCCGGCAAGCCGCGTGGCCATGGCTGCCGACATAGTGCCATCGCCGCGCCAATAACGCCGAACGTCGTCTCGAAAACGTCCATTCAGCTCAGACCAGCCCGGGGGGAATTGCCCGACTTGGTAGCCGCCCTCGCCTAGATCCCAGGGCTCGGCGATCAGCTTGACCCGCGACAAGACGGGGTCTTGGCTGACCGCCGCAAAAAACGCGCCCCTCATATCGATGCCGTGGTCCGCCCGGGCAAGAGCGCTTGCCAGGTCGAAACGAAATCCGTCGACGTGCATCTCACTGACCCAGTAGCGCAGACTGTCGGTAATGAGCTGAACGACTCGGGGGTGCGATGTATTGAGAGTGTTGCCGCAGCCGCTGAAGTCGAGAGTTGCCCTGAGATTGCCGGGTTTCAGGCGGTAATAAACCGCGTTATCGATCCCGCGCAGCGACAAAGTTGGACCCGACTCGTTGCCTTCCGCGGTGTGGTTGTAGACAACGTCGAGGATCACTTCGAGGCCGGCGGCGTGCAGCTTGCGGACCATTTGCTTGAACTCGCGAATCACGCCTTCCTGACTGCGATCGGCCGCGTAGCTCGTTTCCGGCGCGAAATACCCAAGCGTGTTGTAGCCCCAATAGTTGCGCAGCCCCCGTTCCACCAAGTTTCTCTCGTCGACGTGAAAATGGACCGGCATCAATTGGACGGCGGTGACCCCGAGATCCAACAAGTGCTGGATGGCAACGTCGGAGCACAGCCCTGCATAGGTGCCCCGCAACTCCGCGGGCACGCCGGGATGCAGCTTCGTGAGACCCCGCACATGCGCCTCATAAAGAATCGTGTCGCGCCATGAAGTTCGCGGAGGCCGGTCATCTCCCCAGTCGAACGCCCCTTCGATCACAACGCCCAGAGCCGCCCACTCGGCGCTGTCACGGTCATCGAACGACGCATCCCCGGCTGGATCTCCGCGGCGGTGTCCATCGAGTTCGTCGCGCCACTCGATGCCGCGCCCGATCGCCTTGGCATAGGGGTCGAGCAGAACCTTGTTGGGGTTGAATCGATGACCCTGCTCCGGCTGATACGGCCCATGAACGCGATAGCCATACAGCTGCCCGGGCCCGACCCCCGGGACATACCCATGCCAGACAAGATTCGTCCGCCGAGGCAATGCGATGCGCTGAGTTTCGCTGCTGGCGCCGGGTGAGTCGAACAGGCACAGCTCGACACTCGTTGCATGCTGGGAGAAAATCGCAAAGTTCGTGCCGCCGCCGTCCCCAGCGTGAACCGCAATGCCCTCCTCGGCGCCGTCCCACGTCGCGCCCAGTGGATAGGGGTGGCCCGGGCGGATCGTAGCGGCGGATTTTGTTTTGGAGTGCAAGCTTGTGTATCTCCGAAGGGGCCCTGCTGAGGGGGTATCCCCGTGCGCCACGGTCACGATTAGTTTGGTAGACGACGCGCTCTGCAAAGCTGAAGCAGACGAGCGGCCCTAGCAGTCCGTGGCAAAAGTGGCCGCGGGCGAAAATGCGGGACTGCCACCGATTTCCGGCCGCCGAACTGCCGTGTTTTCAATGCCAGTCGCGCGGAAATCGGCTGGCTGTCCCCTTTTTCGCCGCCCTCGGACTTTCACCACGAGCGGCCCTAGGGCGCGAACCGCGCTAGCGATTCCTCGTCAAACTCCAGGCCTAAGCCGGGAGTTTGCGGCAAAACGATTTCGCTGTTCTCGACCCGCGGGGGCTCGGTGAACAGCGGCAAGCTCCAAGGCATGTGCTCGACTACGAGCCCGTTCGGAACAGCTGCGACCGCGTGAGCCAGCACCTCCGGCGCAAGATGGCTGACCACCGGCAGATTGTAAGCCTCGGCCAGGTGAGCAATCTTCATCCACGGGGTAATGCCGCCTGCGCGAAGCAAATCGATCATGACGATATCCACCGAGCGGCGCTCGAGCATGTGCCGGAACGGCGGGATACCGTAGTGATACTCTCCGGCGGAAATCGGGGTGTCGAGAGCATGGGCGATATGCGCTAGTCCGTCGTAGTCCTGGTGATGGATGGGGTCTTCGAGCCAGTAGAGATTGCACCTCTCCATCTCGCGGCCCACGGCGATCGAGCGGTTCACGTCCCACGCCTGGTTGATGTCGACCATCAGATCGATCTCGTCACCGACCGCCTCCCGCAGCGCCTTCATGCGAGTCACCTCAGCCGCTGCACTCTCTTCGGCTCCCATACGGAACTTCATGGCGCGAAAGCCTTCTTCCACCAGCTTGGCCCCGGTTTGGGCCAGGGCGGGGGCATCGTAGGTGCGCCAAAGGAATCCGCTGGCGTAGGTGGCGATGCGATCCCGGTAGCCGCCCAGCAACTTGTAGACCGGCTGCCCAACAGCTTTGCCTTTGATGTCCCAGAGCGCCACGTCGATCGCCGCCACCGCACGGGTGATGGTGCCCGCGGGCGCGCCCTTGCCACCCCATTCGAGCAGCTTGACTCCAATGGCCTCGACGTCGAGCGGGTCGTCGCCCATGGCGTGCTGGGCGAGGGCATCGATCGCTTCCTTGAGCGAGCTGAGCATCTCCTGGCCGACGAACCCGGCGTAGCCAATGCCTTCGATGCCGTCATCGGTTCGAAGCTGCAAGGTGACGAAGTTCGCCATGGTGGCACCCGGACCGTCGCGCACGGGGTCCATCTCTTTGGCGGGGGAGGCAAGGCGGGTTTGGAAGCTAGCGAGTTTCATGGTTTTCCTGAAGCGGTTTTCCTGAAGCGGTTTTCCTGAAGCGGTTTTCCTGAAGCGAAATGATAGCAAGATCTCGTGGCGGAGTCGCGGAACGGCTGAGCACACAAACTTAGCAGTTCCACGGACTTTTCTGGCTTCCTGCCGTGTGACCTTGTTTCGGTCATCGTTGTTTCGGGCATCGTTGAACGCCCGCCGCACATCGCTCTGCTCCAGGAGACAAGAGGGCCGACTTTCTCCTACGCACTCTACCGGCAGCCTTCTCGCCAATTGGGCCGACCTGCCCGAGCCACCCCATCCTGCAACACGCAAAGGTGTAGTTCAAATGGTGGTTTGAAATGGGTACCGCGGCGTTATTTAACGCAGACCGGAACGAGAGCACAATCTTCATAGACGATCACTATGGAACGCACGCCGAGCAAGTTCGAACTCAAGAAACACGCGCTGTACCGCGGCCTCCTTGGGGGCACAGCGGCCACTCTCCCGGCGGGCAAGGCAACAAGACCCGAACGGAGAAACTTGACTCTGGCGTTGTTCCAAATTGAGCCGTCTCGCCGTGGCTATTGATAGCCGCAAAACCGGGAGAAATTATATGAAAAAAATCCTACTACTATTTTTCGGCTCGACTATGCTGACCTGGGCGCAGCAAGAATTTACAATTCTATGCCACGTTCCGGGCGGCGACCTGTCTAAAGCTATAACGATTGAGACCGCGAACCCCGCCGCACATATTGACCCTGAAACCGGATTGGGCCTTCCGAATCATGAACTAGATCACCTCGAGGCCTGCGCACCGCCGCCTCCGCGTCCGCCTCCTC
>Ga0114996_10004483_pt1 | contig 16705 bp, 10 predicted proteins | sample ArcticOcean_MG_C_4_FD_87039 | JGI IMG/M metagenome (GOLD analysis project Ga0114996, IMG submission 87039) | Marine microbial communities from western Arctic Ocean - ArcticOcean_MG_CB4_134 | ecosystem: Environmental > Aquatic > Marine > Oceanic | place: Arctic Ocean: Canada Basin | collected...
CAACATTTTCGAGTGCTGAGAGATATGGAAACAGGTTTCGTGATGTTTCCTGCCAGATGAAGCCAACTTCGTGACGTCGATATTCGACCACTTCCTTGTTGGTCATCTGCAGTAGGTCGTAGTCACCAACTCGGATCGTTCCTGCCGAGGGTGCGTCGTACCCGGCGAGAATGTTCAGCAGCGTTGATTTTCCACTACCTGAAGCGCCAACAATTGCGATGATTTCGCCCTGAGCCACATTGAGTTCAAGGCCGCGCAACGCCACAACTTCGAGATCGGCAGCCTTGTAGATTTTGAATAATCCACTGCACTCGATGTAAGTGGAATTCGGTGTTGTCACTACGCGTTACCCCTTGTTTGACCCAAACGATGTTGCCGGTATTGGCGTTGAACTGTGCTTGTAAATTCTAGGCAAAATCATCAACTTTCGCCCATTCTCATTATCCGGTGAATCGACATCCGGTAGACGGAAATCAAAATTACGCCGATAACTGCGAGGAATACTACGCCCAAAAGGCCGAAAGTAATTCCAAAACCGAACCAGTCTATTTGAACTGCCATCGATGGTACAACCGTTGCGTTTTCGCCCGAGCTGGCCAGATACGGCATTATCGTCGTTCCCATTCGCGATCCCATAAATATGCCCAGCGTAATTGCCGTGCCGATAACCATCACCTGTTCCAGCACTACGAGGAACAGTAATTGCTTCATCGAAAGACCGATTGTTCGCAGCAGTGCCAGCTCGGCGCGACGACCGTCGAACGATACCTTGGCATGAACGAGGAAGCCGACTGCGCTTACGATTAGCACCGTGAAGAACGCAATACCGAGCAGTGCCCGCCATCCGGCAGATACGAGTGGATCGAACGCCACGCTTGCGAGTTCGTCTGTTCGGTCGATTACGTTCGATCCAGGGCGAATTCGCAGTGATGAGAGTGCTGATTTAATGCCTGGAAGGGCAGGATCGCCTGCAACCACGGAATCGAGAATTCCGTCCTCGGAATCAAGTAGTGCAACGCCCTGTTCTGTGGCGATCCAGAACTCGGTCGGCTGGCGATCTCCAACCGTTTCAGTGATATTAAGGCGCTCGTGAATAGCTTCAAAATCGGCTATCAGGAACGGTTCCTCGCCCAGACCCATAGTTGGGAAGTACGTGATGACGTCTCGCACAGAGATATTTATCGGCGTGCCATCCATCGAAATTTCGAGTACTTTTCCGTCTTCCCCTCCGAACTGTTCGACAAAGAGCGCACTGGCTATAACGGGAACGACTTCGAGTTCAGATCCGTGGGCGAGTCCCCGGTATTCTCGAGGTGCCGACGATGTCCAACGTAGGCGGGCAATTCCGTCGAGCGCTGTGCCGTCAGGGTTGGATGCCGGCCCAAGCTTGTCGCCAAGTGCTTCTCGAGTTGGTGCCATAGTTCGCCAGTTGTCCACCGAATCGAACGTTTCGATGATGATCAGCTGGGTACCGTCGGTGTTGAGCACCGCGATATCGTCGATGTCGATAGCGGCGGGGCCAAGACCGTTTTCGTAGTCGATTACGCCAATCGAATGTAGTCGAATGGGATCCTTTGGAAGAAGACCGGGAACACCTCGGAAACGGGTTGCCTGAATGCTCGAACCAACTCGGCACCACTCTGGCGGTTCGCCGTCGACGGGTAATGGACACTTGAAGCGCCGTTGATCTGCTGCCAGTGGCATCAGTGTTCCCAGCGGTATCGAGAAGAAATGACCGTTGGCGTCGGATAATCTGGCGACCAAGAACGTTGATGGTTGCCTGACGAGTGGGCGAATGTTTGCCGTTAACCAGCGACCATCTTCAGGTAGAACAATGCCAGCTTCTCCGCCGATATCCAGAATTGAGGCCTTTGCTTCGAATGGTGTTAGCCCAAAGTCGTCTCTCAACCAACCGACTTTATCGATCGTTTCGATATCAACTCCCATGAACTGGAATCGCTCAACAGCTATTCCCGAGGTAATAACTGCCGTCTCGCGGTAGATGGCCGATGAAGCAATTACGCCTTCAGTTTCGTTTAGTTTCTCGGTAACCGAAGTTGATATTCCGCCTGACCTGACGTTTACCGATGTGATTTTTATATCGGCACCCGTTCGATAGAAGGCCTGATCGATTGCGCTCTGTTCCAGGGTGGCACCGAAGCTGGCTGCGAACACACCGAGCGCTGCTGTGAGGATAAGGAGTAACGAAAGACGAGAGTGATGCGCGGGGTTTCGGGCTAACTGCCAGATGCCAAGGATTAGGGCTGGAGGTGTGATGTTCGACAGTGGAGGACGGGAGAGAACCCGGCCCGTCAGATCCATCCCGACCGGGAATATACGTAGCAGAACGAGTCCTGCTGCAACCAGGAATATTGCTGGCACACCAAGAATCAGCTGGTTCACCGTGGTTTCGCCAAACAGGCTTACCGCAACAAACGAACCTTGTTTCGTAAGTTGCCAGAATAGAAACATCACCAGACCCAGAAAACCCAGGTCAAGGTAGTACCGCTGAACGAGCGCTAAGCGTGCTGGTCTGGCCCGGGTAACCCTGCTAGCAAGCAGGCCAAGGCGAGTGGCTCGCACCGCGGGAATGAACAACGCTAGAAGCCCTAGTAGCCCACCGAAGAACGCCATGCGGAAAGCGTCGGCTGTCAGCCGAACCGGTAGAGGATCGCCGCCGTTAAGATCGCCATATATCGGTAGAACGCCGATGAACCCAACACCTAAGAACGCCAGGAATGGCCCGGATACCGCAGCAATTCCAGCGAGAAGTCCGGCCTCGATTACAAACACTGCCAGAATCTGCCGTGATGTTGCCCCTCGAGTTCTCAACAACCCAACTTCTGAACGCTGGGCGTCGACCAGTAGCGAGGCTAGCGTTACGACGTAGTAGAGAACCACTAGAACGATGAGAATTAGCACGATGAACATTGGTAGGCGGTTGAAGAACAGGTCGGTTTCAAACGCACTGAGAACCTGAGGCAGATCGGATCTGAGCAGGAATCCATCGACGATTGCTTTCAGTTCTCGCTCCGTGGCCGCGATGGTGTTTCGAATCGACCCAGTTTCCGAAGCCATGATTCGAGTGGGGTCGACGTCGAGCCACCATGCGTAATCGGATCCCATATTCGGGAAGTAAGGGCCGAGTCCACCGAGAATGGTTTGTTCAGGAACGACGAATCGTGCAAATTTCAGCGTGTTGGTTCGAGACCCGAACGCTTCGTTCTGAATGCGCCAATGATCTGCTTCAGGATCGACGCGTTCGTATATGCCGGTTACGAGAACGTTTACCCGAGTGTGTATGTCCTCCCAGTGAGGCGTTGCCGGGTATATATCACCTGTTTTTATGCCCAGTAGTTCAGCTGACGGCGCATCGAGAATTCCCTCGATTTGTAGCGGCTCGTCTGAACCGGTGTCGAGTACGACCTGCGGCATTCGACCATCACCGATCAGCTGCACGCGGTTGTCGACATCTGGCAGAGTCATCATCGCAACGCGACGGCAATCACACTCGATTAACTGGTCGGCGTCACCCGAAGCTAATCGTATCGTAGTTCGGCAGCCACACTCAGAAGGTGACACCATTTCTGGCGGCAGATCGACGAAGAACGTCCAGGTTTTTACCGCGTATTCACGGCGATCCAGAAATGGCTCGAACCTGCTGACGATTGTCCCGTTCATCGCATCGACAATCGTTCTATGCGTTTCCTGATTGGTGGGGAGCTGCCCTGCTTCGACAATTACGTCGATGTCCGACGCTTCGTGCGTCGATAACGCGCGTTGCAGTGCGACATCTCTTAGGGCGTCGAAGAAAATGACTGAACTTGCCATGATCGTCGAAGCAAGCACAACTCCAACGACGACTGCAGATAGCAGCCGCCAGTGGGCAAGCGTTCGCTTGACGATGAGTTGGAACGAGTTACTGATCATGTTGAAGCCGCAGAAAAGCCTTCACGCGCCATTCTTGCGATTTTGATTTTGTGGAACAAGCGTACGGAGTTTGCAACGCCTGTTAGGACGATGATGAATATTGCCGCAATTGTAACCACAGGCAGCATCCAGTTGGTCTGCAATATGAACGGTGGCAACAGTTGTTCGCCGGTTCCTGTGTGTGCCATCGATCCAACCATTAGCGAACTGACAGCGAATCCGGTGCCTAAACCGATTAGCGTGCCGACGAGGATTGCAGGAAATAGTTCGGCTATCGTGCTTATCCAGTGATCACGACTGCTTCCGCCAAGGGCAAGTATCAAGGCGGAATCGCCCTTTGTTCTGAGTGAATATGCAGCAAGGAATACGCCGTATGCCATCAACACGATTAGTCCCGCAGCAATGGTTGCAACGATGCTCATTCCACGCCAGCCAGCAACGGCGATAGGATCGACAAACGTAGTGCTTACTCTCTCGGCTCTTGAGTCGATGTGGGCAAGCCTGAAGACGTCACGAACGCTCTCCACTATTTCTTCGTTGGATACTTCTTCTGTCAGCAATTCCGGTGGCACCAAACTGGCAAACAGTTCGTTTGGAACTACCGATTTTCGCCCTCTGAGTTCGATGAAATTGATCACTGCGTCCACATCTGCAATTGCAAACGGGCTTAGCGCGGGGTTCATGGTCGGAAAGTATTTGATCGTCTCGATAACTTCAACTGGCACGATTCCGCCCTGCACGTTGATCATGAACGGTCGTCGTATTCCGGCGCTGGTCAGAGCCATAAAGCTTTCGCTGGCTATTAACGGAATCGGTCTATCTACCGCCCGACGATATATTCCACGAATACCCTGGGTCGATCCTCGACCCAGCGCAATGTTTCCTATTCCCGTGCCTGCATCACCTTCGACAACGCCGTCGATTCCAAACGGTTCGGGAGAAATCGTGAATCCGGTGTCTTCACCTTCAGCTGTTGGTAGCCCGGTCCAAAGCTCTGGCTGATCGAAATCGAGCAGCATGTGCTTTGTGCCGTCGGCGGTTGTTGCAACGAGATCGTCGATAAACAGATTTATAGGTGGCGCACTGTCGGGCCCGACTTTCAGGTACGTCTGAATCGAAGTGATTTGGATTGGTTCCGGGTAGTTCGGTACTTTCCTTGATTCGTTGACCCACCCAGGTTTCAACTTGGACATGCTAATGGTGTGGCTATCGCCAAGAGCGTCCTTGAGCACGATCAGCAGTTCGTGATCTGGTGTCAACGGTTCGGAATTGACCCACAGCGATAGTTCAGTTGTATCGGCGGGCAGTTCTATCGCTTCGGCCAACACTCGAACTGCGAGACGGTCGACCAGTTGGGTGATAGTCGTTTCGGAATCAGAAAAATCGTCTCGAAACCATGCCACTTGCTGGAAGTCGATCGGATCGATGGCAAAAAGCGTGAATCCAGTTCCGAGAGTCGTGGTGCCAACCGATGCGCCGGATCGCAACGCAGGTGTTGCAACGTCGATAGTTTCGAGTTCCCTGACTAGTGCGATTTGCGGAGTGTCGACTTGGCCGGTTGAACCTGTGGTGACAAGGTGAATATCAGCACCGGTGCTGTAGAGAACTTGTTCATTAGTAGACCGTTCGAGTGTTGAAACTACCGATCCCGCCACGATACCGGTGCTGATAGATAGTGCAAATGCCAGCATTGGCCAGCCGTGGAAAAACGGACGCCGAGCCGCGCTTGCGAGTCCTAGTCCCAAAGCGGTTGAGTTCAATCTGGCCGCCACCGCCGCAAAGATTCTCGTGATCATTGGAAAGAGTCTCAACGCCACCAGCGACATCGCAATAACAATTAGCACCGGGGCTGCGAGCAGGCTGAGGTCAGGAGTGAAATCGCTGCCTCTTTCGGAAACCACAATGCCGTTTCTGGCGCCAACTTCCCACCATAGAATCCCACTCAAAGCGACCAACAATGCATCGACGTAGTACCGCTGGAACCAGGGCGCAGAGACTCGATGTGAATCTGATGAACGTGAGGCTGCGAGGGTCGATCTATCCCAGAACGACGAAGCTGCGGTGATCACCAGCACAGTTCCAACAGCTGCACCAAACGACCACAACCACGCCGATGCTGCTAGTTCGACTGGCATCGTGCTTCCGCCGGTGATCGCCGAATAGGAAGGCAGATAGCCGAGTACGCTGATGATGGCAATCGATAGCAAAGGAGCGACGATCGCAGCCGGTATTGAGATGAATATCGCTTCGACCATGTGGACGCCCAATTGTTGGCGAACGTTGAAGCCGCGACTTCTGAGCATCATGTATCCGGCAACTCTTCGGCGCCCCAGCAGGCCCGCCGCCATAGTGAGATAGAACGCCACGCACGCTAGCACCAACAACGCCATCAGAAGCAGCGGAATGCTGCCGAACAAGGCTCGCTGCTTCATCGAAACGATTCTCTGGTCCATCTCTGTTATTAGAAACGGTCTCGGTATAGATTCCTCTATTTGCGTTAGGAAACCATCGAATTCCGACTGAAGCTCATCAATCGTCATTTCGGACATCACCGCAGGATCGGTGTAAAGAAACCAGTCGTAGTTCCCAGGCAGCCCGGCGTTAGCTGCAGCAACAACTGAGAACATTGAGTTTTCAGTTGGGAGCATGATTAGCGGCTGTTCACGACCCACGATGCCCGGAGCGAGATACGCCTCGCTGAGCTGGAGCCAGAAGCGCTCGCTAGGGTCTCGCACCGTGAATGTGCCTGTAACACGCACTCTCGCAAGGCCAGCGCCTCGATCCGCTGGCTGGGTGTTGATCACATCCCTGACATTGATCTGGAGCAAATCAGCCCGCGGTTTGAATATTGCGACTCCGATAACCGGCTCGCCATCGATCATTTCGATGTTGTCGGTTGGAGCTCTTCCGTCGACGTAATCGACGTGATCGTTGAGGTTCTCGATGAACTGAAATGCAGCCTGTGATGCAAGTTCATCTTGCCTCAAAGGCTCGTTCAGCCAGCCCCACCAGTGAACCCGGCTTTTAACGAATCGTGCTGAGTCGGTAATCAGTTCACCAAAATTGGCTTCGGAAGCTGAAAACAGCACTTCATCGGCACTGACCTTGTCTTCGGCCGAGAGAGGCACCCACGACGTGTTTATGTGGATACTTGTGTTGTGCTGGCCAACATCTTCGACTGCAGCCCGCATCGAAACGATTTCGAGCGATCGGCCGTACTGCGGAATGCCCGAAGCGGTTGCGGCTGCGAATATTGCACCGACCACCAGCCCCAGCATCATCCATGGATCGGTGCTGGCTCGGCTTTTTATTAGTCTTAGCAGGTTCAGATTCGTACTCAATCTAGTCCGCACACAGTTTGCACCGCGTCTTGGCGATACAGCGCTTAGTACTCGAGTGGCATCAAACGATCACAGGCGATTAACATCATCGCTTGATACGCTGGCTAACCGGAAATTGGTCTATTCGACCCAGACATTACCACCACCGTGACCCCACTAAACCTTCCAAAATTATCGAATGTGGCGATGAGCGTACTTGCTTTCGCACTGATATTCGCCGCGTGCAGCACTGGCGCAAACGAAGAAAGTGCCACATCGGACGCCGAAGCTGAACGAACGATGGAAAGCGGTGGATCGGCGAGTATTCCGACTCAAACCGTTGTTATTCCCCCGACTACCACGCCGCGTACTTCCGATTTTCAGCCGCTATCTACACCCGAACTCGTTGAATTACTGACGCCATCGGTAGTTCAAATTGCGGTAGGTCTACCTCAGGGGCAGGCAGTGGGTACCGGCGTCATACTCGATGAAAGCGGCCTGATTCTCACCAACTGGCACGTTGTTGAAGGCGCGTTGGCGATAACGGTTGCGTTCGAAGACGGAACGATTACCGAGGGTGAACTGTTCAGGCGGGATCCTCTGTTGGATCTGGCGATAATCAAGGTCAGCGACCAGAATAATTTGCGCCCTGCTATCTTCGGTGACTCGGAGGCACTGCGTATTGGCGAGGATGTTGTTGCGATAGGCCATGCGCTTGGGCTGCGTGGCGGACCAACGGTGAGCAAGGGCGTGGTTAGCGCTCTGGATAGGACGATTGTCGGTGAGGCTGGCGGTGACCTGACGGGTTTGGTTCAGACCGACGCTGCGATTAACGAAGGCAATTCGGGTGGGCCGCTGGTGAATATGTTCGGCGAGGTGGTTGGCATCAACACAGCCAAGATCAATATCGGCGATCGAATTGGTTTTGCGATAAATATCAATGACGCCAAGGCGGCTGCCTACAGCCTTATCGCACAGGGTCCGCTTCCGTCTCCGGGGTTCCTTGGAGTCGGCGGTGTGGACGTGACTAGGGCACTAGCACGAGCTTTGCGATTGCCTGTGGGCGAAGGATTTGGCGTAACGGTGATTTCGCCTAACTCGCCAGCTGCCAAAGCGGGAATCGTACTCGATGACATCATCGTTAAGCTCGACTCCACTGAGATTACGAATGGGCAGGACTTAACCAACTTCCTTCGCGACCGCCCAAGCGGCAGCGAGATAAGCGTCACAGTGGTCCGAGACTCGCAATTTCTCGTCACCCTCGAAGCAACTCTGATCGAACGCCCTGAACGGTAGTACCAGTAGTTCGCTATCAGGCTTTTCCAGTGCGCACGCCATTCTGGCCGCACATCGGCGCGGCTAATCGTGCAGAATGTGCTGAAATCTTCCTTACATCACTTGGAAAGGCACCCGGATGACCGACCAAACCGGTTCTGAACTAAAGGGCAAAGTTGCAATCGTTACCGGCGCTGGTCGTATGCGCGGCATTGGTCGTGGCACTGCGGTTGTTCTAGCACGTATGGGTGCGAACGTTGTTGTTACCGGCACTGGTCGTGACCCGGCCACCTTTCCGCAAGATGAAAAAGACGCTGGATGGCGCGATATCCAGTCGACAGCCGAGCAGATCGAGTCGTACGGCGTGAAAGCGCTGCCACTAGTTTCGAATATCGCTGACGAAGACGATGTTCAACGGATGGTCGATGCGACGGTCGCCGAGTTTGGTCGACTCGACATCATCGTGAATAACGCTGCGGCTCCTTATGGATCCGACCGGGTTTCAGTACTCGACCTGAAGGCAGAAGTATTCAGAACCGTGCTCGATGTGAAGGTGATGGGCACTTTCTACGCCTGCCGGGCCGCTGTGGCTCAGATGATCAAGCAGGGTGAAGGTGGTCGCATCGTGAATCTCTCATCGACCATGGGCAAGAGCGGTCGACCCAACACAAGTGCCTACAACGCCGCCAACTTCGCTGTTGATGGCTTTACTCAGGCGCTAGCGAAAGAGGTCGGGCAGTTCGATATTACGGTTAACAGCGTTTGCCCTGGACTAACAGAAACATCACGGCTCGATGCTATGGGGCGAACTGATCGTTGGGAAGCACGTATCGCCGAAGTGCCTATGGGCAGGGCGGGCACCGATGAAGAGGTTGGCGAGCTGATCGCCTTCCTGTGTAGCCCGAGAGCGGGGTACATCACTGGGCAGTCTGTGAACGTGAACGGCGGATCGATTACCGAGCGATAACGGCCGGCGTTGGCGTTTGCTGTCAGCCCTGACCGTTTGCTAAATATCCAGGCCTTCGAACAAGGCGATCTCCACAAAGTCTTCAGCATCGTCGTCCCATGCGAATAGGCGCGCTTCAACAACGCTGTTTCCATCAATACCAACCACTATTTGTTGCACCGGGTACGCCGGACCATCGCCCCACGGATCGGATGCATTTGTTTTGTCGGTTTCCGAAAAGTAGGCACGTCCGTTGGGGTGCGAGTGGTAGATGATCCGAGGGCGAACGTCGTCATCGAGAGTGTGGTTCAGGTCGAGTAGATCTTGATCGGAGATTACGAACGCCGTTTGGGCGGTGCGATTCTTTGCCGTTGGGTGAGTTTCTGGCTCGTAGGCGTTTACCGCCCGTCTCACTCCGCCAGCGGTGTTCGAGTCTTTATCGCCAGTAATCCAGCCGCAGCATTCGTTCGGGAACGATTCGCGGGCGTGGGCGAAGATCTGTTCGAGCGAGGAACGTGGAACGTCGATAGGTTGTGGCGCTGGCAAGTGGATTGATTCCTGGCCCGAGGCTGGGCGGTTTACGTTAACTCAGATGCAAAGTGTAGCCATTGGGTGGTTGGTTTGGTTCGTTCGTTTATTTGGCGGATCGACAAGTGTGGGCCTGTCATTGCGAGGAAGCCTGCTCTGAGGCTGACGTGGCAATAACGTTTGGCCGCTTGTGAACGTTCGCGTCCGCCAACAACGTTTGACGGTTGAATCCGATTGCTCAGTGGTTTGCCTTCACCTTTACGCAGCGTTGCTCAAAGTCGGTTATTGCCACGTCGTTCCTCCTCGCAATGACAGATATCCGACACGCTGCCGTGTAGATTGTTTTTATTGAGATTTTCGTAACGAGACACCGCTGAACGCGTTCGATGCTGGGGTGTGTAACGATTTACATCTCACGCACTCACATCCAACAGATTCTAAGATTCCGCAAAACCACAAATGGCTGGACTTCCTAAAAGCTGGATAGATAGACGACGACGCAAGCTGCGTCGTGTTCAGCGCGATGCCGTCGCACGAATCGGTCTTTCGACCGTTGGTGCGCCAGCAGTGGGTGAAACCACGTTGTGCATCGCCTACATGTGCCCGTGGGCGCACACCTGCAGCGGAGCGACCCCGCGACCTGCGCTTGTAGCCGAGCGAGTTTGCTTGAGGAAATTCCCAGCGGAAAGCCGCCCCGACTCCGGGTTGTCGGATAACGCCCTCGATAACCTCGCCAAACAGCGGGAAGAGGGAATCAGGCTCGAGTCGGTGACCATTTCGGTGCTAGACGAGTTTCGACCCAACGGGCCAACTCCATCATTGACTCAAAGGCGCCCTGAACGGCCCATTTACGACTCTGGCGTACGGGGTAAACCGTTTCTTCCGCGAGTACGTCCGCCAGCTCGCCAACGGCCAACGCAATCTGCCGAACAGAACTCATAGCGCGTCGTGAGCGGTGAGGAATTCGCTGAGCACGGAGTGGTAGCGATCGGTATCGACGAGATCGAGTCCATCATGATCACCTTCCTCAATAATCTCCAATTGCTTAGGCTCTGCCGCCGCTCTGAAAATACGTTCGGCATTTTGGATCGAAACAGCTTGATCGGAATCGCCATGGAAAATCAGCGTTGGAGTTGAACTGTTGGCCACGTACTTTGTGGTTTCGAACTTCGCCCTGATGATCATCGGGAACGGAGTGAATCGAATCCAGGACGCCCGTTCACGCATTACGGCTTGAAGCGACGAGATCGAAGCTTCAAGCACTAACGCCGCCGGGTCGATGATCGACGCCAGCTGCGCCGCCACCGGCCCGCCCATCGATCGGCCGAACACCACAACACGCTTGCCTGGGTGAAGTTCAGCTGCGAGCCAGTAAGCCGCCAGAGCATCGGCGTAGAAGCCCTCTTCCGATGGCTCACCATCGCTTCGGCCGTAGCCCCGATAGTCGACCGCGACTATCGATGCCCCGTATCGGTGATGAATCGCCTTGTACTGATCGAGCCTGACCCCGATGTTCCCACCGTTCCCGTGCAAAATGAGCCAGACAACGTCGGAAGACCCCGGCATGTGCCAGCCGTGTAGCTTCACTCCGTCGGCAGCTACAGGAAACACGTCGTCGTACTCAAGTCCAACGTGATCGGGCGTTCCACGGAACGAACGCTCTGGCACATACAGTGCTTTTCGCTCAAGCCATTTGAACGGGTGCCACACGGGAATTACGCTCCTGATCGATTGCGCACACTTCTGGCAAGGCCAACGGGTGATGGACCCAGGTTTGCGGCTCGATCCTAATTGACCGATCCGTCGTTTCGTAGCGATGAAATTTCGTCGTCAGAATATCCAACGTCCCATAGAACTTCGTCGGTGTGTTGGCCCAGCGAAGGCGATGATTTCAGTTCAGGCATCCCGGCACCAAATTGCAAAATGGGACCCGAGGTCCGGATTTTGTGGCCGGTGTGGTGATCGAGTTCCACCACGTAATCGTTTGCCAGAACTTGCTCGTCTTCGGTCATTTCCTCAACGAACCTGATCGGCTCTACGGGGATGTCGTGAGAGCGCAGTTCCTTGAACCACTCATCGGTAGTTTTGCTGGCGAATATACGTTCGAAATCGTCGACAAGTTGTAGTCCCATTACGCGAGCCTCAGGCGTTGAATCGTCATAGCCAGGCTCGGTCATCCGAGGGTCTTTTAGTCCGAATACACCCAGCAGGCGAATTCTGGCGTGAACGGCAAGGGTCCCGAGAGCAATTCCGCCGTCTAGCGTGCTGTAGGCACGGTAGTAGCACCGATATATCAGCGGACGCACGGCCTGCTGGTAGCTGTCCTGAATTTCCTTGTATCCGGCACCCCGCTCGAGCAGTTCCGGGTACTTGTCTTTGTGCCAGGTTTTGGCCGGTGCAGGTAGGCCTTCGATATCGGTAATTCGAAGTGTTTGCATGGCGATGGCGTTGGAAAGAAGACTTGTTGAAACAAGCTGGCCCTTGCCCGTTTTGCTGCGACCTACTATTCCGGCCAGAATGCCGTTGGCTGCGGCGTATCCGGTCGAGAAATCGATGTATGAAGATGACCACACAACCTCGGGTTGTCCGTTGTCGGTGATCTTCCCTTCGCTCATCACAGCACCCGTGTAACCCTGAACAATTAGGTCGAATCCCGGCGAATCTGCCATGGCACCCTTTGGGCCGTAGGCAGTGATATCGACGTATACGAGCCGTGGGTTGATCTTGGAAACGGTTTCGTAGTCGATTCCCAATTTTCGGGCGGTGTCGATCCGGTTGTTGGAGATAATTCCATCGGCCGATTCGATGAGTTTTCGAAGTACGACTCGACCCTGCTCCTGCTTGAGATCGATGCAGATGCTTCGAACGCCACGGTTGAGCGGAACGAACACCCTGCTTTCGTTCTCGGCGAAAGGCGTTGCATGTCGCCATGGGTCGCCCACCGGCGGTTCAATTTTGACTACATCGGCACCCATATCGGCGAGCAATTGGCCACCCCAGGGCCCGGCAACGAAGCTGCCGAACTCAAGAACTCGAATTCCTTCTAACGGACCTGCCATTGGTGCCATCGGCACTTTCTCTTTATGTGGGTGTTGTTTGAGTAGATCGGGCAGATGTTATCGCTGATCGGCGTTTTATGTTGGTGATTGCCGGTTAAAAACGAAAACGCTCGGCAATTTTTAGAAACCGAACGCTGCGTTTAGACCTGATTGATCCAGGTTTGTGCCGCTAGCCGGTTCTGGGAGGGATCACTAGAACTGGACGGCCTGCAGATCGAATTACCTTGTCTGCCACGCTACCGACGACCCACCGTTTGAGTCCACCAGCTCCATGCGAGCCCATGACCACGATGCTGTCTTCAGTTTGCGAGGCTTCTTCTACTATTTGCTGAGATGGGCTACCGGTGCGGATACTGGCACTGGCCTTCAGCCCTCTAGCTTCGGTATCTTCAACAAATCCCTGAAGGTACTCATAAACATCGGATTTTGATTTTCTATGCCAAAGTCGCCAGCGTAATCACCTGCACCGTATTCGATACCAGCGACACCGACACCGAAGAACGGCAATCGTAGAATCTCGGTGAAAATTATTTCAGCGCCAGCGGCTTTGGCGATTTCAACGGCCGGCTGAACAGCAGTTTCAGAAAGCGCAGATCCGTCGAGCGGGACAATTACTCTTTTAGGGCCGCCACTCGTACGGCTGAAATCGTGTATTTCACCTGGGTAGAGCGTAAGAATCGGGATCGACGTTGAATGAAGAACGCGGTCAGTTACGCTGCCAAGAACGCCCCTTGCAAGTGCCGATTCTCGTCGAGTAGCCATTGCAATAAGGTCGGCACTTTGCGATTGCGCCACGGAAACGATCGCTTCGGCAGGCGATCCGGCTCCAACAATAATTTTGGCTGCGACACCTGAAGATTGAATCTTGCGTGCTTCAACGTATAGATCATGTTTTGCCTGTGCTATTGCCTGGTTGATCACTTCTGACGGGGATCTCGCGACATAGCTCCCAATGGCCCCATGGGAGTTGGATCCAGTCAAACCGGAACCTTCGTCGGGGCCGCGAGTTGTCGCTTCTAATATGTCTATTTCTTCGGAGTCGATTACCGAAAGCAGAATAATCTCTGCGTTCAGCACTCCGGCCAGCCCGGTAGCCCAGCCCAAAATTTTTCGGGCGTGCTCTGAGCCATCTAGGGGGACAAGTATTTTCTTGAACATTCGTTTTAAAACCTCGGATAGCGTCTATAGATAAACAGTAGCGAGGGGATATGAACGTGGCGTGAGAGCGCACAGCGGATACGGGCAGCCGATGTGAAGAAATTATGAGGCTCGTGAACGAACGGCTTATTTGATTACGAAAAAGAGCAACAGTGCGCGCTCACGAGAAATTTATAGCGCAAGAGCGGTGCGAAATTATTTGGCGCGCGAGTTGGTCGGACGCACCACCCATGCGTCCGACCCAGTGGAAGTGTGATTCTGGCGCTTCAGGAGCGCAAAACCATGGAACATTCCAGTCCAGAGCTTGATCTGGGCTGGGACGGACGTTGTGCGGGGTTAGCCGCTTCAGCGGATACAACGTTGGGTAAATAAATACCCACACCACATCCATCAAGGGCCTACATTTGACCGCACCTTCCACTGAGAACTGATTGTCGCCGAACTCTCTAGTGTTCCGAATCCGTAAGATCGCGAATCCGAGCGTTAAAACACCGGTTTAAACGTGGGTGACATGCACATATTCAACTGTGGAAAGCACTGCACCAAAACCAGTAGAGGGCGTGAAGTGCTTGAATGTTTAGCGCCGTTCGTATCCCACTCCGAGAAAATTATTCTCACACTGACTTGGCCAGAAAGCGTACGATAATTTTTGCACGTGTTCGTCATATTGTGTCTGGAAATATGTGGGGTCTGAGTTGTGCTAAAACGTTCAAGCATTGTTGTTATTTTTGCGCTCGTATCGTTCTCAGTTCTTGCGGTCGTAGCATGCGCTGACTCGACCGAGAATTCACTCGGAACCACCACGCCGGTATCGGTAGTCGATGAAACGACATCAGAAGAAAGCGAACCGGTTGCATCCGGTCCCGATATCGCAAACGGCCAGAGCAAATTCAAGGGGCTTGGCTGTAGCGGTTGCCATTCAACGGGTTCCGACAAGGTGGTGGGACCCGGTTTATCGGGCGTTGGCTCGAAAGGCGACGACTATATTCGAGAATCGATCGTTGACCCAGCAGCAGTGATTGTCGACGGCTTCAACGATCTCATGCCGAAGTCGTTCGGCAGCCTGAAGGAATCAGACATCGACGATCTGGTCGCGTATTTGAAGACGCTCGGGTAGTTGGGCGCACACGCCTCTTTTTGCCTGCCGCTCACTGTCATTCTGAACTTGATTCAGAATCACGAAAGATCGGTGCCAGACAGCGGCTTTAGGCTGGATCGTTCAACATGGCACAAGCGTCGCCGTCGCCTCCACAGATCCTAAATCTCTACGCCCGAAGCTCTTGCTACGGTATCGAGGTCTTTGTCGCCTCGGCCGCTTAATAGCAGCAGCACGATCTGGTCTTTCGGCAGCGTCGGTATCCAGTTGATCATGTAGCCGATGGCGTGCGACGGCTCAAGCGCCGGAATGATTCCTTCGAATCGACTCAGCAGCCTGAACCCGGCAAGTGCGTCATCATCGGTTGCCGAAACGTACTTGGCGCGCTCAGTGTCTTTCAAATAGCTGTGCTCTGGTCCAACACCCGGGTAGTCGAGACCCGCCGAGATGCTGTGAGCCTCGGTTACTTGCCCGTGTTCGTCTTGCAGCAAGTAGCTGAGCGAACCGTGCAATACGCCCGGTCGACCCTTCGTCATCGTTGCAGCATGTCGCTTATCGAGCCCCTCGCCTGAAGCCTCGACACCAACAAGCCCAACTCCTTCATCCTTGATGAACCCGGAGAAGATGCCCATTGCGTTCGATCCGCCACCGACGCAGGCAATCACATAGTCGGGCAAACGCCCTGTCCGCTGCACGATCTGCTCACGGGCTTCCGCACCGATCACCGATTGGAAATCTCGAACCATCTTCGGGTACGGGTGCGGTCCAACCACGCTACCGATGATGTAGTGAGTGGTTTCCACGTTCGCAACCCAGTCACGAATCGCTTCGTTGGTGGCGTCTTTCAGCGTTCGGCTTCCAGAAGTTACCGGCTCGACTTTCGCCCCGAGTTCTCGCATTCGGTACACGTTTGGCGCCTGCCGAGCGATATCGGTATCGCCCATGTAGACGATGCACTCGAGTCCCATCTGCGCACATACGGTGGCTGTTGCAACGCCGTGCATTCCAGCCCCGGTTTCAGCGATGATCCGCTTTTTGCCTAACCGCTTGGCCAGTAACGCCTGCCCGATGGCGTTGTTGATCTTGTGAGCGCCGGTGTGATTCAGATCTTCACGTTTGATGTAAATCTGGGGTCCGCCAAGTTTCTCAGTGAGATTCTTTGCGTGGTACATCGCAGTTGGGCGACCGACGTAGTTCGTTAGCAGGTCTTCAAACTCTGCCCAGAACGAATCGTCCTGCCGTGCTTCGTCGAAGGCTTGCTCAAGTTCAGCAAGTGCGGCCATTAGCGTTTCTGGTACGAATTTTCCGCCGTAAGGGCCGAATCTACCCAGTGCGTTAGGAAGCGAGTCGGAGCCGGGGTCGTATGCTGACGAAGTTGATGTCATCGAAAAAA
>Ga0114996_10004484_pt1 | contig 16705 bp, 11 predicted proteins | sample ArcticOcean_MG_C_4_FD_87039 | JGI IMG/M metagenome (GOLD analysis project Ga0114996, IMG submission 87039) | Marine microbial communities from western Arctic Ocean - ArcticOcean_MG_CB4_134 | ecosystem: Environmental > Aquatic > Marine > Oceanic | place: Arctic Ocean: Canada Basin | collected...
AAGGACAATGCGGATCTTTTCTTCTGCCGAGTATTGCTTTCGCGTTGCCCGGCGAATGTCTTTGATCGCCTTGGCCGCACCGGTCTGGCGTGTCTGCGATTTCTGTCTCATCTTCGTTCCCTTTGGTCACTACGATGAGCCAGAAACCCTCCCTTATGAAATCCGACTAGTTTGTTCCATAGGCGCTGACGTCAAACAACCTCTAATAGCGGACGTCGATCAGAACTGGTCAGAACTTCCGTTCCTAGCCAGGAACAGACATCGGCCGGCCGGACACTGGTGCAATTTAGGGGTGCCTCACCCCTCCCAGCCGCCCAGCAATGCAACATTTTCTCACAAGTCGTACCCGCGCTCGCCGTGATCGCTGATATCGAGACCCCGAGCCTCTTCGTCTTCGCTGACACCCAGTCCCAACACCACCTTGACGAAAAGCAGGATAAGCCAGGTGAGCACGCCGGACCACACTGCCGTGGCACCGACGCCGACGGCCTGGACCCAAAGCTGATGCCCCATCGACCCGTCCAGACCGAGGCCGCCGAGCACCGTGGCGGCGAAGAAACTGGTGAGCAGAATACCCAACATGCCGCCGACGCCATGGACGGCGAAAACATCGAGGGAATCGTCGAGCTTGAGGACACGCTGAACAATGTGCGCCATGACGTAACAAACGACACCGGCGGCGAAGCCGATAACCAGCGCGCCGACGGGGCCGACATAGCCCGAAGCCGGCGTGATGGTGGCGAGGCCAGCGATGGTGCCGGTGGCGATGCCGACAAGCGTTGGCTTGCCATGATGAAACCACTGGGCGAACATCCATGTCAGCGCGGCGGTGGCGGCGGCGACGTGGGTCACCAATAGCGCCATGCCGGCATTGGCGTCGGCCGCCAAGGCGCTGCCCGCGTTGAAACCAAACCAGCCGACCCACAGCATGGCGGTGCCCGCCATGGTCAGCCCCGGATTGTGCGCCGGCCGGTCGTGCTGCGGGTGGCCTCTGCGCCGGCCCAGCATGGTGGCGACGACCAATGCGGAGACGCCGGCTGTGGTATGGACCACCAAACCGCCGGCAAAATCCATCACCCCGAGCTCGGCCAGCCAACCGCCGCCCCACACCCAGTGGGCGACCGGCGAGTAGACGATGATGACCCAGAGCACGCTAAAGATGTATGTGCGGTTTCCGCTTTCACTGCGGCAGGTCGAAGATTTGCTGCACAAACGCGGCATCGATATCAGCCATGAAACGGTTCGCGCCTGGTGGAACCGGTTAGGTCCGAGGTTCGCAGCGGAGATCCGCAAGCGACGCATTCATCATCGGTCATTTTCGTTCTGGCGATGGCATCTCGATGAGGTGTTTGCCCGCATTAACGGTAAAACGATACGGCCGGCCAGTAGCCATCGTGACGGACCGGCTTCAGTCCTATCGCGCGGCGGTGAACGTCATCGGAAATGCCGAGCGCCAGGAGACCGGTCGCTGGCTGAACAATAGGGCCGAAAATTCGCACCAACCTTTCCGCCGACGAGAGCGCGCGATGGCTAAATTCAGAAGCGCTAAATCTCTACAGAAATTCGTTTCGATCCACGCTTCGCTCCACAACCATTTCAACCAGGAACGTCATCTTCGCAGCCGCCGAGATTTCAAGCTCAACCGATCTTCCGCCCTTGCCGAATGGCGTCAAATTGCCGCTTGAAACTACAGGCGGCTCAGATTTTCTGACACGCCAACTTTCCTCTGACAGCACCCCGCGCAGCCTTCAAGAGCGCCTGATTGGTCGGTATGATGACATCCATATCGTCGCAGCTGAAGGCGTATCCGGGCCGCGTCCAGGCATTGGCGAGGTCGATGATGACCAGCGCCGGATGCGTGCCGTAGCCGACACGGCGTTGAAACCCACGTTCTTGATAGATATCGGAATCCGCCGCGAAGATTACTTCCAGCGCCTTTTTTACTTCTGGACTCGTTGTTGCCATGGCCGTCTCAAATAATTCAAACGCTGTTCGAGTTGGTCCGGGGCTGGCACAGCGTCACGCTGGCTCAGACAGACGTGCTGCGCCACAGCGCTCGGCGCGCAGTCGTTTGGTCGCATTGCGATCGAGGCGCAGTGTCCCAGGGTCGATCACCACGCCATATTTTTCACGCGCGAGCTCGACTGTGGTGAATTCGTCGAGCACGTCCGACAGGATGAGTTCGGGATCGCGCTCGAGCGGGTCGCCGTAGCCGCCGGAATTAGGCACCGTAATTTCGATGGTGTCTCCGGCGGCGAGGGAAAGGCCGGTAAACTTCGATGGCCAATTCTCTTCGTTCGACTGGCCGCGATTGCGGACGACCGAAGCATTGAGGCCTGCGTCGCCACCGAAAATCCCCCACGGCTCATCGGAATCATGGCGCTCGCCCTCGCATGTGACGATCGTATCGACCAGCATGCGATTGACCCGCACGATACCGATGCCGCCGCGCCATTTGCCTGCGGCGCAAGGATCGGTGCGTAGCTCATAACGCTCCGTCCGCATCGGGAAGCGCCATTCGAGTTCCTCGATCGGGTTGTTGCGAGTGTTGGCGATGAGGCAATCCACGGCATCCAAGCCGTCGCGGTCCGGACGCCCACCGTACGAACCCTCATTGACCTCGAGATAGACCCAATATTCGCCCTCTTTGGTGTCGAAGCCAGAATAAGAGATGAAATGCAGATGAGCCGAATTGCCTGCGGTGATCCGTTCCGGCACGATCGGCGCCAAGGCACGCAGGACCAGATCGACAGCGCGCTGAACCTGGCAAAATCGCGCAAAACACGAGCGTGGAAAGTTCGGATTGAAGATCGAGCCCTTAGGCGCGATCACATTAATCGGCCGGGACATGCCCTCGTTCTGCGGCACATAGACCGGGTAGGTTACGGTATCGAGGAAAATCATGCGCGTGATGAACGCCATGGCGGAGCAAGTCGTGCCCTCGAAGGGCACATTGTAGCCGGTCGGCACCTCGTCGCTGGAGCCGGTCAGGTCGTAGGTGATTTCGTCTCCCGCGACGATGACCTTGACTTTGACGGGCAGCTGCTTGCCGCGATTGACACCGTCGTCGTCGAGATAACCAGCTTCAGTTTCGTACTCGCCGTCAGGGATCTTGGCGATCTCGCGCCGTAGCATTTGTTCGGAATAGTCCATCCAATGCCGTCCGGCCGCCTCCACTGCGCCCAAACCATAGCGCTCGGCCAGCTCCAAATAGCGACTCTTGGCGAGTTCGCACGCCGCGATCATCGCCTGAATGTCACCCTCGTTCGGCGTCGGGGTGCGCATGTTTTCGAGGATGTGGCGCCACAGGCCATCCCGGCGGACGCCCTTCTCGACCAGCTTCACTGCCCGGTAGATATTGCCCTCGGCATAAATGTCGACGGCGTCGATGTTGATGCCGGGATGCGAGCCGCCGATATCCAGCAGATGCGCGGAAGCACCCGAGAAGCCAATGAGATCTCCCTGGCGGAAGATCGGAATCACGATCGCGCAATCGGGCGAATGGGTGGCGCCGTAATAGGGATCGTTGTGGAGGATAATGTCACCCTCGTGGATGTCATCGCCCAAGAGCTTGATGACGTTCTGCACAATCCGCGGCATCGCACCCATGAACATCGGTGTCGATTCGGACTCGGCGAGAATGTGGCCGTCCTTGTCGAAGATGCCAGCGCCGAGATCTTCCGATTCCCGAATAATCGAGGAATATGACATGCGGTACAGCACACTCGCCATCTCTTGTGCGATCGCCGTGAATGCGCCGCCGATGACGCGCTGCAATATCGGCGTCGCAAGAGCGTGCCCGCGCTGAGAGGCAATCGCGTCGCAGGCGATCACGAGATTGCCATACGCATCGACGGTCGCCTCGCAGCGCGGCGGAATGACCACCGTGGTGTCGTATTGTTCGATGATCGCCGGACCCGCGATGCGGTTGCCCGCACACAGGGCAGCGCGATCGTAAAACGGCGTCTCGTGGGTCTCACCACTGCCGTCAACCTCGAACACGACCGGCGCGCGCCGCAGCTCGGCCGCCGCTGGGTCCGCCTCGCCGCTTTCGATTTTTGGCCAAACGAGCTCCGGGATCCGGCCGATGCCAATCGTACGGATATTGATGATCTCGACGGGCGCATCGAAGCGATGGCCGTATTCCGCTTCGTGCGCGCGATGAAATCCTTCGGCCAGTGCCACGATCCAGGCATCGTCGATTTGTCCCGCCGGCACGTCGAAGCGAACCTCGTAGCCCTGGCCCGCATAGCGGCAGTCCGCCAGGCGCCGGATCAGACGATCGCCTTCCGCAACGCCGTCGGCGTTGAGCCGTGCATAGGCCTGCTGCGTCAGCTCTTCGAAGCGTTTGACGAGGCGCGCCCGGTCGAGGCTGGCGAGGGGCTGCCGTTCGGTGGCGACGAACTCATGTTGCATGTCGGTCGCGAGTAGACCAGTAGCCGACAAAATGCCCGGATGCGGTGGCACCAAAACGCGCGGAACCTCAAGCTCCAACGCGATGTCGCAAGCAAAGAGCGGACCTGCGCCGCCAGCAGCGACTAGCGTGAAGTCGCGCGGGTCATAGCCGCGGCGCACGCTGTTGAGTTCGATCGCTTGCACCATGCTGAACTTTTGGATCTGGAGCGCACCGAGTGCCGCTTCCTCGAGCGACATGCCGAGCGTGCCGGCAAGCTCCTGAAGCGCTTCGCAAGCGAGGTCTTTATGCAGATCCATGCCACCGCCGACGAGCCCACGGTCAGTCCGCAAGCGGCCGAGAACGACCTGAGCGTCGGTCGAGGTCGGTTCGGAACCGCCGCGCCCGTAACATGCGGGACCCGGGTCGGCGCCAGCCGATTGCGGGCCAACGCGAAAGATGCCACCCGCATCGACATAAGCAATAGAGCCGCCGCCGTTGCCGATGGCGTCGATATCCACCATTGGGATCATCGCCTGGTAATCGCCCACCTTGGTGTCGAGCAGGTGACGCATGCGCAGCGTGCCTTGGGCCGCGACTCCGATATCGGCCGAAGTGCCGCCAATATCGAGCGTGATGACGTTGTCATAGCCGGCCATCTTGCCTGCCCAGATACCGCCAATCAGGCCGGCAACCGGCCCCGACATCATGAGGTTGACCGGACCGATCGTCGCGCCCTCGACTGTCGCGAGGCCGCCCGAGGATTGCATCAGCCGGACACCACGGCCGAGTCCGGCATCCCGCAGGCCGGCGTCGAGCTGGCTGACATAGTGCGCCACCCGCGGGCCAACATAAGCGTTGAGACACGTCGTCGAGAAGCGCTCGAACTCGCGGTAGAGCGGCAATACCTCGCTCGAGACCGATAGGTAGGCGTCGGGACACTCCTCTTCGAGGATCTGCTTGATGCGTTGCTCGTGGCCGGAATTGAGGTAGGAATGCAGCAGGCAAACGGCAATCGCCTCCACACCGGCCTCGCGCAGCGCCCGCGCGCGCTCACGGACTTCCGCCTCATCGAGCGGTACGACGATCTCTCCGTGCGGCGCGGTGACGCGCTCTTTGACCGTGAGCCGGTGGCGCCGCCGTGCCAGAGGGCGGGATTGCCAGGGCAATTCTTGCTGGAGTGAAAAATTATGCGGCTTCTTGTGGCGTGCGATGTGAAGGATGTCCCGGAAACCCTCGGTGGTGATCAAGCCGACCTCAGCGCCCTTGTGTTCGAGGGCGATGTTGGTGGCGATCGTGGTCCCGTGGAGTAAAAGGTCGATCGCTTCCAGACTTATTTCGGCCTTGGCACAGAGCTGCTCGACACCTGTCATCACCGCGCGCGCTGGGTTGTCCGGCGTGGACGGCACTTTGTCGACGGTAATCCGTCCATCTGCCTCGTCGATCAAGATCAAATCCGTAAATGTGCCGCCGACATCGACGCCGATACGCTTCATAAACTCCCTACCTTCTCGCCGCCGTTCGCTTCGGCCGGCTTCCAATCGAATACCCGTTTTGTGGGCGACCATCCGCTGAACTGTCCGCCGCCTCGAGCGGCTGCAAAAAAATACGGATAGTCCTCAACACGATTCCGCGCCCGGATTACTTCTAGCGACAATTCGCCCGGCGTTCTCAGTTCCCGCCTCTTAAGAGCGAATTCCCTATGCCGTCAACGGACACGCCGTTCCTCTGCTGGCCAATCCTGAATAAACCGCCTGTAACGATGCGCTGATGTCCTGTCCGACAATGTTAGTTTTCGTGAATTGCCTTAGGCCCCTTCCACCGGCATACAGAACGGTGAGATCTCGTCGGCGCTCCGCTTGGCATAGTCAGCCGAAGGCATGTTCTCCATGACCCGGTCCTGGCCCGCCTGCAATCCGTCCAAGATGGCGTCTTGATCCATCGTTAGCACTTTGCGGTTCTCAACAACGAGATTCCCGTCGACATAAACATCGCGAACAGCTTCCGCTGTCCCTGAATGGATCAGGCATTTCAGCGGATCCCGCAAGGGCCGCAAATTGGGATGCTTCAGATTGACAAGCACGACGTCAGCCTTGGCGCCGGTAGAGAGACGGCCGATATCGTCTCGGTTCAAGCCCTTGGCCGCGCCCAACGTCGCAATCTCGAAGATATCCTCGGTTTTCAGCAGATCGACATGTCCGCTCGATACCTTGGAAAGCAACAAGGCCACCCGCATTTCCTCTATCAGGTCTATTGGATAGGCATCCGTCCCGAGCGCCATGTTGACCCCTTCCGCTCGGTAGGCGCCGAGGCTTCTCATCATATCTCCCCACTGTGCGAACGCGCGCGGACAGTGCGCGACTGTCGTGCCCGTCCTCGCCAACCGGGCCACATCGTTGTCCGGCGTGTATTGCGTATGGAAGTTGACCCAGGGATGCCTGTCGGTGTTGATGCCATGCCCGATGATCGTATTCGGACCGAGCGCACCGAGGCTATCCAGCCACGCGAGTGGGGTCATGTTGTGCCGCTTGACCATTTCACGGAATTCAACGACCGATTGGCTGGCATGCACTTGCATCGGGACGCCGCGCTTTTCCGCCGCCGCGACACACGCCTTGATCAATTCGGCTGAGCAGGTATCGACCTGCGCCGCGCCGACCATGCCGTTCAGGCGGCCGCTGCTGTGCCCTTCGGCTTCATCGATGATGTCGAGCGACTGATGGAAATTGCTGTCGACGATCTTCTCGTCGAACCAGCGCCAGAGAACCTCCTTGCCGTCGTTCGTGTACCATTCACCAGATTGCACCATCGGGCAAAGGTTGGCGCGAATTCCGCTCGCCGCGAAAGTGTCGATCCATCCCGGGAACGGCGGCCACGGGCACTGCAACTCGGTAAATGTCGTGCACCCGCTTTTCAGCGCCTCGCAGATCCCGGCCTGCAGTGCGAGCCGTTCCGTCTCGGCGTCGGGCTGGATCAGCCAGGTGTACTCAAACAGCTGTGACATCCACAGATGTTTGCTCGCCAAGTCTTCCCAGAACCCTTTCCCGGGAATCTCAAGTGCGGCATGGGCATGGAGTGTCGTCGTGCCCGGGAGTACCATGATATCGGTGCCGTCGATCGTCTCGTCGGCGTCGCCGCCATAATCCGGCCCGACATAGTCGATCTGGTTGCCGCTGAACGACACGTCGCCGTTTTTGATATATTTATGTTTCCCCGTCGCGGGGTCCCAGCCAACAACCCAGTCAGCGTTTTTAATCAGCGTTGTCTTCGACATAATTACCTCCCTCTCTCTCATTGCGCTACCTGGCCCGGGCACTTACGCCCACAAACCGGTGTTGGACGGGTATGGAAAGAAAATATGACCGTCCGGTCCAAAAGTTTTAGTCCTCGCGTATCGCTCTAGGTGCCTTCCACCGGCAGGCAGAAGGGTGAGATCTCGTCGGCGCTCCGCTTGGCCCAGTCGCCCGCAGGTATATTCTCCATGACCCGGTCCTGGCCCGCCTGCAATTCGTCCAGGATGGCGTCTTGATCCATCGTCAGCACCTTGCGGTCTTCAACAACAAGATTCCCATCGACATAGACATCGCGAACGGCCTCCGCCGTTCCTGAATGAATGAGACATTTCAGCGGATCCCGCAAGGGCCGCAAATTGGGATGCTTCAGATCGACAAGCACGACGTCAGCCTTTGCGCCAACAGAGAGCCGGCCGATATCGTCTCGGTTCAACCCTTTGGCCGCGCCCAACGTCGCAATCTCGAAGATATCCTCCGTCTTCAGCAGATCGACATGTCCGCTCGATACCTTCGAGAGCAGCAAGGCCATCCGCATTTCCTCTATCAGGTCGATTGGATAGGCGTCCGTCCCGAGCGCCATGTTGACGCCTTCCGCTCGGTAGGCGCCGAGGCTTCTCATCATATCGCCCCACTGCGCGAACGCGCGCGCGCAATGCGCCACTGTCGTGCCTGTCCTGGCCAACCTCGCGACATCATTGTCCGGCGTGTATTGCGTGTGGAAGTTAATCCAGGGGTGCCTGTCCGGGTTGATGCCATGTCCGATGATCGTATTCGGACCGAGCGCGCCCAGGCTGTCCAGCCACGCGAGCGGGGTCATATTGTGCCGCTTGACCATCTCGCGGAATTCAACGACCGATTGGCTGGCATGAATTTGCATCGGGACGCCGCGCTCTTCGGCCGCCGCCACGCACGCCTTGATCAATTCGGCTGAACAGGTATCGACCTGCGCAGGGCCGAGCATGCCGTTCAGGCGGCCGCTGCTGTGCGCTTCGGCTTCATCGACGATTTCGAGCATTTGATGGAAGTCGCGGTCGACTTTCTTGTCCTCGAACCAGCGCCAGAGAACCTCTTTGCCGTCGTTCGTGTACCATCTACCACCCTGCATCATCGGGCATGCGTAGGTACGAATACCGCTCGCCGCGAAGGTCTCAAGCCATCCCGGGAACGGGGGCATGAGGGCATCCATCTCGGTGAATGTCGTGCACCCGCTTTTCAGCGCCTCGCAGAGCCCAGCCTGCAGCGCAAGCCGTGCCGTGCCGCTGTCGGGTTCAATCAGATAGGTGTACTCGAAGAGCTGTGACATCCACAGATGTTTGCTGGCCAAGTCTTCCCAGAACCCTTTACCGGGAATCTCAAGTGCGGCATGGGCATGGAGCGTCATCGTGCCGGGGAGCACCATGATATCGGTTCCGTCGATCGTCGTGTCGGCGTCGCCGCTATAGTTCGGCCCGACATAGTTGATCTCGTTGCCGGTGAACGACAGGTCGCCGTTCTTTATATATTTGTGCTTCTCAGTCCCGGGATCATACGCCACAACCCAGGCAGCATTTTTGATCAGCGTTGTATTCGTCATGATCGCTCACCTCCCTACGCTCGTTTCCGGGCACGGGGCGTAGAACTGCGCCGGCCCGAACACGCTAGCGCATGTCGGTAATCAAAACGAGGCCGCCTGTCGCCGTGCCGGGCGGCCTCGCAATGGTCTAAAGGGTCTTGTACTCGGTCCAGGCTTCGCCCCACGTTTCGCCCGACTGTTGCACCGGCTGAATCCGGGTATGGATTATTCCGTTGCGGATATCATCTATGACATTAGGTTTATCGAACTGATGCCGTAGCGCTACCGCGTCGGCGGGCCGTTCTTCGTTTAGCTTCTTCCAAGCTGGAATGCTTGGGATTGAGGAGGCGTAAGCCTCTTTGGTAGACTCGCGCACCAAACCCTCCGGCGAGCTATAATATTGGATGAACTCCACCACCAAATCGTGTTTCGTGGTGCCCTTCCCAATGGACAGTGCTTCGGTCCATTGCAGTCCACCCTCTTCCGGGATGGACATGGCGAGCGGAATTCCATCCTTCTGCATCAGGATTGTCAGCCACTCACCAATACCCGGTACCACATGCACGTCACCTCCCGTCAGCGCAGGAAACAGGCCGGAAAAGGCATAGAAGTTTGGATCCTGTGGCGCTAAGGAAAATAGAGTTTCCTTCACTTTTTGATAGGTGGCTTCATCGATGTCGTAGGGGCTCGGGTTGCCGTTATAAAGGCTCAGCACCCCCATGCTCGGGAGAAACCAATCGAAATGGCCGAGCCTGCCCTTTGCCTTTTCACTCCACAGAACATCGTACGAGGTAACTTCCTTGGGCATGAACGCGTCTGTGTTGTAGGCCATTCCGATGAAACCATAACCGATCATGACCGAGTACAGTTTGTCGTCGTACCAAAGCGTCGGGAATTTCTGGAATTCGGGCCAAAAATCGTCGATCGGATAGTCGGCCGGATCCATCTCCTCAATGAAGCCGCCAGCAAGCGCCTGTTCAACGTAGGCGTTTCCGGTCAAAATGACGTCATAAGTTCCGACCGGTGATTGTTGCAGCAACGACATCATCTCCTCGCCACCGACATACTCTTTCGCAATGATCTTGATACCGGTTCGCTCTTCGAAGGGCCCGACGACGTGCGGGGTCACATGGCCCGGCCACGTCAGCATTGTCAGCGTATCCGCGGCGCGCGAGCTCCGGATGAACCCTCCGAACGCCGCTGCGCCGGCGATTGCCGCTGTCCCCTTGACCACTTGGCGCCGGTTTGGCGAAAATTTAAACAGATTGTTTTTGGATTTGTCACTCATCATAAGCCTCCCTTGTGTTTTGCGATCTACGCTAAAATTCTAGACAGCACTCAAAATGATTATAAACTCACTACTTGGCAAGCTATCAAGCTTATCTCCCGTCCGGTTATTGTTGCCTCATTTATCGCCCAGCTCGAAATAAGCTCGGACCAGTTCGGAACCAACGGTGGGCCGCTTAACCGGGGTGAACCTTGCCGTCGCAGCGATATTCAAAACTTCAATGGTTATATGAGCAGATCTCTACTAGCACGGCAACCTAGATTGGCATGCGCGAGAGCTGTTGAACGGGAACTCAAGTTTCTGCCTGGTACAACGGCGTAAGGCGCTGAAATCGGCTTGAACAAGTTGCTTGTTGGGGCCCAATTTTATGGGGTGCATTTATTCAGGGTGCATTTAATATGGGGGCTCCTCATGATTGACGGACCCAAAAATCGCCGAGCCCCCAAAATAGACGGATACGCCTTGTTTTGGGGCGCGCCGCTGGCGCTCTGGCAGTTGGCGTTCTTTCTGGCACCATTGGTTTTCCTCGTCGTAATGACTTTCTGGACGGTCAAGAATTTCCGCCTGACAGCCGATTTCGACACCGTCAATTGGGTCAGCTTGTTCTCCAAAAGCTATGTCATCGACACCTATTTCCGCACCCTTTGGTACGGCGCGCTGGCGGCCATAGGTTGCTCCGTGCTCGCCTTTCCGGCGTCCTACGCGCTCGCCTTCAAGGCCTCGCCGACCATTCAGCGTATCTGCATTTTCATGTTTATCACGCCGTTTTTCACCAGCTATCTGGTGCGCATCTATACCTGGCAGACGGTTCTTTACGGCAATGGCGCCCTGAACGTCGTTTTCAGCTATGTCGGGCTCGGGCCGTTCGAATTTCTCAACACCCTGTTCGGCACCTTGGTCGGCTATTTGACGCTGACCTTGCCGCTGGTGATCCTGCTGCAATATTTCAGCATGTCCAACATCGATCGGAATTTGATCGAAGCGGCGCATAATCTCGGCTGTGGCCGCTTGCGTACGGTGTTCATGGTGATCGTCCCGTCGGCGAAAACCGGCATCATCCTGGCCGGCACCTTCGCCTTTATCCTCTGTTTTGGCGATCTGGTAAGTCCGACATTCCTCGGCGGCGGCAAGCCGCTAACGTTGAGCATTCTGATTGTCGATTCGGTGAAGCAGGGCAACCAGTGGCCGCGCGCCGCCGTGGTGGCGGTGGTGATGGTGTTGACCCTGATTGTCGTCGCGTTCACCGCACTCTATTTTGCCTATCGCGTCAAGAAGCCGAAGACATGAGCATCGACCGCGTCATCGCATACCTTCTGCGCAGCTGGCTCCTTCTGGCGCTGATTTTTGTTTTCACGCCGATCATCATCAGCTTCATCTTCTCTTTCAGCCCCAAACACTATCCGACATTGCCGTTGGGCGGTTTCAGTACAGGTTGGTACGAGAAGATCGCCACCGAGGCGACGGTGCTGCCCGCCTTCATAAACAGCATCAAAGCCGGCGTCATCGTCGCCGTCATATCGACCTTTATCGGCTTTGCCGCCGCCTATACCGATTACCGCTACCGCTTTTTCGGCAAGAATTTCTATCTCGCCCTGGCGCTGCTGCCGCCGACCATTCCGGTGCTTATCCTGGGCCTGGTGATGCTGATTTATCTCAGCCGCATCAGCCTGGTGGGCGAGCTTCATTCGGTGGTGTTCGCCCATGTGGTCTATTGCATTCCCTTCGCCATGGCCCTCATTCGCCTGCGCCTGGCGCAGATGAACCCAGATCTCGAAAGCGCGGCGTGGAATCTCGGCGCCAATTCGTGGCGCGCCATGCGCGATGTGATCCTGCCCTTCACCCTGCCTTCTATATTTGCCGCTCTGGCGCTGACAATGGCGGTCTCGTTCGATGAATATATGATCGCCTTCTTCACCAGCGGCATCTCCGAGACTTTGCCGGTGCGCGTACTCGTTTTCCTGGGGGGCCGCGTAAGTCCGCGCATCAACGCCGTCGGCAGTGTCGTTTTCACCATTTCCATGGCGCTGGTGATCTTGGCGCAAATTCTATTATTGCGGCGCCGCGGCGGCGAGCGCGCCGCCGCCTGAGGTAAATGAACATGCCGGAAGCCTTGCTCGTATTGGATCAAGTGGTGAAGCGCTTCGGCGAGCATATCGCTGTCGCCGGCGTGGATCTCGACATCAGCCAGGGCGAATTTCTCGCCATCATGGGGCCGTCGGGCTGCGGCAAAACCACGACGCTGCGGATGATCGCCGGCCTCGAAGAGCCCAGCGAGGGCGAGATTCGCCTCAACGGCAAACGCATAAACGAGCTTAAACCCTGGCAGCGCGACACCCCGTTGGTGTGGCAGAATCTGGCGCTGTTTCCGCATCTAAACGTCGTCAAAAACGTCGAATTTGGCCTTAAGATGCGTGGCGTCGGCGGGCGTGAGCGGCGCGAACGGTCAATGAATTGGCTTGAGCGCATGAGCCTCGCCGAGTATGCCAACCGCAATATTGCCCAACTTTCAGGTGGCGAGCGCCAACGCGTTGCCATCGCCCGCGCCCTGGTGACGGAGCCAGAAATCCTGCTGCTCGACGAACCCTTGAGCGCCCTAGACGCACATTTACGCGTGCGCATGCAGTCGGAAATCATGCAGCTGCAGAAGCAGCTTGGTATCACCTTCGCCTATGTCACCCATAACCAGTCGGAAGCCTTCGCGATGGCCAGCCGCGTGGCAGTCATGAATAGCGGCCTGATCCAGCAGATTGGCAGCCCGCGCGAAGTTTACCGCGCGCCGGCCAATCATTTCGTTGCCGAATTTATCGGCAGCAACAATATATTGACCGGCACGGTGACCGCATCACAAGGCAGCCAGGTGACGGTGGAAACTGCGCATGGCACTTTTCAAGCCCCGACACAGGACCCGGCGCCGGCCCAGGGCGACACCCTCGAGCTTGTGGTGAGCGCCGACCTTGTCGCCATATCGGATCACGCCGGCGAGTATGACAATGTGATCACCGGCGAGTTGATCAGTGAGGAATTCATCGGCTCGGTGATTACGCTTTATCTCGACATCGGCGACGGCACGGTGTTTCGCGTGCAAAAGCAACAGCATGAATTGGATACACTCGACTACGCCTCAGGACAGAAACTTTACGCGTCCTGGCGGCCCGAGGACACCTACGTATTACCGGCGTAAAAGCGACGAAGAACGCCGAAACTTGGTTGCGCTGAGATTCTGTCGATACCTCGAACGCGCGGTGTGACGATAGCCGCGATCGACCCGGTGCATGGCAGCGAACTCTTCGAGGGCGAATGCATGCGTGATGCGTTGCATACCAGCTCTCGCAATGCAGAAAATCCTTTTGCAGGTCGAGCCGCACTGCTGCTATTTAGCCCGGCACGAGATCCCAATGGGAATCCTCGAGGGCGGTGTGGCCCTATTCCGCCATTGTTGTCGTCCTTGCTTCGTGGCTTTTGGCGCCGCGCGGGGTGTGGCGCCCCGCCCGCCCGGCACGCCGGAATTTACCCGGGCTGGCCAGGTTTGTAGGTCAGTTCCAGGCTGTCCGGGCGCCCCGGCAGAGACAGTTCCGTTACTGTCGGAGCGGTGCGGGCAACGATCTCGCCACGGCGGATCACCATAAGCCGCCTTGCTCTGAGACGAATTGCCTCCAGCGGGTCGGCCGCCTGGAACACCACCATATCGGCGTGGCAGCCGGGCTCCAGTCCATAGCCTTCGAGCTGGAGGATTTTTGCCGGATTCACAGTGATCGCGTCGAAACAGGCGCGCACCTGGTCGAGACCGAACATCATCGTCAGGTGCGAGCCCATGTGGGCGACTTCCAGCATGTCCGCGCTGCCGTACGCGTACCAGGGGTCCATCACGCAGTCCTGGCCGAAGGCGATGTTGACGCCCGCCGCCATGAGCTCAGGCACGCGGGTGATACCACGCCATTTGGGATAGCTGCCTTTGTTGGTCCCGCACACCGCGATATTGGTAAGTGGATTGGGGATTACGTTGATCTCAGACTCAGCGATCAGCGGAATCAACTTGCTGACATAGTAATTGTCCATCATGGGCATGGAGGTCAAATGCGAGCCGCTCACCCGCCCCTGCAGACCGAGGCGCAGGACTTCCTTGCACAGAGTCTCGATATGACGCGACATCGGGTCATCGTCCTCGTCGCAATGAATGTCGACCAGGAGTCCGCGTTGCGCCGCGATCTCGCAAAGCTCGGTCACGGACGCGTCGCCATCGGCCTTGGTGCGCTCATATTGTGGAATGCCGCCGACGACTTCGAGGCCCATATCAAGTGCCCGTTTCAGATTTTCCACTGCGTTCGGGTAGCGGTAATAACCGAGCTGCGGGAAAGCAATGAGTTGCAAATCGAGATATGGTGCGACCTGGCGCTTGACCTCGAGCAGCGCTTCGACCCCCACCAGCCTGTCGTCACAGACATCGACATGGCTGCGTATCGCCTGAATTCCTTGCGCGACCGCCATGTCGCAATAGGCCATGGCGCGCTCGGCGACGGCCTCTGGGGTCAATCGCGGCTTTAATTCCTCCCACAGCTGAATACCCTCGAAAAGGGTGCCCGACTCGTTGACGCGCGGCAAGCCGCGCGACAGCGTCGCATCCATATGAAAGTGGGCATCGACGAAAGGCGGCGAGACCAGCCGGTCGGTGGCATCGATCTCCTGGTTCGTCTCGACCTTCAGTTCTGGCTCGACGGCGGCAATGCGCGCGTCCTTTACACCAATGTCCACGCCGACCCGCCCATCCGGCAGATTGGCATTTCGTACGATCAAGTCCATCGCCATATCGTCATCCCCCATATTTCGGTGAACGTTCCTCGACTCTCTACGGTTCGTCTTCCGTCGCACCCATGCAACACCGCACGTACGAGCGTACGGCGTCAAACTATTAGGGACAAATGAGCCTGCTGCAAGCTCGGTTGTTTGATAGATACGTCAATACAGGCCGGAGTGCCTGACGATGCAAGCGCTTTGCGTGGCACTAGATCCCATTCGGAATCCTTGAAGGGCCCCGGCCCTATTGCGCCGCTGCCTCCGCGCGAACTTCATGGCCTTTGGCGCCGCGCGTGAAGATGGCGAGGCCGGCGAAGGCCAACGCCGTGGCGATCCAGACGTAGAAACTGTGGTGCTCATTGTTCAGCAGGTAACCCCAGCCGAACCCGCCGAGTACGATGAAATAACAGTACTGTGAAAAGAACACCGGCCCGGTAATGCGCACGATAATGAACCAGGCGACGATCTCCAGTCCGGTAATTACGGCGGCGTACAGAATGGGAAGATTGCCGTCGAGTGTGGCGGTGGGAAACACGAAGGCTTGCCCGCTCGCCACCATCACCGGCGCCAGCAACACCGTGGCGCCGGCCGACACACCTGCCGCCATCATCATCGACGGCGTATTTGGCGGTCGGAGGAAGGCGGCAAAGGCGTTGGAAAGCGCGAAACAGAGCGGCCCAATCAAGGCCAGCAGAGTCCACACCACCATCTCCGGTGCCGGCAACCCGGTCTTGGGAATGAGCACGAACAGCAGGCCCGCCAAGCCAAGCAACAGGCCGATTACGCCGGACAGGCGAAATCTTTCAATGCGCAGCACGTACGAAATCATATAGGTGAGAAGCGGCACCAACACGAGGAGAAGCGTGATGATGCCGACCTGCAGTTTGTCTGCGAGGAAAGTGAGCAGCGGTATCGGCACGGCGACGGCGACGATACCGAGCAGCAGATAGGCGCGGATATGCGGCCAGGTGAGGCGCGGAAATTCCTTCTTGAACGCGCAAACGATAAACAGCATCGCCGTCGCCAGCAGATTGAACCAGAACACGTAGCCGATATAGGGGAGGCCCGCCTCGAGGCTCATCTGGTTGACCGGAAAAAGCGCACTAAACATCACGCCCACGATCGCCAGGATGGGGACAAATAGAAATTTGTTCTTGTCGGTCATTCGAACGCGCATCTTCTAATATACGCTATCGGCTGAAAAAAAAGTTGTGACCACGGCAAGCCACAGTCGCGCCTTGCGTTCCAGGAGGTCGCAAGCGACGTCGAATTGCGATGCGATGCGACATTTGATGAGGAGCAGGAATATGCATCGAGTTGTCAAGAAGAGGCCAAGAAGTTTGTTCGAGACCTGAAGTCAGTGTCGAGTAGCAGGGATTAACCCGGAA
>Ga0114996_10004485_pt1 | contig 16704 bp, 13 predicted proteins | sample ArcticOcean_MG_C_4_FD_87039 | JGI IMG/M metagenome (GOLD analysis project Ga0114996, IMG submission 87039) | Marine microbial communities from western Arctic Ocean - ArcticOcean_MG_CB4_134 | ecosystem: Environmental > Aquatic > Marine > Oceanic | place: Arctic Ocean: Canada Basin | collected...
TCACCAAATCTTAGGTAGAGCTTTTGGAGGACAAACATATAAGCTCAAATTTGGACACCGTGGGGCAAATCATCCTGTTAAAGACACTTATACTGGACTGATATCTATAACATCACAAAACCATGGCTTTGCACTTTCTGGTGATGGATTGCCTGCTGAATTAGAGGTAAGTCATCTTCACATCAATGACGGTACGATTGAAGGGCTACGACATAAATCATTACCAATAATGAGTATTCAATACCATTCAGAAGCTTCTCCTGGTCCAAAAGATAATGAATATTTATTTGACAATTTTCTTAAAATATTAACACAACATAAAGATGGCGATTTTTAGAACCAATTAATTTTTCGATTAAACTATGAATATGAAACGTAATATACCAATTAAACCATCCAAAGTCTTGGTTATTGGATCTGGGCCTATAATAATAGGACAAGCTGCGGAATTTGACTATGCGGGAACACAAGCATGTAAAGCTCTCAAAGAAGAAGGAGTAATTACTGTATTAGTCAATTCTAATCCGGCCACTATAATGACGGATGAAGGAATCGCAGACTACGTCTATATAGAACCTTTAACCGTTGAAGTAATATCTAGAATTATAGAAGCTGAAAGACCCGACGGAATCCTTGCCACGCTTGGAGGGCAAACAGGCCTAAATCTTGCAGTTGAACTTGATGAGGCTGGTATCTTAGAAAAATTTAACGTTAAATTAATTGGTACTCAGCTAGATCCAATTAAGAAGGCAGAAGATAGGAAATTGTTTAGAGATTTTCTTATCAGTATTGATGAACCAGTACCTCCAAGTAAAATTGTAAATTCCATGGAAGAAGCTGAACATGCTGGTAAGGAACTTGGTTTCCCTCTGGTAATACGCCCAGCTTATACCTTAGGTGGTACGGGAGGAGGATTTGCTAATAATTGGGATGAATTAAAATCCATAACCCAAAGCGGGCTTACAGCTAGTCGAATAAATCAAGTACTGCTAGAAAGATCACTAGTAGGATGGAAAGAGATTGAATACGAGGTGATAAGAGACCGTGTCGATAACTGCATTATGGTATGTAATATGGAGAACATCGACCCTATGGGAGTGCATACAGGTGATAGTATTGTTGTAGCCCCAAGCCAGACATTGACTGATAAAGAATATCAAATACTTAGATCGTCTAGTTTAAAAATTGTACGAGCATTGGGTATAGAAGGTGGATGTAATGTTCAATTTGCCCTTGCACCCAGTACAGAGGTAGCCAACTCAATTTCTGGTGATTGGAAACCTGACAGTCAATATTACGTCATTGAAGTTAACCCTAGAGTAAGTAGAAGTTCAGCACTAGCCAGTAAAGCAACCGGATATCCTATAGCAAGGGTAGCTGCAAAAATAGCGATCGGTAAATGCTTAAACGAGATTCCAAATGCCATAACAAAAAATACCACAGCCGCTTTTGAACCAGCATTAGACTATTGTGTAGTCAAAATACCTCGTTGGCCCTTTGATAAATTTCCAACTGGAGATCGTACAACAGGCACACAAATGAAGGCTACTGGAGAAGTAATGGCGATAGATCGTTCATTTGAAGCAGCACTTCAAAAAGCCGTACGGTCTCTAGAAATTGGACCCCTATCATTGACTTGGGAAAATAGAGATTGGGGAAAACCCACAAAGTCGATTGAAAACTATCCCTTACACTCAAATGATGAAAGATTATGGGCGTTAATGTCAGTTCTAAGAGCAGGAAATACAGTTGAAAATATTTCATCTCACACTGGCATTGATCCATGGTTTATAAGGGCATTATCTAGAATCGTTCATATGGAACAGCGTCTTCTTTCAGAAACATTAACCAAAGAATTATTATGGGAAGCCAAACGGCTAGGAATGTCAGATAACCAAATAGCATCAATAACTGATGATTTACCAGAACAAATTAGATCACTTAGAAAGCAAATGGGCATCATACCTGTATACAAAATGGTGGATACATGTGCCGCTGAATTTGAAGCTGAGACACCATATTTTTATAGTACATATGAAGAAGAAAATGAAGCTACTCCTTTAAAAGGCAACCGGGCTATAGTTATTGGGAGTGGTCCAATCAGGATAGGTCAGGGAATCGAGTTTGACTACTGTTCTGTTCATGCAGCTTGGGCATTAGAACAAGATGGTATAAAAAGTATTATGGTTAATTCAAATCCTGAAACTGTTTCAACCGATTTTGATACAAGTACTCGACTATACTTTGAACCTCTCGATGAAGAAAGTATTAGAGATATTATAGAGAATGAGTGCATAGATAGCGCCAATTTGGAAAATAGATACCCAGCTTCTGTAGTTCAATTTGGAGGGCAAACCGCCATAAATATATCACAACAAATAGATAAAGCAGATCTTCCAATACTTGGTTCAAGCGCAAAAGCTATAGATACAGCATCTGATAGAAGATTATTTGAGAATTTCTTAAATTCACTTGGTATTCCACAACCACCAGGTGCAACTGTCACCTCTGTAGAAGAAGCTCTTACGGTAGCAGATAATCTGGAATACCCGCTACTAGTCAGGCCAAGTTATGTACTGGGTGGAAGGGCTATGGAAATAGTTGAAACACCAACAGAATTAATAAAATACATTTCGACGGCCGTCGACTTTGATAATGGTAAACCAATCCTATTAGATAAATATTTATTAGGGAGAGAAGTAGAAGTTGATGCTGTTTGCGATGGAGAACAAGTCTTGATCCCCGGAGTGATGGAACATGTAGAAAGGGCTGGAGTACATAGTGGAGATTCAATGGCAGTATACCCAGGTCTAACACTTACAAATAAAGAGGTAGAAGACATTGTTAAATATACAACCAAAATAGGGTTAGCATTGGAAATGAAAGGGCTTATGAACATCCAATATGTTATTGTTGGTGGTAATCCATATCGAAGCCCAAATACTCCTCATAACAATAAAGCAGGGTCTACCGTCTATGTTTTAGAGGTGAACCCAAGAGCTAGCAGAACTATACCATTTATATCAAAAGTTACTGGAGTACCTATGGTTCGCATTGCTACTAGAGTAATGTTAGGTAAAAGCATTGATGATCAAGGCTATAGTGGAGGCCTTTTTAAAAAACAGAATTTAGTTGCAGTAAAAGCTCCTATATTTTCTATGAGTAAGTTGATTGGGGTTGAAACATATCTTGGACCAGAAATGAAATCAACAGGTGAGGTTATGGGGATAGATTACGATTTTGAATCAGCTATCGCTAAAGCACTTCTTAGTGGAGGATTGATGCTACCACCAAAAGGTTCTATTTTGCTAAGTATTGCCGACAAAGACAAAGCAGAATCATTATCTCTAGTAAAAGATCTTGATAGGGTAGGCTATAAAATTTTCGCTACTGAAGGCACTGCTGCAATTATAAATGCTCTTGGGGTAAAGGCAACTATAATAGAGAAAAAACTTGGGGAAGGACACCCTAATGTTGTTGATATTATATCTAATGGAACCGTAGATGCGGTGGTTAACACCGTCTCTGGAGCTAGAAAACCTTTACGAGATGGGTTTGAGATTCGTCAAGCAGCTACTCAACGTAAGATTCCATGCTTCACATCCTTAGATACAGCGAGGTCGGCTATAGAAAGTCTTGTTGGAGGTGGAGCAAACTATAATGTAAAAAGACTTACTGAGTATCTATCAAACGGAAAATAAAACTTCTCTGAGAAATATAAGGTGACTTATTAACTCTATCCTTACTCAAATTATCTCCTAAATCTTTACCGCTACTACTTCAAGCCAATTTCTAGGTACAACTGATAAACGTAACTCCTCAAAAGTATCTTTAACTGCATTAATTAGTGATGAACTAGCTTGGTCTAATGGTACTCCTGGGAGAGCTCCAGCAATGAAATCCTCAAACTGACTAATAGTCACCCATCCTTCTATAGGAACTTGAACAGTATGGACATTTTGACTTTTAATTTTAAATCCATTTTCTGACAATAAATCTTTATAGTCTTGGGGAGTAAGCGGTTTCCTAGCTTCAACTTTTTGTTCTTTAATAGGCCTTAATTTATGATCTCTTTGCAAGCCTCTAATGGCCTTCATCATCCAACGTCTATAAAATCCTTCAGAACCTGGTTGATGGGCTCCATCAAAAAATGAAGTATTAAAAACAAAAGACCCTCCTGGTCTAAGAGTTTTAGATATTTCAGTGATTAGAGATTCTTTGTCTGGTATATAGTGTATAGCGTTACAAAGAATCACAGTATCAACCGAATCTCTTATTACATCTGAAATTAGCTCTATCCTACTTTGAACTAACTCAAACGTCGCATCTCTAAATTCACCTAGGTCTTTCATCGCCTGTTTCAAAGCTGTCGCTGAATGGTCTATTCCTATTACAACTGAATCACAAGCTTCCCGTAAACTTTCAAGGATTAATCGTGTAACACCACCGGTACCACAAGCCAAATCAATCACACGTTGTCCAGATTTCAATTCAGCTAAGTCCACAACTCTTTTATTTACAATCTGGTAAAAGCCTTGATCACTAAATGTCTTAAAACCATATCCTTGAGTCATTGGTTGTCCTCCTCCAATGGCTAAGTGTCATACTGCCAATCTAGTAATTTTCATTAAAATTAGTGTTTTTGCAACACACATTATTTTAATTGATATAAATGCTCAAGTCCAGCAAACTTATCAATCAAGTTAACAAATGGCGAGGTTTACTGTTCTCATCGAACCAGAAAAGATTCCTGTATTCTATTCTTGTAAATATAGTATTCGCTAATTACTTTGGCCAGTGGTCGAATGTTGTTAATGCTTTAGTTCTACATTCCAACAATATTCTTTACCTATCTATCAGATCCTACTTTAAAACCTGTTCATCTAAATTAAATCGTTTACCTAGTATTGTAAAACTTGTGAATTAAATTTTGAAAATAAGCCAGAACATAAAATCAAACTCTGAAAGACAAACAAATTAAGATATTTTCCTGATTTAGAAAAAGATTAATCCATAAAACATAATTAAACATCATAATACCTAAAGATCTTTTCAGATTATTAATACCATAATTGATACCATAAAATTTCATATTGACAGGTATATAAGTATAAAATAAACTCCATTAAACAGATAAGTTAATAAAATTTAATAGTTTGTGATGGTACCCTAAGTGGTTTAAATGAGGAAGCTGGTGAAAATCCGGCGCTGTCCCGCAACGGTAATCTTTAAATTAATTTAAGTAAGCCCGGTCGACAGCTATCACAACTAGTGTCATAAAGACCTCCGAGGAAGAGGTGCGGTCACGTTATAACCAAAACTAAGCCCCGCTAATTCCTCAGCGAGGCTTCATTTTAATTTATACGATATGGAAGAGGAATGGTTACATTAATTATAGGTAAGAATTCTATTCTTATAGTTCTGTTAACATGTGCATTGTTTTGGCTAACAAATATGGGATGTAATACAAACTTGGAAACCCACATTAATGCTTTAGACTCTACATCACAGGTTCCATTTCCATCTCATTTCCCTTTGACAATTACTGACAGTAGTGGTCAACCCATTACATTTGCACAACCTCCTGAGAGAATTATTGTTCTAGATTCGGCCTCCATAGAAATTTTGTTTTCAATTAATGAGGGGCACCGTATAGTTGGCACACATTCTTTTGTAACATACCCAGATGAAGTCAAAACTATTCCTAAAGTTGGAAATGCATTTGAGATAAACTTCGAAAGAATTGTTGAACTAAATCCAGATTTAATATTCATATTTTACGATAGATTCTTATCAGACCTAAAAAGATTAGGTTTCAATGTACTATTTCTAAAAAGTGCAGACCTCAATTTATCGGATATATCGAACCAGATCCTACTTTGGGGCCAAATAACAGGAAACACTCCAAAGGCAATTGAAAAGGCAATTGAATTTAATGAAAATCTAGAGGCAATAGAGAACCATTTAAGCACTATAACTAAAGGTCCTACTATATATCACCATACTGAAAGATTCTGGACTCCTGGTAAAAATACATTGACAGATAATATATATAAACTGCTAAAAGCTCAAAACATTGCTAGTGGAACAAATAACTGGCATCAAATAAGCCCTGAAATAATTGTTGCAAGAGATCCTCAAATTATCATAACAACCGAAGTAGCTAAACACGATTTAACAAACAACCCAGCATTTTCAAAATTGAGTGCCATAAGGAACAATCAGGTATTTACTATAGAGGCTGAACTGGTTTCTATCGCCGGACCACGAATTACGGAAGATATAATGGTAATTGCTAAACATTTATACCCTGATATTTTTAATGACTAATCTAAACAACCAAGTATTCTAAATATCTTGAAACTAGTATATATATAATCTGGATTAAAGAGGTAAAATCGACAAACGATTGTTAATTATTATGGAACAAATTTCTTATACACTAATATCTAACAAATTGCGCTTACGATGGCGATTATTAATTGCTTTTGCAGTTTCATTAGTAATAGCGATAATTGCTGCTAGTATTGGTTCGGTTTTCATCCCCCCCATTGCAATCCTCCAAATAATTTTAGCAAAATTACCGATTATTGAATTATTTGAACCATTGCCAGATAGTTGGAGCACAATAATTTGGGATATACGATTGCCAAGAGTCGTCACATCAGGCCTAGTAGGTGGATCCTTAGCATTAGCAGGAGCAACATATCAAGGTATATTCCGAAATCCCCTTGCAGATCCATATCTTTTAGGAATAGCCGGGGGAGCAGGCCTAGGAGCAACAGTTGTTCTAACAACGACAATACCACTGGGAATTGGTGGATTTAGTATTTTACCAATTGCAGCGTTTATAGGTGCTGTAGTGGCAGGGCTTATATCTTACTTCATTTCAAAACGAACAACAGGAATATCAACTCCTACTTTAATATTATCTGGGATAGCGATTGCCTCTCTAACCGCCTCCATAACAAGCATACTGTTAATACGAAGTACCCCAGATATAAAACCTTTGCTAAGTTGGTTATTAGGGGGATTTATCGGATCTCAATGGAATGATACTTTTATAATGTTACCTTATATTTTAATCGGAACTATAATCACATTATCTCATGCTAGAGTACTTAACGTTCTACAAACTTCTGAAGAAGAGGCTCATTATATGGGAGTTAATATCACTAGAACCAAGATTTTACTCATAGCAGCAGCATCTCTGGTCACTGCAGCAGCAGTATCCATTAGTGGGCTAATTGGGTTTGTCGGATTAATAGGCCCACATGCTGTAAGGCTATTATGGGGGGCTGATTATAGGATACTTCTTCCAATGTCAATAATAGTTGGAGGAAGCTTCCTAATGATTGCAGACCTGACGGCCAGGTTAGTTATTAGTCCAGGGGAACTTCCAGTTGGGGTTGTAACAGCTTTCTGTGGAGCCCCTTTCTTCTTATATTTAATTAGAAGAGGAGATTCTACTTAATGTCAACTCCTCTTTTGGCTATTAAAGACTTGCATTTTGCCTACAAAAATAACATCTTACTCAAGGGTATAAACTTTGATGTAAATGAAGGTGAAATTGTAGGTTTGATAGGATCAAATGGAATAGGTAAAACTACCTTACTTAAAATTATCATGGGTTTAAACAAACCATCTAGCGGAATAGTTGAAATACAAGGTAAAGATTCCCATCATCTTTCTCCAAACGAAAGAGCAAAATTAATCAGTATTGTTCCCCAAAATCCCAAAATCCCATATGGTTTCACTACGTTACAGACAGTCCTAATGGCCAGAAATCCCTACTTGAACTTGTTTCAATACGAAAAGCTTCAAGACATTAAGATCTGCATCAGCGCCTTAACAAAAGCAAAAGTAATAGAATTTAAAGATCATTATGTATCTACTTTATCTGGAGGGGAAGCTCAACGAGTATACATTGCCAGAGCTTTAAGTCAAGAAACTCCTCTTATCATGTTAGATGAGCCATTAGCAAATCTGGACATAATTCACCAAACTGAAATAATGGATTTGATCTGCAGTACGCAATATAAAAATAAAGGCAGTGTACTCTTTGTAACCCATGACCTAAATATTGCTGCACAATATTGTACTAGAATTATCTTACTCCACAATGGAAAGGTATTAAATAGTGGCACCCCATCAAAGGTATTAACTATAGAAAATATACTGACAGCTTATGGAATAGAAATATGCTTAACAACTCATCCAATTAATGGAACTCTTGTGATTTTACCCAAATATAATACACTTAAATAGTGTTCAATTAATACTATAAATCATAAGGGTTATGCAATCTCAAAATGGCCTTTTATCGCCATTGTATAGATAATTGTTTATAAATGTGGATGGGGAAACAGTACCTTAACCCAAAATCCAGTTACATTATTTTTGTCATTTGGATTTAGGGCAGAAAGGCAGGAATACTTTAATATATTTTTACCATTAATTTGGATTGCCAAGCTAATCTTACGCAGGTATAATGAATGGTAAATTGGCAGCTTTTGACGAGGAGGATTTGGTGACTAATGAAACTGGAACTTTAGAAGTAAAAATAGGTTTAGCTCAGATGCTAAAAGGCGGAGTAATCATGGACGTGGTTACGGCTGACCAAGCAAAGATTGCTGAGGATGCGGGAGCATGTGCTGTAATGGCTCTTGAACGGGTGCCTTCTGACATACGTCAACAAGGCGGCGTAGCTCGAATGTCTGATCCAACAAAAATAGAGGAAATCAAACAGGCAGTGACGATACCAGTGATGGCTAAAGCTAGAATAGGCCATTTCGTAGAAGCTCAAATTTTACAAGCCCTCGGTGTTGATTATATTGATGAATCTGAAGTTTTAACACCGGCTGATGAATTAAACCATGTTTGGAAACATGATTTCAAAGTTCCTTTTGTATGTGGTTGCAGAAACTTGGGAGAGGCTTTAAGACGTATCGGCGAAGGAGCAGCGATGATACGAACTAAAGGAGAAGCCGGCACAGGAAATATTGTGGAGGCTGTCAGACATGCAAGATCTGTCCTAGGAGAAATAAAGAGATTACAGACCTTGAACACTGGTGAACTAATGGCTGCTGCTAAAGAACTTCAAGCACCTTTTGAACTAATAAAGCAAATCCACGATACTGGCAAACTGCCTGTTGTTAACTTTGCTGCAGGTGGGATTGCTTCTCCGGCAGATGCGGCACTGATGATGCAAATTGGTGTAGAGGGTGTGTTTGTTGGTTCTGGAATATTTAAGTCTCAAAACCCACAATTGATGGCTGAAGCTATTGTTAAGGCAACTACTCACTTCAATGATCCAGATATTTTAGCAGATGTTTCCAGAGGACTTGGAGAATCTATGCCTGGGTTAGATGTAAGAACTATGCCAGAAGAACAACTCCTTTCAACAAGAGGCTGGTAAGATTGTCCAACCGGATTGGAGTTTTAGCGCTACAAGGTGACTTTTTAGAGCATCAAGCTGCCCTATTAAAGATAGGAGTAAACTCTTCGGAAATTCGACTACCAGAACAGCTAGACACCCTTGATGGGATTATAATACCAGGTGGAGAAAGTACAACTATCTCAAAGCTTATGGACATATATGACATAAGACAAAAACTAAAGCATTGTATTAATAATGGACTGGCTGTTTGGGGAACTTGTGCAGGCATGATTCTTTTAGCTAAATCTCTAGAAGAACCCGATCCAATCCCATTACAAGTTATGAATATTAAAGTATCCCGTAATGCCTATGGGCGTCAAAGAGATAGTTTTGAAACAAAGGTAAAGGTTACCCAATTAGGTTCCGATCCATACCATGCAATATTTATTAGAGCTCCTAAAATAACAGATGTAGGTAATAATGTTGAGATACTTGCTTCATTAAAGGATGGTGGACCTATAGCAGTACGAGAAAAAAATCTACTGGCCACATCCTTCCATCCAGAATTAACCAATGATCTTAGATTTCACTCTTTCTTCATGAGCATAGTTAATAGCCACTCCTAAAATAACATCGAATGGAGGCAATTTAATAACCACATGTCTCAGAATAAAATAGATCAACAAGAAGAATTAAACTTACTTATAAACACTCTCCCTAATTTTATTCAGAACTGTTTGTTCGAAAAAGAAAATCTGGAAGATCTTCTTGAAGTCGTATTAGATTTAGGTAGACAACCAGAGGCAAGATTCCCAAATAAAGACATAATACTCGATTCTAAGGATATAATTGACAAAGATATTCAATATGTTGTTAACAAAGTCGGCGAATTTGGGGGTGATAATAGGGCTGGAATAGAACGTACTCTTCATAGGATATCTGCTATTAGAAATCGTAAAGGTACGATAATTGGGTTAACTTTAAGAGTTGGAAGAACCCTATCTGGAACTATAAACCCAATTTTAGATCATGTTGTGTCAGGACGTAATATTTTGATTCTAGGTAAACCTGGTGTTGGTAAAACAACTATGTTAAGAGAAGTAGCAAGAGTACTGTCCGACGAAGTACATAAGCGCGTCATTATAGTAGACACATCAAACGAAATAGCAGGAGATGGAGATATTCCTCATCCTGCTATCGGGCACTCCAGACGTATGCAAGTACCCACGCCTATACAGCAACATACTGTTATGATAGAAGCTATAGAAAATCATATGCCAGAAGTCATTATCATTGATGAGATGGGCACTGAACTAGAAGCAATAGCAGCTAGAACTATAGCAGAAAGAGGAGTTCAATTAGTTGCGACAGCCCATGGAAATACATTAAGTAATTTAATAATGAACCCAACATTATCAGATTTAGTTGGAGGTGTTCAAACTGTAACCTTGGGTGATAATGAAGCAAATAGAAGAGGTACCCAAAAATCAATCTTAGAACGTAAAGCTCCTCCTACTTTTGAAGTAGTCGTAGAAATAAAAAGTTGGGGTTCTCTTGTGGTCCATCCTGAAGTCAGGAAAACCGTCGATGATATGTTAAGAAGTATGTCACTAGGAATTGATAAAAGTCGAAGAATTAGTGAAAAAGAAACCCAAATCACTACCTTAAACCATCGTGATACAAGCATCAGCAAAAATGATAATAACGTAATTAATCTAAACAAACAGCATACCACTTGTATATACCCTTTTGGAGTCAATAGAGGGAGGCTTTATAAAGCTATTAAGGATATTGGAACTGCTGTCAATTTAGTTTCTGACCTTAAGGATTCAGATATATTATTGACTACCAAACATTATTACAAACGTGGACATACCGCATTAAAACAAGCCCAACATTATGGAACTCCAGTCTATGTATTAAGGCGAAATACTACTACCCAAATAGAACATTTCCTCAAGGATATAAGTAGAGGTGGAGGGCCCATCCAAATATCTAAAAAAATTACATCATCTGCTATATTGGAAGCAGAGGACGCTTCTCATAGAATATTATCCGGAGAAAGAATTATTGCTCTTAATCCACAAGTTGCCTATATAAGAAAATTACAGCATATTGTCGCTGATAGATACAACCTACTATCTTTGAGTCAAGGAGAGGACCCTACTCGACATGTTGTCTTACATCCTAAATAAATTCAGGGAGGACTTAAGTTAGTTTTGTTTATAAATTTTGAGGGTGGTGATGGAAGCGGTAAATCCACTCAATCTTCAATTTTAACAAACCGCATAAAACAGGAAGGGTTCAAGGTAATTCTAATACAAGAACCTGGATCAACTCAACTAGGCAATTATTTAAGAACCTGGTTAAAACAGGAAGATACTACACCATTGGCAGAATTATTTTTATTTGAAGCAGCTCGTGCTGAACTAATCCATAAAATTATATCTCCAGCATTAAAGAATAGTACTATTATCATATGCGACCGTTTTTCAGATTCTACTCTTGCCTATCAAGGATTTGGCAGGGGTATTCCTTTGCTAGATATCATCCAATTGAACCAAATAGCTACGCAAGGAATTGTTGCGGATTTAACCTTTTTATTGGATTGTAATCCAATAAAAAGTCTTAATAGAACCCAACAAATTAACACTGCGGATAATGAATCTAGTAGACGAGGAAAAGAAGGGGAACGATTTGAAAAAGAAACTATAGAGTTCCATACTAGAATTAGAGAAGGATATTTGAAACTAGCGGCGAAAGATCCAAAAAGATGGCGTATTATAAATGGAGAAAAACCCATTCCAAGTATAAGTAAGGAAATTTGGACCCAGACTAAAAAAATACTAACATCTAAGATACTTGCGCCAAGAGAATCAGGTTCAACGTATCCGAATTAAATTTATAAATTTATTAGGTTCAGAGAAAATTAATGCCATTTCAATTAGGCCCGATAGAGGTAATCATCGTTTTAGTTTTAATATTTGCTGTCTTTGGATTAGGTAAATTCCCAAACATAGGTCATTCAATCGGAAAACAGATTAAAGATTTCCGTAAAATCCAAAACGACCTTAGTGAAATTACCGAAACATTAGACATTAATAAACCTTATATTAAAGATACCGTGAAAGATGCTCCAGATAAAAAGAAGACCAGGCATGAATCCATGAAAGATAATAATTACTAATTATGCAGGACAAACAGTAATAATTATAAATCAATCTCTAATATCCTCTAAAAACCACTCTGACGGTATTTGTTTGCCAAGCCCAGCTTCTTGTGCTAATTCATAAACCTTAGCTCCCACAGCTGCAAATTGGAGTCCTTGACTGCCATGATTATTAAAAAAAGTCACCTCGTTGTTGCCTGTACGTCCTTCAATATTACCAGCTAACAGATCCGTAAAAACCGGCCAATAGTCAACCCCCGGTGGTAAATTGGGTCTGCCTGCCGGCAGCTTTTTTAGCTCTTCCGCCTGACCTGCTACATAAAGATATTCTTGACCTACTCTGGTGGTCCCTGGCTCATGAGTTTGTAAATTTGCATAACCAAGTCTTACTTTAACATCACAACGGTCTAGAGCTCTAGACCCCCATTCGGCAGCTGAGTTATCTGTAAGATGCATGCCATCCTCAATCCATGAAGGGTCATCAATAACAGGTTCATAGGCATCGGTACAAGATGCAACTATATCAGCATTTCGCATTGCCTCCATAGGTGTTTCTACAGATTCTACTGGTATTCCTAATTTTTCAGTCATCTCGGCTGCATATTTTTCTCTATTGATTTTGGTGGGGCTAAAAACCTTTGCTTTCTTAAGATTAAACAGCAAACTGAAAGCCCATAAATATGTCCTAGCATGTCCTCCTGAACCTATTATTCCTACCTGTGATGATTCAGGTCGAGCTAAATACTTGGCTCCAAGTCCAGCAGTTCCTCCTAATCTCATATGTTGAAGTATGCCATCCTGGATTATCGCTAAAGGTTCTCCATTATGAACACTGAAAAGAAGTATTAGCCCACAATAAAGGCCTGGCTTTACACTAAACTGTATATGCCTGCCTTCCTGAAAGGCATATATGTCAGATCGTATACGTATTGCACATACTCCTAAGGTTCTGGATGCTCCTTCCATTACTGCAAAATGATAGTGAGGATCTGTAAATTGTTCAAAAGTTGCTCCAGTAACTACCATTCCAGTTCTAGGCCTATAAGTAGCAGTCTTATTAACAAGATCATTATATCCAACCTCAAGAGATTCCAAGCATGATTTCATATCTAGGACTCGTTCTACATCTTGATTCGTCAACAATAACACTGATTTCTCCTTAATATTTATATCTTTACTTACTATAACGAATTTCTGAATAAAATGGGGTTCTCATAAGAAATATAAAAGTACCTGAATACAAGTTATTAATTACGCTTATCTAATCCACATTTCACGATTTAAAAATTTATTTTATCCTCTGTAAGGCAATAATTTTCCCAAAAATACTAGTTTACCCAATGTAAAAGTATCAGAAGTTGACAAATGAAACGGTTTCAGGTTTAATCTGAGGAACTTAAACTCAGAAATATAAAGCTGTGTGGAGATCGATTTATGTGGAAATATATTGTTAGAAGAGTAATTCATATGATACCGGTATTATTTATTCTATCAATTATTGGATTCTTATTAATGAGCGTTGTGCTTGGAGATCCGGTAATACTTATTCTGGCCGGTGCTGAAGAAGGGATCGTTGATCCTGCAGAAATCGAACGCCTCCGTGAGAAAATGGGTTTCAATAGACCACTGCCAGTACAATATCTTGATTGGATGAGCCATGTGTTAGTAGGTGACCTAGGACGATCCTTCAGATTACCATTTAACGTCATCGAGATCATTAATCAAAGAATACCTGTCTCTCTTGAGTTAGGACTTTGGTCAGTACTCTTGGGATCTTGTATTGGAATACCTTTGGGTGTTATGGCTGCAGTAAAGCGAGAATCTAAAACGGATTATGGAATATCTGCATTAGCTGTCTTGCTTCACGCTGTTCCCACATTTATGTTAGGTGTGATCCTAATATTTGTCTTTGCAGTAAGCTTAGGATGGTTACCTCCCTCAGGCTATACATCTTGGGGTGAGGACCCAGTTAGACATATTAAACTTATGATTCTTCCATCTGTCTCAGCTGCTGGTTTCTTAATTGGCCTCTTGGTCAGATATACAAGAGCAACCATGCTTGATGTATTAGGAGAACGATATGTAACGGTTGCTAGAGCAAAGGGTTTGACCGAAAGAATTGTTCTCACAAGGCATGCTCTTAGAAACGCTATGATTCCAGTAGTTACAGTTATGGGATTAGAAATAGTTTCTATGTTCTCGGGATGGGTGGTTACAGAAACAATATATGGATTACCAGGTATAGGTCGCTTAATGCTAGACGCTATTTTTGGAAGAGATATGCCAGTTGTTCAAGGTGTTCTAATATATATTACTGTAGTGGTTATAATTGTTAACCTTTTAATAGACCTAAGTTATGCATACCTAGATCCAAAAATAAGATACGAATAAAGATAATCTTAAATTAAAAACAAATATCAAAGGGGATATCAATGGCTAATACTACTGAGGCTGTAGTCCTTGAACCGGAAAGAAATACAAATGAGCGCTTAAAAAAGTTTATGTCCGAAGCTTCGAAATATAGAAGATTGGCAACTGGCGGTATTGTATTGTTAGTTCTCATAGGTACCGCTTTTACTGCAGACCTGTGGATGCCTTTTGATCCAACCAAGGCAGACTTCGATTCAACTCTACAACCACCTAGTGGTACCCATATCATGGGTACAGATCGACTAGGACGTGATGTATTTGCAAGAGTTATTTATGGCTCTAGAATATCTTTATTTATAGGAGTTGGAGCTGTTGCATTTACCTCTGTTATGGGGGTTTGCATGGGACTCGTTAGTGGTTACCTTGGAGGAAAAGTTGATACTGTAATGATGAGGATTGTAGACGCATTTATGGCATTTCCGTCGCTAATTCTCGCTATGGTTATAGCTTTTGCTCTTGGACCATCTCTATTTAACATAGCACTAGCATTAGCTATTACAAGAGGGCCGCATTTCTCTAGGCTTGTTAGAGGTCAGGTATTGGCTCTTAGAGAACGGGACTTTATTTTGGCTGCAAAGGCTATTGGAACACCAGATTGGGCTATCATGGTGAGACATTTACTGCCTCATATTACTACCTTGGTGGCAGTTTATGCTAGCCTTCTCGCTGGTAGTATGATATTCGCCGAATCTAGCCTTGCATTCTTAGGTCTTGGAGTTCCTCCACCTACACCTACTTGGGGAGCCATGCTTAGAGCTGGAGTCCCTGATTTGGAACTAGCCCCTTGGGTTGCTTTGTTCCCTGGTGCAGCAGTTACGTTTGCAGTTCTTGGATTTAACTTCATGGGTGATGGTATGCGCGACCTTTTAGATCCTTTGATTAGAAACATCAAAAAGTAACTTTGACTATTTAATTAAGAAAGGCCCCTATCACATAGATAGGGGCCTTTCTTAATTAAATCCCATATCTACCAATATTTTACTGCTAAAAATAATATGACAAGTTTAAAGATTGATAATGCTAAGTTTATCCTTACGTTAAACCCTTCGCGACACATTATTCAAAACGGATCTATCGTAATTAATGGGTCAAAAATTGTTCAAATCGGAAAGGCTTTAGATTTATCCAATGTTCCAGCAGAACGAGTCATAGATGCAAAAGGAATGATTGTAACTCCAGGATTTGTTAATGGGCATGTCCATCTCAGTTATGCCCATGCAACCAGAGGCATATTCCCTGATAATCTTAAAAACCTAGATTATTTAACAAATGTTTTTGCTCTCCAGTCGATTATGACAGAAGAAGAAGAATACTATACTTCTTTATTGGCTATTACAGAATTGATTAAATATGGAACCACTTGTTTCCTTGATCCAGGAACAACCAAGTTTATAGAAGGATGTATGCAGGCATATGAAATATCTGGATGCCGCATTATTCTAGGAAAACAGGTCGTTGATCAACCAAATCCTATCAATCTACCACCTACCTCAACTCAGAATGCTCTACAAGATATCGAGGAAACTATCAAGAAATATGACCATCACCTAAATAACAGAGTTCGTGTTTGGGCAACTCCATTTTCCTCGGAATTTTGTTCTGAAGAACTTTTGCGAGGCTCAAAAAAAATCGCAGATAAATATGCTACTGGTTTAACATTACACCAATCTAACAGGCCAAGAACCATTGAAAATCATTTAACCAAATTTGGCAAACGACCAGTCGA
>Ga0114996_10004487_pt1 | contig 16702 bp, 10 predicted proteins | sample ArcticOcean_MG_C_4_FD_87039 | JGI IMG/M metagenome (GOLD analysis project Ga0114996, IMG submission 87039) | Marine microbial communities from western Arctic Ocean - ArcticOcean_MG_CB4_134 | ecosystem: Environmental > Aquatic > Marine > Oceanic | place: Arctic Ocean: Canada Basin | collected...
ACCGTGCTCGACCTGCCCGCCCAACTGACGGGCCAATATATTCCCGAAGTGATCGAAGTGCGCGGCGAAATATACATAACCAGGGCGGATTTTGTGGCTCTGAACCGAGGCCGCGAAGCCGAAGGCGTGCGCCCCTTCGTCAATGCGAGAAACACCGCGTCGGGCGGCTTGCGTCAGATAGACACTTCCCTCACTGCCAAGCGCCGGCTCCGCTTTTTCGCCTATTCCTGGGGCGAAATGAGCGACCCGATCACCGGCCTCTACGGCGATTATCTCGACCGCCTGAAACGTTGGGGCTTCCAGGTCAATCCAAAGGCGCGTCCGTGCAGTACGCTCGAAGATGGTCTTGCGCATTATCGCCACATCGTCGCCAAGCGCGATAGTCTGCCTTACGAGATCGACGGAGTGGTTTTCAAAATCAATCGCATCGATTGGCAGGAGCGCCTCGGCGCCGCCGGGCGCGAGCCGCGCTGGGCGATGGCTTATAAATTCGCCGCCGAACAAGCGGAAACGGTACTCGAAAAAATATTGATCCAGGTTGGCCGTACCGGCGCGCTAACGCCGGTCGCGGAACTCGCTCCGGTCGCGGTCGGCGGTGTGACTGTCAGCCGTGCGAGCTTGCACAATCAGGACGAGATCGCGCGCAAAGACGTCCGCGAGGGCGATCATGTGATCGTGCAGCGCGCCGGTGACGTGATCCCCCAGATTGTGCGGGTGGTCCCCGAAAAACGCCCCGCCGATTCAAAAGAATTCCCATTTCCGAAAATCTGCCCAGAATGTGGCTCGATTGCAGTACGCGAAAGCGGCGAAGTGGCCCGGCGTTGCACCGGCGGGTTGGTGTGCCCGGCCCAGGCCGTCGAGCGGTTGCGCCATTTCGTCAGCCGCGATGCCTTCGATATTGAGGGCCTGGGCGAAAAACAGATCAAAGCTTTTTGGCAGGAAGGCCTGGTGCGCAGCCCGGCCGATATTTTTACTTTGGAAACGCGCGACGAGACGGCTGAGCAGCCACTTGCCACGCGCAAAGGCTGGCAGGAAAAATCCGCCGGCAATTTATTCGCCGCTATCGCCGCGCGAAGAGACATACCGCTGGAACGTCTGATCTTTGCCCTTGGCATCCGCCATATCGGCCAGACCACTGCGCGCCTGCTAGCTCGGCGCTATGGAGACTTTGCCGCGCTCCGCGACGCGCTCGCCGCCGCCGTTGACCGCGACGGAGAGGCCTATGCCGAGTTGGTAGATATTGACGGCATCGGCGCAGCAGCCGCCGAGGCGCTAGTCGATTTCATCGCCGAAGAACATAATTCGCAGGTCCTTAGCCAGCTTGAAATGACGCTTGAGATCGCACCTTTCGAAGCTCCTGCTGCCACATCGCCGGTGTCCGGCAAGACGGTTGTTTTCACCGGTACGCTATCACTCATGAGCCGCGCCGAGGCTAAGGCGCGGGCCGAAGCGCTGGACGCTAAAGTTTCGGGCGCGGTCTCCAAAAAAACTGATTTCGTCGTTGCCGGAGAGGAAGCCGGGTCAAAGCTCAAAAAGGCGGTCGAGCTAGGCGTGACGGTACTGAGCGAGCAGGAATGGCTGGATTTGATCAGTGGTTAGGGCGCCTGAATATATTGCAGCACCAGGAAGGCCGTCACGCCGGCCAGGATTCCGACCAATAAATTGCGTTTGAGGACAAAGAAGACGGCAAGGCCGATGCCCACCGCCGCCAAGCGCATCCAATAATCGCTCTCGGCCAACGCGCCAGTGGGCAGGAACAACATACGCGAAACCAAACCGGCCAACATGGCGTATGCCACACATTGGACCCAGAGAAAGACATCGCTCGTCGGGTCGATGCGCCCCGATACGGCAACGCCGATGGCGCGCCATAGGAAGCTTATGGCGATTGCCCCAGGCAATGCTATCCAGGCGGCACTTTCAGACATGGCGGCCACGCCATGAGCGCGCCACGCCGAACGCCAGCGTTCCGCCGATCAAGCCGCTCAGCAGTAAGCCCCAATCCGCCGTCGCCATATGCAGCAGCGGGCCGGCCACGCCGCCGGCGATCACCGCCAGAATGGCCGCCAGGCCGCGGGCGTCGGCCAACATCAGAACGAAGTAGATGATATTGACGAAGATCAGCGTCAATAATACGATCTCCGGCACCACGCCGGCGAGCAGATAACCCACGACAGCGCCAACAATTCCGGCGGACCCGGTCATCGTCACGAAGCCCATATAGTAAGCGGCGCGGCGTTCGGGTGGCAGCTCTGGGCACCGCCTCAGCACCCATATCCAGGCATTGAAACTCACCAAGTGTGCCATGGCGTATAGCCACGCGGGTTGGCGCATGCCGGGCCGCAGCAGCGGCATGAGGGTTGCCGTCATTGGCATGAAGCGCGCATTGGCCATCGCCACGGCGAGCGTGATGGCGACGATGGTGCTGCCCGACGAATAAAGCTCAACGAAGGCGATTTGCCCGGGCAGCGCCCACATCGTGACCAGTTGCACCAAGGCGAAATCGAGACCGAGGCCGCTTTCGCGGCACAATGCGCCAAATCCCATCAGGCTGATGACGAGGACCACGGCCGGCAAGCGACCGCCGTCGGAAATCCCGATGCGGTATGCCTGGCGGTCGGTGATTTCGCTGAACTTGCCGAAGTTATGGGATGGCGGACTCATCGCTCCGCCACTTCGTCGGCTGCAGAATTTTCGGGCGGAAACTTAGCCCTTCGAAGCGGACGCTCCGCTTCACTCACGTATCGAGGAAACTTCTCAGCTTGCGCGAACGGCTGGGATGTTTGAGTTTTCTCAGCGCTTTGGCTTCGATTTGGCGGATGCGTTCCCGGGTTACGGAGAATTGCTGCCCGACTTCTTCTAACGTGTGATCGGTATTCATGCCGATGCCGAAACGCATGCGCAGAACCCGCTCCTCACGCGCCGTGAGACTGGCCAGCACGCGCGTCGTCGTTTCGCGTAAATTAGATTGAATGGCCGCGTCAACCGGCAAGACAGCATTCTTATCCTCGATAAAATCGCCAAGATGGCTGTCTTCTTCATCGCCGATCGGCGTCTCCAGGCTGATCGGCTCCTTGGCGATCTTCAATACTTTGCGCACTTTGTCGAGCGGCATGCCGAGACGCTCGGCCAATTCCTCCGGCGTCGGTTCGCGGCCGATCTCATGCAGCATCTGGCGTGACGTACGGACCAGTTTGTTGATGGTTTCGATCATGTGCACCGGAATGCGGATGGTGCGCGCCTGATCCGCGATAGAGCGGGTGATCGCCTGGCGAATCCACCAGGTCGCGTATGTAGAGAACTTATAGCCGCGGCGATATTCAAATTTATCCACCGCCTTCATTAGGCCGATGTTGCCTTCTTGAATGAGATCGAGGAATTGCAGGCCGCGATTGGTATATTTCTTGGCGATCGAGATCACCAGGCGGAGATTGGCCTCGACCATTTCCTTCTTGGCCAATCCGGCTTCGCGCTCGCCCTTTTGAACCGTCGAGACGATGCGCTTGAACTCAGTCGGCTCGAGCCCGGTATTGCGTGCCACCGCGGCGATGTCTTTGCGAATTTCCACCACGCGAGGCCGCTCGGCGGTGGCAAAATTTTTCCATGCCGGATCAGATAGGCGAGAGACGCGCGACAGCCAGCGCGGATCGAGCTCGCGACCGACATAGCGCTTGATGAAGCTCTGGCGGTCCACTTTGTGGCGAGTTGCCATGCGCAGCAATTCGCCTTCGCGGTTTTGAACGAGCTTGTTGATGCCGTAGAGCTCATCCACCATCGCCTCGATACGCCCATTGTTAAGGCGCACACTCTGCATCAACACTACCAATTCCTGTTTGAGCTTTTCGTATCGTTTTATTTGCGGATTGGTCAGCTGCTCATTCTTCAGGGCGAGTTCGAGGCGCTGATCCTGCAACCGGCGAAATTTTTTATAGGCCGAGGCAATACTATTAAATGTTTCAATTACGTCATCGCGGACGGACTCCTCCATAACAGCCAGCGAAACCGTGCCTTCGTCGAGGTCCTCATCATCGGAATCGGAGCGATTCTGAGATTTTCCACCTTCCGCACTCTCGACTTTTCCATTTTTGCCGTCGGTGCCTTCTGCCGTTTCCTTTACTTGGCCGTTTTCTTCTGAAGATTCCACTACTGGTGTACCCGGCACACTCGGCGCTCCCGGCGCTCCCGGCGCACCGCCGCCTTCAACGGCGGCGCCAGGTTCGCGGCCATAAGTCGCGTCCAGATCGATCACGTCACGCAGCAGAATTTGGCCTTCCGATAGTGCTTCGCGCCACTCGATAATCGCGCGCATGGTGAGCGGGCTTTCACAAATGCCGCTAATCATGGTTTGCCGGCCTGCTTCGATTCGCTTGGCAATGGCGATTTCACCTTCGCGCGAAAGCAACTCGACGCTTCCCATCTCGCGCAAATACATGCGCACCGGATCGTCGGTGCGGCCTAAATCCTCGTCTTCGACCTTGGCCGGCGCTTCGGTTCCCTTGCCTTCGGTTTTGTCCTCGCTCGCGGCTTCCTCAGACTCCTCGTTTTCGATGACGTTTATGCCCATCTCCGAAAGTTGAGCCATCGTGTCTTCGATTTGCTCCGAACTCGCTTCGTCGGGGGGCAGTGCCTCGTTCAAATCGTCATATGTGACATAGCCACGTTCTTTGCCGCGGGTTACCAGTTTGCGTACTGCCGCCGTCAACGAATCGAGAACGGGGCTGTCCGCCGTTTCCTCACTGCGTTCAGAAGAATCAGCGGATTTCGCGGGCTTTGTCGCCATTAAACGACCTTTCTAATTCGGCTCTCAAGTCGAGCCTGAAAACACAATAGATTCAACATCTTGCCCCAATATCTCGCGACAATGCACACAACGCCTGTGGTCGCCGGCCTGCATCAGGACGGCGAAAGGCGTTCAATGGGGATCCCTCAATTTTGTTGTAGCATTGAAATGGAGCGCGAAGCCCGCCAATTCAAGCCTAAGCTGCCAAATGTCTAAATCGGCTTGTTTCGGCTGTCAAGCATGCGAATTTATTCGATTCTGCCCACGAGCCGCGTTAGCCGCGTCCCGAATCAGTATTATCATTGTCTCCGTACCCGGGAATGAGCACTTCGGTGCCCGGAGACTCGTTAACGGCGCGCCCGCTTTCCACAAGGCGGCGAAAATTTTCTTCGCTCATATCGCCGGCCAGCGTTTCTTCCGCTTCACGTCGGAATTTCTCCATGTCGATCAAACGATGGTGCAGATCTAGCGCATGACGCAATTGCACACGGGCGTCGTTCAGGCTTGCTGCTGTAGATTTCGCGGCCCAGTCCAGATAGGCGGCATCCCCACCGACAAGCTCATCAAGGAGTTTTTCCAACCCTGCCTGGGTCAGTGTATAACTGATTTTCGATTTGTCGGGGGCGATGCCGCCGACATCGGCCGCCAATAATGCGTCGCGGAATGCGCGGTAGCGCGCCGCAAGCAAGGGCAAGCGTTCGACCTCCTCATGAAAATCATGAAGCAATTCGGGGAAATTGAGAATCGTCTGAAGAATTGTGCGCTCACGCCGTGCCGAGCTGCCTTCGGCGCGCCCGCCCAGCCCCTGTTGCGGCAGCAGCTTCTCGTCATCCCGCGGGCCGCGGCGCGGCCCGCGCTGCGACTTGCTCTTGGTGAAGGGTTCGAACAGGCGATTTTTATAGTGGCGGCGAAAGTAAAATTTGAGATCGTCGTCGGGAATTTGCTCGAGATAGCCATTCAATCGGCGATTAAGTGAGGCGCGGCTTTCCGGGGTCGTCAATTCTTCGCCGCCGCCGGCAATTTTCCACAATTGCTCGGACAATGGTTCTGCGCCGGCCATCACCTCCTCGATCGCCGGTTTGCCACCTTCACCGATCAAGCTGTCGGGGTCCTGGCCCATGGGGAGGGACGCAAATAATAGAGATTTCCCCGATTTCAAGCGCGGCAAGGCGCGCTCCGCGGCGCGCGCCGCCGCTTCCCTGCCGGCCACATCGCCGTCGAAACAAAGCACCGGCGCGTCCACCAGACGCCACATTTCCTCCATTTGCAGCTCGGTCAGGGCTGTTCCGAGTGGCGCCACCGTTTCGGTCAAACCGCCTTGATGCAGAGCGATCACATCCATATAGCCTTCGACGGCGATGATCCGCCCTGATTTCCGCGCCACGCCGCGCGCCAGATGCATGCCGTAGAGCACCGCACCCTTGTGAAAGACCGGTGTATCCGGTGAGTTGAGGTATTTGGCTTGGGCATCGCCAAGCGCCCGCCCGCCGAAGGCGATCACCCGTCCGCGCCTGTCCTGAATGGGAAATATCACGCGATGGCGGAAACGGTCATAGCTCGCACCGCCGCCTTCTGGCTCGATCAACAATCCGGCGGTCACCAACATCGCTTCCGAAATATCCTTGCCGAGCAAGGCGGTTTTGAGAGAATTCCGCGATTCCGGCGCGTAACCGAGGCGGAAGCCTTCTATCGTCTGCGGCTTTAGCCCTCGGCCCTTGAGATAGGCACTGGCGGCAGACCCGGAATCGGCGCGGAGTTCTGATTCAAAAAAATTAGCCGCCGCCTCGAGCACGGCATAGAGCGACAGCTGTTCTTCGGCGCGGGCGTGGTCCTGCGGCGTTTCCTTGGGGATTTCCAGACCCGCTTCGCCGGCCAGTTTTTCCACTGCTTCAGGAAACGCCAACCCTTCGTCGCGCATGACAAAGCCGATCACATCGCCATGCGCGCCGCAACCGAAGCAATGAAAAAAGCCTTTGTCGTCGCTCACCGTGAAGGACGGTGTCTTTTCGTTATGAAACGGGCAGAGCGCACCGTGCTCGCGACCCTTGCGAATCAGGCGTACGCGCAGGCCAATGACATCCGAGAGCGGGACACGCGCCCTGATTTCGTCCAAAAATTGCGGCGTAAAGGCCATTGGCCACAGTAACTCAGTGTCCTATTTCTTGCGAGAATTTGCGCCGAAATAGAGGTAATTTGTTGTGGATCGAATTGTGGAGACCCGCTGTACAAAGCCGGTAAAACTTGTGCATCGTTTCAGGCCAGCAGTTCCTTCACCACGCCGCTTGCCTTGGCGAAATCCATGCGGCCGGCATATTTTTCCTTGAGCGCCGACATGGTACGTCCCATGTCTTTGATTGTTTTGGCGTTTTCCTCGCCAACCAGAACCTGGACCGCCTTCACCATTTCCTCGCCTTCGATTTGCGGCGGCAGAAAACGGTGGATCACCACAATTTCCTCGCGTTCGCGCTCAGCCAAGTCGATTCGCCCGCCGCTCTCATATTGGGCGATGCTCTCGCGCCGCTGGCGGATCATGGTATTCAGCAATTGTAGGATATCCGTCTGGCCGAGGCCATCCGGATTGCCTTTGCCACGCTCGGCAATATCGCGATCTTTGAGGGCGGCGAGAATTAAGCGCACGGTCAGAATCGTGCGCTCATCGCGCGCCTTCATCGCGATTTTTAATGCATCAGTGAGTTGTTCTCTCATCATCGCCTGAACATATGGTTCACGAACGAAGCGCTGCAATATAGCGCCACGTGGGCACGGATCAACCCCTGAATGCGGGTTGACAAATTCGCCCTTCGGCGACGGTGGTTTAGACGGGGCGAAGATTCACTTCGAATCGAATTCCGAATCGCGGCGTGCGGCAAACGCGCGGATTTGTCGATTTCGACGTTACCGCCGCTCGTTTAAATCCGGACAAAGCGGACGCACATCATGCGCCGCCAGGGCGAGGTCGCGGACTTGATAGTGGTGATTATCGGCAAAGCGAAAGGCGGTCGTCCGATTGGGCAATATCATGACGATATGTCCGCCGTAACCCATCATTTTAGGCAACCATATTTCACAGCCATGATTGTCATTAAACGGTTTCATCCAGAAAGATAGTTGATATTCATGGTCTTGGCCGATGCCGCCGGTCGGCAGGCCGCGTTTTTCTGCCTGATAGAGCGCTTCGGCGAGCCTGCCCGGGTGAAGCAGTTGTCGGCTGCCATATTTGCCGCCGTCATGCAGGAGCTGAGCGATCTTGGCGACATCGTCGACTGTTAGATAAAGACCAAAGCCCATGATCGGCAGGCCGCGCCCGCCATCGCTTTCGACCGTTCGCATGATCGGAACGCGATAGGCGCCGATAGGTTCTAAAACCTCCTGCTGCACCATGTCCCAGAGATCGGCCTCGCCGCCCTCCCGCGACTGTAGGAAAGCGCTCATCGCGGCCGAAAGAATAAAGCTGTGCATGGTGTCGTAGCGCGCGACTTCTCCCGGCCCCCACGGATAGTCGCCGCCGACGGAGAGCGCCATCGAGAGCTTTTCCTCCGCACTCAGCGCCTGAAGCCATTTGAGCAACGTCGGATTGTCCTCATTGGCTTCGAATTTGAGCGGCTCGCGGACCCGCGATCTGTAGCCGATGCCGGCCGACATACTAAGGACATGGGCAAACGTGACGTCGCGCCAGCCGTCATGGCCGACATCACGGGCATCGATATCGATGTAATCCACGATTTTGAGATCGAACACCTGCGGCCCGTATTTCTCGGCGAGACGCAGCAGCGTCAACGCCGCGCCCATGGATTTGGTGACCGAGTACACGCCGTGACGCATGTGCCTGCAATAGGGATAGTCGCCGTATCGCGCGTGACAGGGATGGGCATAGATCACACCGTCGACGATCAGGCCCGCCGCCGATACGCCCTCGGAACTGCCTTGCTGATGAATTATCGCCGATACCGAATCCGCTTTGGCGATGGTCTCAAGCTCCGACCACGCCCGCATCGGCACTTCGCGCGCCAATTCTTCCGCGAACTTCTCCGCCAAGACGCTACGCTCTGCGACCGCGTGCGAGCGGTAGGTCATCTGCGTTTGGCCCCACATATCGTAGATGGCCCAAGGCGCCGATTCTTGCGTGATCTGCAGGCGCAACGACGAAACTTTGGCGTCGTCAAAAACGAACGTGGCTACACCGTTATGGCTGTTGTTGGAGTAGTCATTGACCACAATGAACGGAAAAGAAGCGCGCGAAAAACCGTTGTCGGATGACTCTGACCAGACGCGACCGGGCGACACGATGATTTGCGACCAGCTGGCACCGCTCTGCGGTCGAATGACGCCTCGGTGAACCGGCACCAAATAGCCGTCATGCACAAAGAATTGGAGCTCGACACCTGGGAAAAGCGCCTGGCCGGGCAGGAGATTGGGCGCTTTATGGGTGGTCGCCGCGATCGCGGCGCGAAGCTCGAACTCGGGGATGCTGAGCGTGCCTTCGAAGCGGTGGCGCGCCGGCCCGTGCGTGCCAACGGGCACAAACAGCGCGTTTTGCACCGGCTTCTCGCCACCGCCCCGTTCGGCCATCAGCTCGGCCGCCGTGAGGGAGGTTCTGCTCGCGCCGGACGGGGCATCGGCAGCCTCGAGTGCCGGCGCAAGAATCATTAAATAGAGAACCGCGAAGCAGCCGATGAAAAATTTGCCGAAAGATGAGTTTGCGAAGATCATTCGAGCCCTATTTTGATGCTAGCACGGCATTTATCAAACATTGGCACTGCTCGCCAGCGGCGATTACTTGACGGACTCGGCGCTACTCCCGTACCTTGCGCCGCGCGGCGCCTGCCGGTGATTTTACGACTCGCGTGCGAGCCAATTTTAGGCGATCACGCGCCGTCATCGGTGGCGAGAAAACCAACCGCGCGCGGCCCAGCGAGACAACCAACATGGATCAATCCGCCATGTCCCACCCCGGAAACAACCCCGGCGCAGGAATGGCCGCCTTAGCGCTGGCCGACGGCAGCCTATTTCGCGGCCACGGCATCGGCGCGTACGGCACGGCGGTCGGCGAGATCTGCTTCAACACTTCGATCACCGGCTATCAGGAAATTTTGACCGATCCTTCCTATGCCGGGCAGATCATCACCTTCACCTTTCCCCATATCGGCAACGTCGGCGGCAATGCGGCGGATATCGAAGCGCTGAGCCCGGCCGCACGCGGCCTGATTTTACGCGCCGATATCACCACGCCCTCCAATTGGCGCAGCCTCGAACATCTTAACGATTGGCTGAAGCGGCATCGGCTGATCGGCATCGCCGGCGTCGATACCCGGCGGCTGACACGCCTGTTGCGGACGAGCGGCGCCCAGGCCGGCGCGCTCTGCCATCAGCCGGCGGCGGACGGCGCGCCCGAGGCGGCGCTTACCGCCGAGGCCGTAGCCTGGCCCGGCCTCGAAGGCATGGACCTCGCCAAGGAGGTGAGCTGCCTCCAGAGTTATGGCTGGGAAGAAGGCGTGTGGGATTTTACCACTGGTGCATACGCCACCTCGGTCGCAGCGCGCCATCATGTGGTCGCGGTCGATTACGGCGCCAAGCGCAATATACTGCGCTCGCTCACTTCGCTCGGCTGCCGCGTCACGGTGGTGCCGGCCACGGCGAACGGCGAAGAGATTTTAGCGCACAAGCCTGATGGCGTCTTTCTCTCCAACGGACCCGGCGATCCGGCGGCGACCGGCAAATATGCCATCCCGGCGATTCAAACCCTGCTGGCCGACGGCGTGCCGGTATTCGGCATCTGCCTCGGCCATCAAATGCTGGCGCTGGCGCTCGGCGCTAAAACCAAAAAAATGCTGTTCGGCCACCGTGGCGCCAACCATCCAGTGAAGGAGCTCAACAGCGGCAAGGTCGAGATCACCAGCCAAAATCACGGTTTCGAAGTGCTGCTCGACAGCCTGCCCGCAGGCGTCAACGCCACCCATGTGTCGCTGTTCGACGGCACCCTGGAAGGCTTGGAGGTCACCGGCAAGCCGGTGTTCTCGGTGCAGCACCACCCCGAAGCTTCCCCCGGCCCGCAGGATTCGCACTATCTCTTCCAGCGCTTCGTCGCGCTGATGGATTCTTCGACGGATTCCAGGGTCTCTAATGCCTAGGCGCAGCGACATTCAATCCATTCTGGTGATTGGCGCCGGGCCTATTATTATCGGCCAGGCGTGCGAGTTCGATTATTCCGGGACGCAAGCGTGCAAGGCGCTCAGCGACGAGGGCTATCGCGTCATCCTGGTCAATTCCAACCCGGCCACCATCATGACCGATCCGGAATTCGCCGACGCCACCTATATCGAACCGGTGACGCCGGAGATCGTCGCCAAGATCATCGCCCGTGAAAAACCGGACGCCCTGCTCCCCACTATGGGCGGGCAAACGGCGCTCAACACCGCGCTGGCGCTGGCCGATGACGGCACCCTCGAAGCCCATGGCGTGGCCCTGATCGGCGCCTCACGCGAGGCCATCCGGGTAGCCGAGGATCGCCAACTATTCCGCGATGCGATGGAAGAGATCGGCTTGGAATGCCCGATAAGCCGGGTCGCTAAAACGCTGGAACAGGCGCGCGACGCGATCCAACACACCGGCCTGCCGGCCATTATCCGCCCCTCTTTTACCCTCGGCGGCACCGGCGGCGGGATCGCTTACAACCGCGCCGAGTTCGACGATATTGTCCAGACCGGGCTCGACGCGTCGCCGGTCGGCGAGGTGCTGGTCGAGCAATCGGTTTTGGGCTGGAAAGAGTTCGAGATGGAGGTGGTGCGCGACACCGCCGACAATTGCATCATCATCTGCTCGATCGAAAATGTCGATCCGATGGGCGTGCATACCGGCGATTCGATCACCGTGGCGCCGGCGTTGACGCTAACCGACAAAGAATATCAGCGCATGCGCAACGCCTCGATCGCGGTGCTACGCAAGGTCGGCGTGGAAACCGGCGGATCCAACGTGCAATTCGCCATCGACCCGGCGAGCGGTAGAATGGTCATCATCGAGATGAATCCGCGCGTCTCGCGCTCGTCCGCGCTGGCGTCGAAAGCGACCGGCTTTCCCATCGCCAAGGTCGCCGCCAAGTTAGCCGTGGGCTACACCTTGGATGAAATCGACAACGACATCACCGGCGTCACGCCGGCGTCCTTCGAGCCGACGATCGATTATGTTGTAACCAAGATGCCGCGCTTCACGTTCGAAAAATTCCCCGGCACGAGCGCGCTTCTGACCACTTCGATGAAATCCGTCGGCGAGGCGATGGCGGTCGGCCGCAGCTTCCAAGAATCGCTGCAAAAGGCGCTGCGATCGATGGAAACCGGCATCACCGGCCTCAGTGCGGTTGAGATCGATGGGTGGAGCGCCGGCGGCGACCGCAAGGTTCTGCTCGCCGCCCTCAGCCTGCCTCGTCCCGACCGGTTGCTGGTGGTGGCGGAAGCCTTCCGCGCCGGGCTCGAATTGGATGAAATTCATCAAGCCTGCCATTTCGATCCATGGTTTCTCGAACAGATCGAAGAATTGGTGACCATCGAACAAGCGCTCCTCGTTTCCGGCTTGCCGCAGGAGCGTGCCGGACTTTCGGCGCTGAAGCGCGCCGGATTCGGCGATGCGCGCTTGGGCGAGCTGACCGGTCAAGACGAAGCCGCCGTCAGGGCGCTGCGCACCGCGTTGGGCGTCCATCCGGTCTATAAGCGCATCGACACCTGCGCCGCCGAATTCGAATCGCGCACCCCTTATATGTATTCCTGCTACGAGACCGGAGAGATCGGCTCCGACGGCGAGGCGGGAGAGGCCGAATGCGAGGCAGAGCCTAGCGATAGAAAGAAAGTGATTATTCTCGGTGGCGGCCCGAACCGCATCGGCCAAGGCATCGAGTTCGATTATTGCTGCGTTCACGCCGCCTACGCGCTCTCAGAAGCCGGCTTCGAGACGATCATGGTCAACTGCAATCCGGAAACAGTCTCGACCGATTACGACACCTCGGACCGGCTCTATTTCGAGCCACTCACCATTGAGACAGTGCTCGATATCGTGCGCGTTGAAAGCGCCACGGGGGAGCTCGCCGGGCTCAATATTCAGTTCGGCGGGCAGACGCCTCTCCGGCTCGCTGCCGAACTTGAGGCCGCCGGCGTACCAATTCTCGGCACTCCGCCCGACGCCATCGATCTGGCCGAGGACCGCGACCGTTTCCGCAGCCTGCTTGGCGAACTAGGTCTCAAGCAACCGGCCAACGCGACCTGTGTTTCGGCCCAAGAAGGCGCCCGACTGGCTGATGAGATCGGCTATCCGGTGGTCGTGCGTCCGTCCTATGTACTCGGCGGGCGGGCGATGGAAATCATTTACGAAGCCAGTGATCTGGAGCGCTATTTGACCGAGGCGGTCAAAGTTTCCGGCACCAGCCCCGTGCTGATCGACCGGTTTCTGGAGGATGCAATTGAGGTCGATGTAGACGCGCTGGCTGACGGCGACAGCGTCGTCGTGGCAGGCGTGATGGAGCATATCGAGGAAGCTGGCATTCACTCCGGCGATTCTGCCTGCTCGCTGCCACCGCACTCCCTTTCGGACGATCTAGTGGCGCGTATCGAAGCTCAAACCGAGGCATTGGCGCACAAGATCGGCGTGCGCGGTTTGATGAATGTGCAGTTCGCGGTCAAGGGTGACGAAATCTACGTTCTCGAGGTCAACCCGCGGGCGAGCCGCACGGTGCCGTTCGTCGCCAAAAGCACCGGCCGCCCGATCGCCAAGATCGCGGCACGCATCATGGCCGGAGAAAAACTCGGCGCGTTTGATCTGAGTATTCATGGCAGCGGGCATATTTCAGTAAAAGAGGCGGTATTTCCGTTCGCCCGTTTCCCCGGCGTCGATTTGCTGCTTGGCCCAGAGATGAAATCGACCGGCGAGGCAATGGGCATCGATAGCGATTTCGGCCGCGCCTTCGCCAAGGCTCAGCTCGGCGCGGGTACGGTATTGCCGTTGGAAGGCGTGGTGTTTCTCTCGGTTCGCGACCGCGACAAGAATGCTCTCACTGCCATCGCCGCAGAACTCGCCGGCATGGGTTTTCGTCTCGTCGCCACGAGCGGCACGGCCAAGGCTCTGAGCGCCGCCGGCGTCGAGGTCGAGGCCATCAACAAAGTGCATGAAGGTCGCCCCCACATAGTCGACGCTATCAAGAACGGCGAAATTCAACTTGTCGTCAACACCACGGAAGGCGCCCAGGCGATTGCCGACAGTTACGAGCTCCGGCGGTCGGCACTAGAGTATAAAATACCCTATTTCACCACCATCGCCGGCAGCCAAGCGATGCTGCGCGCCATCGCCGCGCTCAAAAGCGGCAGCCTTGCAGTTGCAACGCTGCAGTCCTATTCTCAAAAGCTCGAAGGACAAGGCGTTTAGTCTTTCGTTATTTTTTGGATAATCATGCACTGGTGTCAGAAATCGCCGGCCTGCATGACTATTGGCGAGTGAACGAAAAGAAACAGCAGAGCAAAGGCGATGGAAAAGCATCCAATGACGCCCGCGGGCCACGCCAAGTTGAAAGAAGAACTTGGCCGCCTGAAAAGCATAGAACGGCCGCTTGTCATCCGTGAAATTGGTACGGCGCGGGAGCATGGCGACCTGAAGGAAAATGCCGAATACCACGCGGCTAAAGACCGCCAAGGCATGATCGAGGCACGCATCATCGAGTTGGAAAGCAAGGTCGGCTTGGCCGAGATCATCGACATCTCGAACCTGTCGAGCGACCGTATTCAATTCGGTGCCAAGGTTACCGTCGTGGATGAGGAAACGGAAAAAGAGAGTACCTATCAGATCGTCGGTGCCGACGAAGCCGAGGTGAATGAGGGCCGGCTCTCCGTTACGTCACCCTTGGCGCGCGCACTGATGGGCAAGAAGAGCGGCGATGCGATAGAGCTCAACACCCCGAGCGGCCTGCGCAACTATGAAATACTTGCCATAAAATACGATTGAGAATCCGGCCGGGGTTGTCGCCCTGCGCAGGCTCAAGGTAGGTTTCTCCACAGGAATCAGATTAAGGAGTAGAAGAATGGCCGAGCGTTATGGGTTGATGGTGCCGGGAGCGAAAAGCAGTGCTCCGTATATCGATATTTTATCCCCCTATAACCGGCGCAAGATTGGCAGCGCCGCCACAGCTGATGAAGCTGTCGCCGAACAGGCGCTGAAAACCGCCTACGGGCTCTATCGTGACCGCGATTCCTGGCTGCCGGCCTGGAAGCGCGTCGATATCCTGGAGCGCACGGTTGAGATCATGCAAAAGCGCGCCGGTTACTTGGCGCTCGAATCGGCCCGCGAGGGCGGCAAGCCGTTGGTCGATTCTCAGCACGAGGTGGCGCGCGCCATTGATGGCGTAAAGCTGTGCATCGAGGGTCTTCGCACCCAAGCGGGCGAAGAAATTCCGATGGGGATTTCACGCTCCTCGCAGCACCGTCTGGCGTTCACCAGCCTCGAGCCGATCGGCGTGGTGACCGCGGTGAGCGCCTTCAACCATCCGCTCAATCTGATTGTCCATCAGGTTTGCCCCGCCGTTGCTGTGGGCTGCCCGGTGCTCGTTAAACCGTCAGAGGATACCCCGCTCTCGTGCTTGCGCTTCGTCAAGATTCTGCGTGAGGCGGGCTTGCCCGACGAATGGTGTCAGCCGGTCATAACGGCCGCGCGCGAAGTGTCACAGAAAATCGTCACCGATCCGCGCGTCGCGTTTTTTAGCTTTATCGGCTCCGCCGGTGTCGGCTGGATGCTGCGTTCCAAACTGGCGCCGGGCACACGCTGCGCGCTTGAGCATGGTGGCGTCGCGCCGGTCATCATGGCGGCAGACGCGGATCTCAAACGGGCGCTGCCGCTTCTAGCCAAGGGTGGGTTTTACCACGCCGGACAGGTTTGCGTGTCGGTGCAGCGCATCTTCGCCCATCATTCGATCGCCAAAACCGTGGCGAACGGCTTGGCCAAGGAAGCCAAAGCTCTGAAAGTCGGCGATCCGACCAAAGCCAGTACGCAGGTGGGTCCGCTCATCCGTCCGCGCGAAGTCGATCGTGTAGCGGAATGGGTCGATGAGGCTAAAGCCGGCGGCGCCAAGGTTCTGGCCGGCGGCAAGCGCCTCTCCAAAACCTGCTATGCGCCAACCGTGCTGTGGGACCCGCCAAATAACGCACGCGTCAGCCAGAACGAAGTGTTTGGGCCTGTGGTCTGCGTCTATCCGTACCGCTCGCTCGATCAAGCGATCGCACGGGCCAACAGCCTGGACGTTTCCTTCCAGGCGGCCGTGTTCACCCAGGATCTGGATACGGCGCTGCGCGTCTATAAGCGGCTCGACGCCTCGGCGGTGATGCTCAACGACCACACCGCCTTCCGCGTCGATTGGATGCCGTTTACCGGCCTCAAGCATTCAGGCCATGGAGTCGGTGGCATCCATCACACCATGGAAGAGATGCAGATTAAAAAGATGATGGTGCTTAACTCACCGCAGCTCTAGGGCTTCGGCGGTCCAGTTCGGTTATCGGTGACCGATCTGGCCGACATGTTATAATCCAGGATGGCCGCGCACGGCGCCCTTGGCTAAATGCTCTCGGCTGCGATCGCACTCGGCGGGCAGCGCACCACCGAGAGCGACGCCGCCGCTAGCCTGTTTGCCGACATCGCCGGACACGCCCGGACAGCGCCGGCAAACCCCGATCCGCCGGCGCCCCGTCGCCTTCCGGCATGCCGCCATCTTTTCCGCACCCTATCACTCGCCGCAGAGGGGCCGGCGGCGGCGTGCGAAGCGCGGCCGGCGATGGCCGATGGGCTGCGCTGGACGCAGAATCCCAACTATGTGCGCGATCCGAAGATGCGCGCGTTCCTCGCGGAATACGCTTATGTGGAACTTGTCGGACCAAACGGAATCGCACTCTGCGAAGATCTGGC